>Ga0302155_10000921_pt1 | contig 21958 bp, 16 predicted proteins | sample I_Bog_N3_1_FD_193508 | JGI IMG/M metagenome (GOLD analysis project Ga0302155, IMG submission 193508) | Peat permafrost microbial communities from Stordalen Mire near Abisko, Sweden - I_Bog_N3_1 | ecosystem: Environmental > Terrestrial > Soil > Wetlands > Peat | place: Sweden: Abisko, Stordalen...
GCCCGCTGATTGCTAGCTCAGACCAGGTTGTGCTCGGCGGCTTCACCAATGATTCAGGCGATGATTCGTGGAGCGGACTGGGGCATGCCTTCCGGGTTAAACTCGAGGAATCCCCCTACCTCAACCTGATCCCCGAACAGGCCTTTCTTCGGCTGGTTCCTCAGCCAGCTTCAGCCTCGCTTCAGCAACTGCTGAAGGGCTGCACTTCTCTGGGCGGCAAGGTCTTGATCACCGGGACCATCATCGCGCGGCCACCGGGATTCGAGGTAACAACTGTCGCCCGGAATTGCGCGAACGGCAACTTGTTGACCAGCCAGACCGCCAAAGCGGCGAGTCGCGAGACTGTGCTTGCGGCCTTGGACCAGGCTACGGACAAATTGCGTAAGAGCCTCGGTGAACCTGTCTCCTCGCTGCAGCGGTTCGATGTGCCGCTGGCGCAGGCCACATCCTCTTCCCTGGCAGCGCTCAGGGCCTTCACAATGGGCGAGGAGAAGCGAGCCAATGGCCAGGAGTTTGAGGCCATCCCGGATTACAAGCTTGCGGTCGACCTCGACCCGCAGTTCGCATTGGCCTATGCCCGCCTCGGCACCATCTACTCCAATGCAGCCGAGTTGACCCAGAGCTCCGAATACTTCAAAAAAGCGTTTGATCTGCGGGAACACACGACCGACCGCGAAAAACTCTACATCGCCTCGCACTATTACTCCATCTCAGGACAGACCCAGAGAACCATCGAAGCATATGAGTTGTGGCGCTCAATCTATCCACGGGATTCATCACCATATAACAATCTCACGCTCGAATATTTGGATCTCGGCGAACCAGAGAAAGCCGCGGGCATCGCGCGCATTGCAGCGCAGTTGGATGCAGCATCTTCCTTGTCTCAGGAGATACTCGCCCGCGTGTACCTTGAGACCGGCGCACACGATGAACTGCGCACCCTGTGCACCAATGCGCAGGGCCGCAAAGGCGACAGCGCCATGCTCCACGAATCCTGTTTTCTGGGCGCCTTTCTGCAGAACGATGACGCCGCTATGCAGGAGCAGATCCGTTGGTCGCGCGGGAATGCAGCGGAAGGCGAGCTGCTGGATGACGTGGCATGGGTTGCGATGTATCAGGGAAAACTCAACGCAGGAAGGAAGCTATTCGCTCAGGCCCGTCGGGTGGCCCTGGCCCAGGGATTCTCCGAACTCGCGGCAACGGTCGATGTAGACGAAGCCACTCTGGATGCTGACTTCGGCTATCCGCTGGAGGCACGCACAATGTCCCTCGATGCACTGCGGCTCGCGCCTGACAATGTAAGCATCCAGGCCATGGCAGCATTGGCACTCGGGCGCAGCGGCGACACCGCTCTCGCAGAATTAGAAGCAGCAAAAGCCGCCGCACAGGCTCCTCTCGACACAATTCTCAATCAAGCCGAGCTGCCATCGGTGCGGGCCGTGATTCAACTTCGCAAGCACGATCCTCAAGCGGCGATCCAGGCACTCGAACCAGCCCGAGCCTATGATGCGTGCAGCGCACTGGGTCTGGCCCCGGCGTACTATCGCGGGCTCGCGTACCAAGAAGTTGGACAGCTTGCGAAGGCGGCGGCTGAATATCGCAGCGTACTCGGACATCGCGCGCTGATTCCCGACTCACCCTATATCCCTTTGGCTGCGCAGCAACTGGGCAGGGTGCTTCGCCAATTGGGCGACTTAGCGGGAGCCACCAGCGCCGAGCTCCTGGTCAGCGAGGCATGGCAACACGCAGACTCCGATTTCCTCCCTCTTCGCCAGCTCCAAAACGACCGACCCGAAAAATCCGTCGACCCTAAGAACCGCAAATAAGAACCGCGCTGGGGATGACCACCGAACGTGTGCAAATCTGCGATCCGGGTTCGGCCGCCGACATGAACATCCAAGGTGCCAGGAATCGCACGCCGGACACAAAGGCAATTCCCGGTCTCCCGTCCTCGAGTTGCAAAGTCGAATGAGCCTCATAATGTGGGTGTACAAGTCATTTGAGCGAGAGCTAGACCGCGGCTTGATGATCGATTGGCTCGACCGATCCACAAATACCGAGAAACAGTGCCGACTGGAGCGCGTTCAAGATTGGCATACAAATACCATAATGTTCACTAGCTTCAAGTAGGGACTTTCCACTTGGACGAAGAGTCGGCGTGTCGGACATGCGACGAAGAGACCGATGCGGCTCGCCAACTATTTAGCCAACGATAACGGGCAATATCGCATTCAGACAATCCTGCATTCAGGCGCTCGGGTAGATTGGAAGGCAGCACTCCGGCTGCTTTCCGATGTCTGTGGGGCCTGGAGATTACCGCATCACGATTGCCAGCTTTGGCGCGAAGCAGCAACCCTGCATCAGGTCAACGATGGGCCCATCTAATTTCAATGATGAGGCCGAATGCTCACATGTGGCATTCGATGCGAATCTCAGGCTAAGACGGCGGCGCGAATCACGGCACCTTCTCGCCGCAATTGGTCAGTCGGAAGCCGGGATCAGTGAGAAATGAGCGGCTAGAGTTCGTCTCTGAATGAATCCGCAAGCTTATCGAAATTCGGCCACTTCTAATTCATTCCTCAGTACTGCCGATAGTGTACTCAGGGGCAAATCACTGAAATTCCCAACTGGACAAGGAGAAGTGGGTTCCTTGGCGCATATGCCGGAATTTCTCGGGACTCAGAGACCTTGCTTCAGGTCTACTTCGATCGCACTTCTCGCGGCGATGCCACGCGCCTCCACACTCAGCTTTCCGCGCTTCTTCGCTTTCTGGACAATCGGCGCGACGACGGATTCTGTATGCGCCGGCTGACCCGGCTTACGTTGAATTGCGTGGGTCCCGCTGAAGCCAAGATTGCCTTGACTTGCTTGAGGCGAGAGATTTCAGCATCGATCGCGGAAAGTATGAACCCATACGCTTCAGCGCCATCAGAATCGTTCCGTCGCTGATCGTGGGATTCTTTGGCCCGCTGCCCGGAAAGACCCATCGGCTATCGCCGCTCAGGCTCCGTAACAAGCCCAGAACCTCGAGAGTCTGACGGGCGAGCGGGACGATATGAGGCTTCTTCATTTTCATGCGTTCTTTGGGCACATCCCACCGCGCGTTGTCGTAATCGAATTCAGCCCATTCCGCCTTGAGCATCTCGTTGGTCCGCAAAAACGTGAGGCCATCAGCTTCATTGCCAACCTGGTCAACTGGGTGCCGCGATAAACTTCAATATCCTTCATCAGCTTGGGCAAATCGCAGCGATCGATCCTTGCAAAATTGACGACTTCCCTGGATTTTTGAATGTCTCGCGGTTTTATTTCGGACGCAGGATTATGCTTCGCGTGACCGTGGGCTATCGCATAACGGAATATCTGTCCTGTCGTTTCCAGAGCACGCTTAGCAATATCCAAAGCGCCACGATCCTGGATCCCCGTGATCATTTTCACCACTTCAGGGGCTTCGATCTTGTCAATCGGACGTGCACCCAGAGCAGGCAAAACGTCGGATTCCATTTTTCGTTCGACAGTATCGGCGTGGCGCTTGCTTTTACCGACGCGCCAATGTGCCAGCCATGCCTTGGCAATGGTCTGGAAAGAGTTTTTGTTGTCGACGTTGTTTTCGTTTTTCTTGGCCTTCCGATCTGCCATCGGATCGGTGCCCGCAGCCAGGAGCGATCGGGCCGCCGCGTCGAGGTCTCTAGCCCTCGCCAAGCCGACATCAGGGTATTTTCCCGTAGGACATGAGCTTTTCTTTGCCTTGGAAGTCGTAACGCCACCGCCAAAGTTTTCCGCCCGCAGCTGTGACCCACAGCTACTTACCGGCACCATCGCTCATGGGATAGTTCTTGTCGCCGGATTTGGCGCACTGAGCTGCTCTCTCGTTAAGCTTTTTTGATTTCTATAACTTACCCTAATGGCAGAATACCCCCTGCTAGAAATAGAATACCTCCGAAGTACAGCTTGGCAAACATGGCTTCCGCTGGACTGGAGTGGGCTTGTCTGGAACGATTTCGTTTATTTTCTTATAGTTACATTAATAATCCGTACCCTGACGGACTGGGTTGGAAATGTCTGGAAGGGTGATTGGCGGAGAGGGAGGGATTCGAACTGGATCAATCTAAAGTAGTTATGCTTCGATTTCAGTGAGATACCCCCAAATGTACATCCCGGAGAATTCGGTCTAGATAGAATCGGAAATCCTTCGGCAATCGACTTTGTCGATACCTGCACGCCATTGAAACATGTAACCTGTTATCTGAATACTGAGAGCACATTTCGTTACTAAGGACCGCGCAGCGATAGCAGAGCATTCGGTTGCTGTTAACCGAAAGGTTTGTAGGTTCGAGTTCTACCTGAATAGCCAATAGAATCAATTAGTTATGGCGATTCACCACAGAAGAGTTAACCGATACCGGGGAGTTTACCGGGGACCCCACTTCAATTCCTTTTCCGTTGATGCTTTCAACGGCGCCTCTCAACTCATCCAGTGAGAAGTGCCCATAGCGCTTCGCCATCCGTACCATCGTGGAGGCACTCCACCCGACAATTTTGGCGATCTTCGCCAAGGGGGTTCCTGCGTTCAACATCCGGGAGACTGTGGTGTGCCGCAAGTCGTGGAACCGGCACACCAACGGTGGGATCTCCTCTTCTGTTTCTACCCCTGCGAGGATGCCTTTGAGAATCCTGGCCGCCAGTAGTTTGGCGGCCTCCCAGGCTTGCTCGATACTTCCGATGGGCTTGGAGGGGTCCACGTCGTAAGCCTTCGGGGAGAACTTGTCACCAGCCGCGCCATACCGCTCAGCGGGAAAGACATAGTGCATCGCCTTACGGTCCGGAAAGTCAGTAGCCCAAAAACTTAAAGCGGCCATTGCCCGCTGGCTCAATGGAACCAAGCGGCCTGTGCCGGAGGGTGTCTTATCCTTTCCCCATTACAGACACCGGTTTTCGAAGTCCACGCAGCCCCATTTCAGAGTCCGTATAACGCCGAAACGCGCCTCGGTCTCAGTCGCCAGGGTGACGAACGGAACAAGAGAACGAGAACGGGACATGCCGCAAGCTTCTAACAGCGCAGACTCCTCCTCCGAGGAAATTGCCCGTCCTATATCATCCCGCGTCGCCAGCATCTTTACATTGGGCTGCAAACTCGCCCAGTGGCCGGAACGCTTCAAGATGGCCTGCAATGTCCCGATCTCCAGATTGACCGTCTTCGGCGCGGCTTCGCTCTCGATCCGCTTTTGCTGATACCGGGCATAGTATCTCTCCTTGCGCAGACTGCGCCACGCTGCATGTTGAGTAGTTGCGGTTGAGTCCCGAGGTTGACGCGTGGGACTTGCCCATAAGCGTAGTTGGCTTATGCTTTTGCGCCGATGAAAACCGCTGCCATGGTTCCCGCCTGCTTAAGATCATCAATAGAAATGCGTCTGCTGCGGGATTTGATGCGGCTCAATTCCCGTGGCGAATCCAAGGCATCAGGGCCTCGCCTGGCCAGCGCCGATGCGGCCTGAGGCAGCGTAGAGCGTTGCATTGGATGGAGAGTGCCGCCGAAGATGCGGATCCAGTGATGATGGGGCGATCTGACGATTCTGGCTGCGCCGGCCGGAATAGTTGGCAGGGATTAGCGGGAAGAGGTGACGGGGGTCAGGTCATGGGGTACAGGCGAACTGGAACGGTCGCAGAGTTTACTCACAGATCTAAGAGTTCCTGCATACTCGAATTAAGCACGGGCAGCGCGAATGCCAACCGGTTCGGGCCAGTATGCTCCATTGGCGATCTGGCAATGTAAGCGGAACAGCGATGGACGCAGACTGAGAAATGCATCGTCTGTTGATTCAACACCCATCAGGGACGTTCAGAGCATCTGTCGGCGCGTCCTGAACGGCCCCCTGAAGTGGCTTCAGGACAGAATGGTCAGCGCAGCCGACGGGAGTGAAGGCGATGACACCCTTACCAGTATTTGGCCAGCTTTGGCGGTGGATTGAAGGATGGCAAGGCACTTCCCATTGAATGCCTTGCGATGTTTCGCTTTGTAGTTCTCGTGGCTGCGTGGGTCTCCATTGTCAACGCCGATGATCTTTCCTTCGCCCTCGACGTCAAATGTGATGAGATTGTCCGCGACTGGCACCAGGCGACCGTGCTCATCCTGAATTTCAACGACAATGTGGGCCACATCGCGGCGGTCTGCGACCAGACTTTTTCGATCGGCGGACACGAGGATTCTGGCCGGCTCGCCTGTGGTGGAAATCTCCATCGTAGCGACCGTATTGCCATCCTTGGTCCCCACGGCCTTGAGCGCTCCTTGTTCGTACGGCACGTCCCAGGTCAAGTGCAGGTCGGATGTAGTCCGAGCGGCGAGAGAGCGCGGAGAGAACTTTCCGTACGAGCCTTCCATTCCGTAACGCGGAAATCGATAACCCTTCACACCGACAGACCTGCCATTCACGAATAACTCCACCGTGTCGCAGTTGGTGTAGCAGGTAATCGGGATGAACTGTCCCTCCTTGCCCTTCCAATTCCAGTGCGGAAACAGGTGCAGCATGGGAGCGTCCGTCCATTGGCTCTGGTAAAAGTAGAACCCATCCTTTTTGAAGCCGCAGGTATCGATTACACCGGAAGATGAACCTTTCGCCGGCCACGATGCCTCGCCGAGGTAGTCGATGCCTGTCCACATGAAGTCGCCCGCCACGTAGTCGTATGTGCTGACGAACTGCCAAAGTAATTCCACGTCGAGGTTTGCGCCAGCGTGATTCCATGGCCGGGCACCAGCCAGCGGCGCGGTCTGCGGGAACAGGCGGCTGTAGTCGCCGCGAATGCCGCCCATTCCGGGGCTCTCAGTGCCAACGACGCGCCAGTGCGGGAAAGTCTCGCGGTCGATGCTGTAGTACTTTTCTGCGCGGTCCCGCCAACGGTCAACGTAGTTGTACCCCACAATGTCGAGTGCGGCAAGAAACTCGGGCCGTGCAGTCTCGTTGAGTGGCTCGGAGTACACATGGTCGCAGCCCACGGTGACGAGGCGCGTGGGATCCTCGCCGTGAAAGATGTGGTTGAGTCGGCGCAGGGTCTCTGCCCCCTCAGGGGCATTCTGGTCAGGGACCTCGTTGCCTGCACTCCACAGGACTACGGAGGGGTGGTTGCGGTCGCGATGAATGAAGTTCAGCACATCGCGTTCATGCCACTCGTCGAAGTAAATGTGGTAGCTGCTTGGCATCTTTCCCTTGGCTTGCCTCCACTCGTCGAACGCCTCATTCATCACGAGGAAGCCCATCGTGTCGCACAGGTCAAGGAACTCCGCCGCATAGGGGTTATGGCTGGTTCGAATCGCATTGCATCCCATCTCTCGAAGTATTTCGAGGCGCCGTTCCCACACACGGAGCGGGACTGCGGAGCCCACACTGCCGGCCTCCTGATGCAGGCACACGCCGTTCAGCTTGATGTGTTCTCCATTGAGGAGGAATCCATGATCGGCGTCGAAAATCACCTCACGGATGCCTATGGGCGTGTCGCATACGTCGACGGCGCGGCCCTCTTCTTCGACACTGCAGCGAACTGTATACAGATACGGGTGGGCAGACGACCAAAGGCTCGGCTTCGAGATGGCGATGCGCTGAACGAACTCATATTCTGCTCCGCCGTCGATCATCTGCGCAGCCTGCTGCATCTGGACGGAATGCCCGTCCTTGTCGAGCAGTGTGGTTGTCAGCGTGCATGAGGAACTGGTCTTGCGGCCATTCACGATGCGGGTTTTAACCTCGACGATGGCCGACTCCGCAGACACATGCGGAGAGGTGACATAGGTTCCCCAATAGGCGATGCGGAGCTGGTTAGTAGTGAGCAGCCAGGTGTGCCGATAGATGCCGGAGCCTGTGTACCAGCGGCAGTTTGTCTGCTTCGAATTGTCAACGCGCACCGCGACTACGTTGTCCCCGCCGATGTTGAGATGGGGCGTCAGCTCGTAGCTGAACGGGACGAATCCGTAGGGTCGAAGGCCGAGGTACTGGCCATTGATCCAGACCTCGCTGTTTTGATACACACCGTCAAACTCAAGCACCACTACTTTGTCACGATCGGATTCAGGGACATGGAAATTCTTCCGATACCAGCCGATGCCGGTGGGCAAATAACCGCCAGGGCCGCTGCTGGGTGCATCCTTGTCGAACGATCCCTCGATGCTCCAGTCATGCGGCAAATCGACATCGCGCCAGCTTGCATCTGAAAACTTCGGCGACTGAGCGCCAGGTGCGTCGCCATCGAGGAATTTCCATCCGAAATCGAAGCTGTCCCTGACTCTCGTGGAAGAGCTTTCCTGGGCAAGCAGCATATGGGTGCGGCTCAAATATGGCACAACCGACGCGAGTACTGCCCCACGAGCAGTCTGTGCCAACAAGTCGCGCCTCGTCATGAGTTGGCTTGGGTTTTCGTGCTTCTGCATTTGGTGCCGCTCCCCGCTCTGGAATTCTACCTTGGGGCGTGGCCCACATCTGACCAATAAATCTGGCGGGTGGGCAGGTGGCCCAGGTGCTGGGTATTGACCTTTCCCACTCCACAAACGATGGGTGCCCCGGGTGCCTCGCCTTTGGGCACCCGGGAAGTATGGTGTCTCAGTTCAAGCTCTCTTTGTACAGTAAATGCTCCGGCAACTTCCCACTGCGTCGCTTGGCGGTCCACTCCGACTCAATCTCCACCGTCCCAGGGGACGGCCTCTCCAACTTGCCGCCGCCAAATGGGTCTCAACGCGCGCCAAATACGCGAAAATCAGCCCGAATTGCGTTGAAAATACGTCGGAAATAAGCCGATTTGCGATGAAATGGCCCCTTTCAAATAGGACATTCTTCATCCGTTTGTCCCCCTGCAACCCGGCATTCCCCCGCCACTGGCCCCTCTTTGCTGTTCGTCCCATCCCAGCCGGATAATCTGCCGGATTTCTGTCGCCCTGCAACCATAGGTTTTGCGACAATTTTAGAGAATCCGAAATCGGGCCAAAGAAAGCAGGATCAACAAGTTAAAGCAAGAATCTCGTGCAGGACATTCTGCAAAAAACACGCTAATTTCTCAGCGACCAAAATATCTCCGGCGGGCGCCCTCGCTCTCGACTCCCTGAAACTACACCGAGAGTGCCTCCGGTTCCACGCTTTTTGGGGGCCGGAAATAGGGGGAAATGGTTCCTATTCACAGCAATTCTAGCTGCCACCGGGCCGCCTCCCGCCGGGCAAAGCGTCGGTACGCTACACGATTTCCATACGTTGGATTAGGCCGTCGCGGAAGGTGTGCGGAGTGAGGATGAAAACGTGTGCCGACACATGCACATTCTTCTACACGAAGGGACTGACGGTGCTGCCAGTTCCCATCGACAAGAGCCGACGGCGTCTGGCCCGTCCCGGCGAATCGACAATCAGCGCATTTCGGCCGTTCTGCTGTGCAATGCGCGGGATGGGGCGCGCGGTCACCTGTGAATGCGTGGCTAACCCGAAGGGAAATAGAGCCATGGTTATGGCCGTACCCTCGTTGTATATTCCATAACGAGCTTCGGCGATCGCAGTGCTCTGTTTCAGGGAGGATGAACAATGCAAGAATTAAAGTCGTCTACAACCATGGTTTTGCTGGCTCTGCTGGCTATCGGTTTTTGCGAGGCGATTACTACGCCAGTGCTGGCGAGCAAACCGCACGGCGGCACTGCTCCGTTCCATGTGGCTGTGCGAGATGCGAATGGAACGTCTGTCGCGGGAGACAGCGGACACGCAGCGGGTGCGCATTCAATCGACCGGGAGTACAAACCGGGGGATCGCATTGAAGTGACAGGTTCGCAGCGGATGTACGAATCCAATTCAGCCGTGCGGCTGCCGACGCTGTTGTTGACACCGCTACGGACAAAATGCACTGAGTGCGCCGAATCGTTACTCGGCCAGCGACTCACAAGGTTTGATGCGTCGTTCCGTTGCCCTCAGCGCAATCATGGATTTCGCTGAGGACAAAGCTTCACAAAAAAGGTAGTTTATATTCCGAAAGGAGTAGCTGATGTTGAAGATCACTATCTTGGCGCTTGCGGCAATGACCATGCTCGTTCCCTCATCCTCTGCACAAAATCACCCTTCGCCTGCTGCTATTGAGCTCACTGCTTCAGCACCGGCAGTGCTGCCCGGCAACGGAGCGGCTCAGCATCCGTTTCTTTACGCAGGCGAGTGGGATACGCGCAAGCCTGAGGAACAATCCATTTTCATCGTGCGCAGCGGCAAGGTCGTTTGGCAGTATTCTATGCCGCTGAGAAATTCGGGCGGTCGCATTCAAGAATTCGACGATGCAACTATGCTGAGCAACGGGAACGTAATCTTCTCGCATATGTCGGGCGCTGGAATGGTCAGTCCGGACAAGAAGATTCTTTGGAACTACGAGGCGCCGCCGGGAACGGAGATTCACTCCTGCCAGGCTATCGGAAAGGACCGCGTGCTGATCATGCGCAACGGCAATCCGGCGGAGGCGATGATCATCAACACTGGAACGGGGAAGGTTGAAAAGGAGATTCCCATCCCTACCACAGTGACTGGTACGCACGGGCAGTTTAGGCACATTCGCATGACCAAGGCGGGCACGCTGCTGGTGCCGCACATGAGCGAGGGGAAAGTGGTTGAGTATGACCTCGATGGCAAGGTGCTCTGGTCCGTCGCAGCCAAGTCGCCCTGGCAGGCGATCCGGCTCGACAATGGGGACACGCTGATCGCGGGCGATGCTAGTCGCTATGCCCGTGAGGTGAACCCGAAAGGAGAGACGGTGTGGGAATTCACGCAGGCGGATGTCCCGGACTACAGGCTTGGCAACATCCAGACCGCCGATCGGCTCGAAAACGGAAACATGATCATCACCAGCTGGATTGCCGGCGACAATGACACGTCCCATTGGCCCGACACTGTACAGGTTTTCGAGGTCACCCCAGAAAAGAAAATTGTCTGGGCATTATCGTCCTGGAAAGATCCCGATCTTGGTCCTGCAACCAGCATTCAACTGCTTGACCAGCCGGGCAATCCAGACATTGTCGGACAGGAACGATAGAAGAATTATCCCGTGGCGGGTGCTGCAATGCAATCGTGCCGCAGCTATGATACTCCGTCGCCGAAGTAGATTCAGATATGTCCTCCATGTCTTCAATCCTCAACCGGCACGGCCTTTTGAGGCAAAACCGTCACCGATGCCGAGCCTCCGCTCACGCCATCGTTCCCCACTGCGAAGATCGTGTAGCTCAAAGACTCTCCACGCTCCGGCGCTGGTTCGACATATCTCGTGGTCGTCAAACCCATGGCCAGCGTCTTGGGCCTGGGTTCGAGGGAACTCATCCGCTGCACCCTATAAATCTTCGCACCCGGCACGGCATCCCACGTCACTGTAACATTTCCGTCTCGCAACTCAGCCTTGCCACCCGTCGGCGCAGCCAGTTTCTCCGCACCCGGCATAGGCAGCAACCCATACACACAAAACTGCCCTGTGCCTGTATTCTCAATCCCAAAACTCGCCAGATACACTCTTCCATTCGCAATTGTCGGAGGAGCCATTTTCGAGTATTCCCCACAATCATCCCGCGCAAGCATCTCCAGCGAGTTCCACAGCTCGCGCCGGATATTGTCGGCATCGTAAGCGTGTAGGACGCCGGGCCGCGACTCGTGCCATGAGTCTCCCGTGGCGTGGATTGCCGCCCAAAGAATACCGTCCTTGTTCCCGTTTGCCGAAAGCGAGAGCATCGCCCCAGGATGTCCTTCGTTCGGCACATCGCGCATCATTACGGGCGTCTCGCTGAGCTTATCGCCGGTCAACTTGTAGACCTTTGCTCTGTCCCGCTGTCCCCAAACATAGAGCAGGTTGCCGGACTTCGCGCTTTCCCAGTACACAAGGCTATGGAGATGCGATGCGGTAGCCTGGAAATGCTGCAACGCATGTTCGTCTCCCAGGTGCCCGAGCGTTCGCGTATCGAGCATATAGAGAATGCCCTCTTTGCCTCCACCCACTACCAGGTGCGTTCCCGGAATCAGCGTTGCCCCCGACGAGTTCAGGTCGTTGTCCGCCTTGTCCAAGGCAAAATGGTTCGTCGGCGTGAACCAGTCCAACAGCTTCAGTTGCGGAGTGAACTTCAGAAAGCTTTCGCTGAAGTTCCGAACCCCGTCCCAGCTTCCATTGCCGGTCACCGCATACACGTTTCCCTCAGCGTCCGACGCCGGCCCTTGACCGGATTGCCAGAAACTCGCCTCTGAGCCGGTCGGAGACGAGTTGAACACCGCCACCTGGGCCAAGGTCTTTGCATCGTAAGCCATCAGGAAGCCGTGGTACGGATCTTTGTCGCAATGCGACGCATAGCCCACATACACCATCCCGTTGGCAAGCATCAGCGCCGGCCGCTGATTCTGCATCAGCGCATTAAAGTTCGGAGCCTGAATCGCAACCGGGCTCTCCGGCAGGTCAGCGCCTGTCGTCAGGTCTAGCGCATGAAGTCTCTGCGTATACCCTGTATGTGGCCCTGTCATCGCGCCCGCACGGGTCAACGCCACCACATATAGCACACCGCGCACCTTATCAATCACCGGCGTCCCGATGATCCCCATCTGGCCGTTGATGTCGAGGCAGCCGAAGTTCGCGCTGTGCATGTTTGCCGGCGTTCCAAAATTCACATGCCAGATGGGTGCTTCAGCAGTTGCATCATTCGCGTCGAACGCATAGACGCTGTTATTTACGGTCGTCACATAGACGATGTCGTGTGTTCCGCCGCCCACTTCCACACCGGTAACAATGAGCGGTTGCGTGTAAAGTTGATCGTCCACTACCCGCTTGAACAACATCCCAAATCTAGCTTTATTTACATTTTCAGGAGTAAGCACGGTCTCGCGTAGATTCACGCCTGTTCGCGCATTGTCGTTATGCTGCGTCAGCACATCCACCTGCGCGCCGGCACGGATCGCCGCGAGGACACATATGCCAAGTTGAACAGCTGCGAGCCCTTTTTTGAGGCAAGTGACGGTCATTTGCTTTCTCCGATATCGAGCAGATTCATCTGGGCCTACATTGTAGGCATCACGCCTTGATGGATGCTCCGCAAGCAATCTCTACTGCTCGTATCGCGGTGTAGCGTTCGCCAGCCGATCCTAGGCTAATTCATTACTCGCCTGTAAAGCGAGAAAAGCTGAGACCTCGAGATCGGCAGCGGGCTCTATTCAAACACCGGAACAGCCACTGCGCCTTCGCTCACAACTGTAAGCGGAGTTCAAGATGCCTATCATGTCGGATTCGGAGCCGGGGCTAACGGCTCACTCAAGCCCACGCTCTATCTCGACGGCCAAATCGCGGGCACACCCGGCGTCTATCGTTCTTCCGACAGCGGCTCAACCTGGATTCAGATCAACGACCCCGCGCACGTGTGGGGATCGCTAAATGGAATCTGTGGCGACATGCGCACCTTCGGCTCCGTCTATCTCGCCGGAGGCGGTCGAGGAATCATCTGGGGAATCAGCGCAAACTAGCATCTTTACGCCAGGGCAGTGGCATCCAGAGCTGGATTCCTCAGATCGAGTAGAGAATGGCGCCCTTTCTCACGCCTGAGGACAACATAAGTTGAGTGCGATCTGGTGTGTCCAATGGCACACCAACTTCGAACGCCCAGACACTACGCTTCCACTTCGGCATGAGTCGAAATCAGAATGCAAACCGATTCTTGAAAACGCCATCCGAAGCTCAACCGAGGACGGCGATACAGAAGAAGGACCTGACCATCGCCACGATGTTGGCTCCGGCGAGATCATGGCAATGGGGCCCCGATCCCGGGCAGGTTAGAGACGCTAGGCTTATTGCCACGGCCCAAAAAGGCTGCAGCCGCACATTGGCCCATATGCAACTCGTCGGCAGGTGCCGGTATACTTACACCTGCCTCATCCTCTCAGCGAATTGCGGGCGCTTCCCTTATTATCGCCGCTACCAATTCGTTACACTCCCGTGCCCGGGGAAAGGAACGCTGTATGAAATGCAAGTGGCTCACCGTCATCGCGGCATCTTTCGCACTGCTGGTCGCCACGGCTTTCGGCTCCTCCAAGCCTACCCCTCCATGGCCCGGCGCCGCTGCCAGCCTGGCCTACACTGTCACCGTTGACGGCCAGCCAGTTTTTATCGACCGCCTGCCTACCTACAACCAATTTCAGTGGATGGATTTTGGCCGCTTTACACTTTCCGGCAAGGTTCACGTCACCGTCACCTCGGCCGTCAACGATCGAGATATCGTTACAGCCTGCATCGAACCAGCTGCCTACAACATACATCCCCAAATCAGCGGCAAGTCTTTGAGTTTCGACCTCGATCAGCCGCGTTACCTCGTGATCTTCATCAACGAGGAGCCCACTTTTCAGAGCCCCGGCCTTCTGCTCTTCGCGGATCCTCCCGAAGCGAAAGCGCCGAGACCACGCGATTCCAACGTCATCAACATTCTGGATCGCAAAGTCGACAACACAGGCAAGGCGGTTGAAACCGACGCAATCAACCAGGCCATCGCCGACGTATCCGCGCTCCCCGGTGGCGGCGTGCTGTACTTCCCAGCCGGCCTGTACCTCACAGGCACGGTGCGGATGAAGAGTAACGTCAAGCTCTACATAGATGCCGGAGCGCTATTGCGTGGATCGCGCCACGCGTCCGACTATTGGTCGCCCCCCGCGCCACCCGGCGTGCGCCCCCTTAACCGCTCCCTCGTTCTCTTCGATCATGTTGAAAATGCCGGGCTGGCTGGTCGCGGCGCCATCGACATGCAAGGATACCCATGGCTTTGGCACGACTATCAGCCCGATCTCGGCGATGGCTCTGCGCGCTCCGAGGAAGGCCTGGTGAACGATCCGCATGGACCCGGCATCAAGGGCTACATCGTCAATCACTGCCGCAACATCTCGTTCGACGGCCTCCTGCTGCTCCGCTCTGCTTACTGGACAATCACCGTCTCCGACACCGATACCTTCTCGGCCACACACCTTAAGATCGTAAACCGCAAACAGCAGTATCACGACGACGCGTTCGATTTTACAGGGAACAGCAACCATATCCACGTCGAAAGCAGCTTCGCAATGACCATGGACGACACCTTTGCCTTCTACGGCGGCCCGCGCTCCACTATTGAAGACGTCCTAATCAAAGATTTCGTGAACTACACATATACTTCAGCGCTGGCCATTGGATATGGCGGTGCTCCAAATATTCGCCATCTGCGAGTCGAAGATACACACTTCATCTCAAATCAGAACAAGTTCGCCGTCTGGATCCAACTCACGCCGGCCTATTTCGTGGGCAAAGGCTACACCTCGGGCCAGCGCTCAAGCGAAGGTATCGCGCTGGATGACTTTCACTTCGTCAACTCGACGTTTGAGAGCGATGGAGGGCACATATACATCGATGGGGGCAACGCGCCCCTCACAAACTTTGTATTCGAAAATTGCTCCTTCGGCAGGCCCTCGCGTCCAGGCGAAATGATGGGCGCCAAAGTCAGTCCCATCCTGTTCAAGAACACGCGGATGGAGGGTGACAAAATAAGCGATGTCAACGGATTGAAGCAGCACGGCTATGAAGTGTATGTTCCCGTCCAATTTGAACCTTAGCGAATTTTCTAGGCGTAGTGTCTACCGTGCGGAGCCTCCCGTTCCGACGGATCTTCGACCAAACCATCAGTCAGGACCACAGGCAGGGCCACGATTTGAACTTGCGCCGGTTGAAGGCCTGAACGACGTGCGGTGACCTTAATGATTCCGGGAGACAAGATCGAGCGGACAAAAACGCGGTTGATCCCGCACTCGGTGTTCAGATAGAGATTGTTTGTCGAGTCAATCATGCCGCTGTTGTAGCCGCCACGCCAAATGCCGGGTCCGGAGATAGTGAAGTCGACTCTTCCATTGTCGGTTGGGCAGCGCTGACCCTTCGCGTCCAAAACTTCGACATCGATGAATGCTACATCCTGCCCGTCGGCCTTGAAGCCTTGCGGACCGGTCGTCGCCGTGAGCTTGATTGCCACTGGCGGTCCAGCTGTGGTGAGGATCTGCTCCGCTACCGCTCTGTTTGCATTCTTGCCTACAGCCTTCAGCGTTCCCGGCGCAAACGCCACATCGGGAAACGCAAAGGCGAAACCGTTCTCAGGTTTGGAATTCGCGCCCAGTGAATTGCCATTGAGAAACAGCTCCACGGATTCTGTGTTCGCTACAACATAAACAGTCTTCGCCGTTTTGTGTGCGGGTTGGGCGGGGATGGCCGGCAGGTCCGATACCGGAGGACGGCCAGGCGCCGCAGGCCGGCACGGTAAGGCCGGTTCCTCAGGAGTGGCAGGCTGCTCCAGGGGATAACTCCGATGGCCAAGAATGTGAAGGTCTGGTTTTTCATTCTGCATCACACGGTGAGCGTAGTAAATCTCCTTGGGCAAGCGCACCGCATCGACCTTTCCGCTCACGCGACACACCTCGCTCGAGTCCTGGCGGCCGTCGGCGTCGGAATCCGAAAAATAGATCGAGGCATAGCCAAGACAGCGGACGGAAGCAAGCCTGTTTTTACCGACTCCATCTTCAAGGATTCGAAAGATGTTCCATATGGTGAGCCAAAATGAGTCCCCACTGCGGATAGCAGCCCCAAAACCTCGAGCAACCAGACTCGTTTTTCTTCCTGAGTAAGCTAATCGCAAAAAATTGACACAGGAGGTGCAATGCGTTTCTGTTTCCCGCTCAAAGTTCGCCCAGACCGGGTGGATGAGTACAAAGCACGTCATGCGGAAGTCTGGCCTGAAATGCTCAATGCTCTTCGCGATACGGGTTGGCGCAACTACTCGCTTTTCCTCTGCCCCGATGGCCTGCTCGTTGGCTACCTTGAACCGGTGAATTTTGAGAAATGCTGCGCTGATATGAAGAACCACCTGGTTAACATCCGTTGGCAAACGGAGATGTCGCCTCTTTTTGAACTGCGGACAGGCGGCAAAGTAGACGACACCATGTACCCCATCGAAGAGGTTTTTCATCTCGACTGAGACTGCGCTCTGGACGTTGGGGCGGATTATCTACCCTTCGAACTTTGCGAGCCGCCTTCATGAGATGTTCAGATGGCTCATCTTGAGGAGGATTTTGCAGTCAACTCATTCATTTCCAGACGGCGGGACTTCTTACGGGCAGGCAGTTTTTGGACCGCGGCGGCATCAGTCCCAGGCAGTGCGCTCGCGGTTTCGATTCAGACGGCTCCGCCGCCCGGTACTGGCTCCCAAGTCAGGTTCGACGTGCGCTGGTTTGGCGCCGCGGAGGATGGCAAGGCCCTCGATACCATGGCCGTGAACCGCGCCATTGAAGCGTCGTCGGCCGTCGTCGTGGTCTTCTTTACCGCAGGAACCCACCTTTGCTTCTCAATTCACCTCAAGAACAAGGTTCATCTTTATCTTGAGCAGGGATGTGCCATCGTTGCGGCCGATTCGCCCCGCAAAGGTAAAACGACAAGCTACAGGAGTGACGTCTATGATCACGTCGAGTTCGAAACGGGATGGGATCCATACCAGGACTATGGCCATAACCATTGGCACAACTCGCTCATTTGGGGCGAAGGCATTCATGACTTCACCGCTAGTATTCTCGGAAACTAACCGTTGCCCAATGTCTTCCATTCATCGGCCCTTGTAATCAGCGAGGCCTCAAAGGGAAACAAAGTGGGGTGTATTGCTTGCAGCTACTTTTCAAAGAACCTGCAAGCAATACATCATCTGGGTCTCCGCCTCGAACACCCGAATCTCGCCTGTCATCTCGTGCCGGAGCCCGTCTAGCGTCTCCACTGGCTTCATCAATAGTGTGTCGATATGCCTGGCAAGTATCTGCTTAACGACCTCTGGCGGCTCCTGCAGTGCAGCGTCAATTCGTGCCAACTTCCGCGTGACAAGTTCCATTGCCTCTTCCTCCGAGAGCGGGGAAGTCACAACTTCGGAAGCCAACAGGAGGTCTTTGTCGATGGCAATGAGCTCTTCCTCGATACTCTTCAACCGTTTGGTGCAATAGGCATTTCTCATTTCTCGCCAGTCGATTTCGGGAAGGTGATTGACAGATGTGAGCCCCTGCAGGTCCAACCCAACGGCATAGAAATCTTCACCATTGATGGAGGCTTTATTGATTGCGCCTTCGCGATGGACGATGGATCCTCACAAGAGGGATATGACTGGCCCCGGCGACTTGTCCACAAGGCTAGCGCGTCCAGGGAAGTTTAGCCGGCCCGAATTTAGCACACGGCGATATGGCTCCCCTCAGGTGGCAGTCCTGAGCAGGTCTACCTGATGGGAAATCATCAACTTCGGAACCGGTATCCTCACCTAGTCGTACAGCCGATCGAAGTATAGCGATCGCGATATGGTGGTCGAACTGATGCAACCCGTCGGTAGTTTTCCGACGGCTTTCACCGGGTTAAGTCCGAAGACTGTAGCTATTATTGCCCATAACCATTCGGTGAGGAGCGTACGAGTCGATCATGTTCAGATGGCGTACGATTTCTCTTGCATATTTGATTGGAGTTTTCTTGGGGAGTTGAATCGCTGCAACTCCCCGGTCCATTCGATCAATGGGTCTCTAACCGGCTATCTTTTCGCCACGGCGACGAAGACCTGTCGCTGGGGCCGGTCTCTGCAGCTTGCACTCCAGCAGAGACCGATTCAGATTCACCGGCTATCAACAATGCCCTTAGTGGATAATGACCACGTTGATGCTCCACGGGACGAGGGTTAGAGTTAGAGGCAGGTCTTGAGTGCCAAGATTGGTAGTGGTTGGCGCGGCCCAAACTTCGCTTGCCGACTCGGCATAGATGCCCTCGTCGTAGGTCGTTTCGATGACGGACGATGAGGTGGTCTTTCCAGACACATTTATTTCCACCGTCTCATTGTTGTTTTCGTTGCGGTTGAACAGGACCAGCGCTTCGCCGCCGCTGTTGGTGGCGGCGTAAGCAACCACATCGGTCGTGTCGCCAGTGACGCTCGGGGTTAATACATGCTCCCCATTGATAAGCACTTGGCTGAAGAGCTGGAACGCTCGCGCTGTTGGATTCATGGTACCGAGCGGTCCCGCGTTCGGACAGCCGCTATCGGCAGACCCATCGGAGAAGACATTGTAGGCCCCCCAGTCCTGGAATCCGTAGAGAGAAGCACTATCGTTTCCGGCGGTACCGTTGCAGTTGCCGAACCCAATCCACCACGTTGCGCGCGATATCCCGTCGTTCATCATTTCGCCCAACACCTGGCCTGCAAACAAACCCTGGGTAATTGACCAGCTCTGTTTGCCTGGATTGGAGGATACCGAGCCCATCTCGCCCACGTAAATGGGGGTGCTGGAATGACCGGCAGTGCTCAGTTCAGCCTTGATGGTGTTGAGGTTCGTGGTCAACTGCTGCGCCGCCTGCTGCACCAGGAAGGTATCGCTTTCACCGCCCGGGCTTTGCGGATAGTAGTGGTATTCGACAAAGTCGTACTGCGAGTTGCCGAGCACAGTCGGATCCCAACCGGCCGTGACATCGTCGAACGATGGCGCTCCGGCGTCGACAGCGACACCCACCAGAGTTTTCGGCGATGCCGCTTTGATTTGCTCGTAAAATCCGTTGCTGGTGCTGTTCCCTACAGCGGCGGCGTAGATTGAGGGATCCCACTGCGGAGAATGCATGTCGGTCTCCCAGTGCCCGTATTCTTCGTTGCCCACGGTCATGTGGCTTACCGTGACACCGAGGGTCAACGCGTTCGCCACCCATGCGGCAGCCTCGCTTGGCTCGCCGCCCCCATTGCAGGCCGCATTGGAGCCATAATCCGCCGTAAGCGCAATATCCAGGCCGGCCGGAACCGCCAGTTCGCTGACGAAATCCGCAAACGCCGCGCTCGGAAAGGCGAAACTGCCGGTCGGGCACATACTGGGGTTCGATGGGTTGTTGCCGGTGCCTTCCCAATGGTAGTCGTCGGCAGTCGATCCGCCGGGCCAGCGCACCGCCTTGATGCCGGCGGTCTCGAACGGGGTCACAGCGTCCGAGAGGGTCGTATCGTTCCACACGGCCATGTTCATTCCAAGAAGTTGATTGCTCACGGCGACACCCGGATTCGATGGATTTACCGTGACGGTCGCGTTAGCCGATTGGGTCGAGGGATTGACTGTAACCGCGACGCTGGTCGTCACTGGGGTGAGCGAGCCGGAGGTTCCGGTTACTGTGATCGTAGCCGTCCCAGTGGCTGTGGAGCTGGCCTTTAGTGTCAACGTGTCGCCGCTGACCGTGGCAGTTACTCCGCTGTTTGAGCTGGTCGCAGCGAGACTTACTGCGCCCGCAAACCCGTTCAGGTCTGTCACCGTAATGGCGTCGGTGACGCTTGTACCTTGGGTGATTGTCTCGTTAGCCGCTGTAGGGGTAATCGTAAATCCGCCTGTTCCTCCAGCTTCAGTAATCGTAAACGTCTGCGTGCTCTTGCAATTGGCGGTGTTGGTATAGGTCGCCACATACACATTGACGCCTGTACTCAGCGCAATGGCATTGATCTGCCGCGCGGCGGAAGTGAATCCGTTGGGTCCGGTCCAACTCCAGGTTCCTGTCACAGGCTGCGGGCCAAGGCTCACCGTGGCTGCGGCAGGTACCGATGCGGCAGCTATTTGTTGCCAGGCTGCTCCGTTCACCTGAAGAAAGGGAGTGATCGCAGTAGGTGTGCAAGTTCCGGAGTTCACGGTGACCGCAATGGTTGTGGTCTGTTTCAGAGAGCCGGAGGTTCCGGTGATCGTGACGGTAGACGTACCGGTGGCTGTGGAGCTGGCAGTGAGTGTTACAACATTGCCGCTGACCTTAGCAGTGACTCCGCTATTTGAGCTGGTGGCGGCAAGGGTCACCGCGCCGGTAAATCCGTTCAGGTCCGTCACTGTAATTGCATCGGTGACGCTGGCGCTCGGGGCGATCGTCTCGGTGGCCGCGGCAGGTGTAAGCGAGAAGCTTCCCGTTGCGGCCCCACCGCAGGTGGTTCCATTGACTGCAAATGAGGCGGGCGCCGCATTGGTGACGCCGTTCCACGTGCCGTTGAACCCTACGCCTGTCAAACTGCCTCCGGCGGCGATGCTGCCGTTGTAACTCTCGTTGGTCACCGTAACATTGGAGCCACTTTGGATTTCATTGCCGTTCCACTGCGAAGAGACGGTCTGCCCGTTGGCGAATGCCCATGTCAGCGACCAACTGGACCAGGCGGTGGTTCCTGTGTTCTGAATGGTGATAGCCGCTCCAAATGCGCTGTCATTTTGAGGCGATATTGTGTAGACAATCTTGCACCCAGCCTGAGCGTAGGCGCCCGGCGCGACAAGGGTTAGAAGTAGAGCCGAGAGTACCGTAAAGTACCCACTCAATCTGCAAACGCGTGCTTGCCAGCAAGGGGGATTGAACTGCTGAGCCATGGTTTCTCCTTGTGCATAACTCACCCATATCCATGGATGAGCGCCTTTTCGGCACATAATGCCGGTATAGGAGCCGTCTACCGCAGGACGGGCGATAACCCTCCGACCCGTGCTCCGAGTTAGTGCGAGTTACCCAATGAAAACGTAAACAATGAGAGGACATGGAAGTTGGGATTGCTCCACGTGCGAGCGATTGATCGCGAATAGCTTCGGGAAAACCGATGCCTTTATGCTCGGCAAGCGATTCTCACGGCTAGAATTCTGCCGAGACAACGAATCAAATAAAAAGGCAATTAGATCCGCCGTCGATACCGTCCTAAAACAGCCGGGGATAACACAGTTGCATCCATGACCTTTTTTCCAGCTATATTCTGTGCGCGTACAGATGCGGGCCAAAGCTAAAACGTTTAAGTAAAGAAGTCAACACACGGTAGGACACCACCCTAAAGTAGTCGATCCTGAAAAGCCAATAAAACCCCTATAAATCCTGATGAAATGCGTCATTGGTTGGTCTAGAATTTCCCTGAAGGCGCAGCAAATGGCCTGAAAACTGGGGAAAAACGATGCAACCCAAG
>Ga0302155_10000924_pt1 | contig 21847 bp, 16 predicted proteins | sample I_Bog_N3_1_FD_193508 | JGI IMG/M metagenome (GOLD analysis project Ga0302155, IMG submission 193508) | Peat permafrost microbial communities from Stordalen Mire near Abisko, Sweden - I_Bog_N3_1 | ecosystem: Environmental > Terrestrial > Soil > Wetlands > Peat | place: Sweden: Abisko, Stordalen...
CCTGCTGACCCCTTCCGACTGGAAACTGCTGCGCTACTGCCCATCCGCGGTACTGATGGTCAAGACCGAGACGCCCTGGTCAGGCGGGGTCATTCTCGCGGCGGTGGACGTGGGCAATGCCGATGACGAACACCGGCACCTGCACGCCAGTATCATTGATCACGGCTATGACATCGCCAGCCTGGCCAAGGGCAGCTTGCACGTGGTCAGTGCCCACCCCTCACCCATGCTGTCGGCCGCCGACCCGGTGTACCAGCTCCGGGAAAGCATCGAAGGCCGTTATCGCGACCAGTGCCGGGACTTCCAGGCGCAATTCGATGTGGATGACGAGCACCTGCATATCAAGGAAGGACCCGCCGACGTGCTGATTCCCTATATGGCCCATACGCTCGGGGCGGCGGTGACGGTGATAGGCACCGTGGCACGCACCGGGATTTCAGGGGCGCTGATCGGCAATACCGCGGAAGTGGTGCTCGATGCACTGGAAAGCGATGTCCTGGTGCTCAAGCCCCAGGACATCATCGATCATCTGGTGGAGACGGCGCCACGGCCCTGATCAACCGCCCATGGCATCCTTGAGGAAGCCCGGGGCGATATAACGCTGGTAATGCGCCTCGGACAGCAGGAAGAACTCCCGGTCGATGGCATCGCGCAGTTCGGGCAGGCCCCAGTCGCGAAACTCCGGCAGCAACACCATGCCGTAGGCCTCCAACTGGCTGATCACCCGCGCGCCACGGGCAATCAGCTGGTACGCCCAGCAATATTCCGACTGATGGGGCACGAAGCGAATCTTGCGGGCCTCCAGTTGCTGGCGCAGCTTGGCTGGATCGAACACTTCGATCTTGGCCACCATGACCTGGACCAGCAATTGCTCCAGGCGCAACCACACCGCGCGCTTTTCTTCCTCGTTGTAGCCGTTCCAATGGATGACTTCATGGTGGAAGCGCTTGCAGCCACGGCACACCAGATCACCGTAAACAGTGGAGCAAAGGCCGACGCAGGGGGTCTTGATGGTCTGATTGGACATGGGCAGGGGTCACGCGGAAAAGCAAAACAGGTCCGCATGTTAGCCCTTTGTCTAACAAGGGTCACCCCCGAACCTGTAGGGCTTAACTTACCTTTCTTCGTAATATGCCGTAGAATCGGCCTGCCTTTTTAGGCGCCAATGTCCGTTGGAAGCTGTTTTCAAAGCGTCACGAGCACAGTTCATCCTAGAGAACGGCGTTGGCGCAGGAATTTCCCCCCGGAAGCCCCTGCGCCGACCCTCATCAGCTCCCGTTCCGCAGGCGTAAAACTTTGAAAACAGCTTCTGTTGGAAATCGTGGAAACTCTGGCTAAGCGGCTCAAAAAGCCCCGCAGCGCATGAGTGCCGTGCATTTCTGGATGAGCGTCCCGGACACCCATTTGGGACCACTGATGAGGGTAATAACTGTGCTTGAAGCCTACCGCAAACATATCGAAGAGCGTGCAGCCCTGGGTATCGTGCCCCAGCCGCTTAACGCCGAACAAACCGCAGGCCTGGTCGAGCTGCTGAAGAATCCCCCGGCTGGCGAAGAAGCTTTCCTCGTTGACTTGATCACCAACCGTGTTCCGCCTGGCGTGGACGAAGCGGCCTACGTCAAGGCCGGTTTCCTTTCCGCCCTGGCCAAGGGTGAAGTCAACTCCCCCCTGATCGACAAGAAGCGCGCGGTAGAACTGCTCGGCACCATGCAGGGCGGCTACAACATCGTGACCCTGGTCGAGCTGCTGGACGACGCCGAGCTGGCAGCCGTTGCCGCCGCGCAACTCAAGCACACCCTGCTGATGTTCGATGCCTTCCACGACGTCGCGGAAAAAGCCCGGAACGGCAACGCTCACGCCAAGGAAGTGATCCAGTCCTGGGCTGACGGCGAGTGGTTCAAGAACCGCCCGGTGCTGGCCGACAAGATCAGCCTGCGCGTATTCAAGGTCACCGGCGAAACCAACACCGACGACCTGTCGCCGGCTCCGGACGCCTGGTCGCGCCCTGACATCCCGCTGCACGCCCTGGCCATGCTGAAAATGGCCCGTGACGGCATCGTGCCTGACCAGCAAGGCGCCATCGGCCCGATGAAACAGATCGAGCAGATGCGCAACGACGGCTTCCCGATCGCCTACGTCGGTGACGTGGTCGGTACCGGTTCGTCGCGTAAATCGGCCACCAACTCGGTGCTGTGGTTCTTCGGCGACGACGTCCCCTACGTGCCGAACAAGCGCGCCGGCGGCTTCTGCTTCGGCAGCAAGATCGCTCCGATCTTCTACAACACCATGGAAGATGCCGGCGCACTGCCGATCGAGTTCGACGTGACCAACATGAACATGGGCGACGTGATCGACCTGTACCCCCATGCTGGCAAAGTCACCAAGCACAACAGCGATGAAGTCCTGACCACCTTCGAAATGAAGACCCCGGTCCTGCTCGACGAAGTCCGTGCCGGCGGTCGTATCCCGCTGATCATCGGCCGTGGCCTGACCGAGAAGGCGCGCACCGAACTGGGCCTGCCACCTTCGACCCTGTTCAAGCTGCCGGAAGCTCCAGCTGAAAGCACCAAGGGTTACACCCTGGCGCAGAAAATGGTCGGCAAGGCCTGCGGCGTGACAGGCGTTCGTCCTGGCACCTACTGCGAGCCGAAGATGACCACCGTCGGTTCCCAGGACACCACTGGCCCGATGACCCGCGACGAGCTGAAAGACCTGGCCTGCCTGGGTTTCTCCACCGACCTGGTCATGCAGTCGTTCTGCCACACCGCGGCCTATCCAAAGCCGATCGACGTCACCACGCACCACACCCTGCCCGACTTCATCATGACCCGTGGCGGTGTTTCCCTGCGTCCGGGCGACGGCATCATCCACAGCTGGCTGAACCGCATGCTGCTGCCGGACACCGTCGGTACCGGTGGTGACTCCCACACCCGTTTCCCGATCGGTATCTCGTTCCCGGCCGGTTCCGGCCTGGTGGCTTTCGCCGCCGCCACTGGCGTTATGCCACTGGACATGCCGGAATCGATCCTGGTGCGCTTCAAGGGCAAGCTGCAACCGGGCGTCACCCTGCGTGACCTGGTTCATGCCATCCCTTACTACGCCATCCAGAAAGGCCTGCTGACCGTTGAGAAGAAAGGCAAGAAAAACGCCTTCTCCGGCCGCATCCTGGAAATCGAAGGCCTGGAAACCCTGACCGTCGAACAGGCTTTCGAACTGTCCGACGCCTCGGCCGAACGTTCCGCCGCCGGTTGCACCATCAAGCTGTCGAAAGAGTCGATCGCCGAGTACCTGAAGTCGAACATCACCCTGCTGCGCTGGATGATCGGCGAAGGCTACGGCGATGCCCGCACCCTGGAGCGTCGTGCTCAGGCGATGGAAGCCTGGGTTGCCAATCCAGAGCTGCTGGAAGCCGACAAGGACGCCGAGTACGCGGAAATCATCGAAATCGACCTGGCCGACGTCAAGGAGCCTGTGCTCTGCGCGCCGAACGACCCGGACGACGCCCGTCTGCTCTCCAGCGTTGCTGGCGAGAAGATCGACGAAGTGTTCATCGGTTCCTGCATGACCAACATCGGCCACTTCCGCGCTGCGGGCAAGTTGCTGGAACAGGTCAAAGGCCAGTTGCCAACCCGTCTGTGGCTGTCGCCGCCGACCAAGATGGACGCTCACCAGCTGACCGAAGAAGGCTACTACGGCATCTACGGCAAAGCTGGCGCACGTATGGAAATGCCGGGCTGCTCGCTGTGCATGGGTAACCAGGCACGGGTAGAACCGAACTCCACCGTGGTCTCGACTTCGACCCGTAACTTCCCGAACCGTCTGGGCGACGGCGCGAACGTCTACCTGGCTTCGGCCGAGCTGGCGTCCGTGGCTTCGATCCTGGGTCGCCTGCCGACCGTCGAGGAATACATGGAGTACGCCGGTAAGATCGACAGCATGGCTGCCGACGTTTACCGCTACCTCAGCTTCGACCAGATCGCCGAGTTCCGTGAAGCCGCGGCGAACGCCAAGATTCCGGTCGTTCAAGCCTAAGCTGTACGCGCAATAGAAAAAGCCCCGACTCGTCGGGGCTTTTTTATGCCTGCAGGAATCACATCCTTGTAGGAACCGGCTTGCTGGCGATAGCGATCCTGCTGTCGCCAGAGAGCTTGTTGAATGGCCGTCTGCGACGGATCGCCATCAAGCCGGCTCCTACAAGATGGGCGTTCGACCGTTACTGGCGGACCAACCGCAGGTTCTGAAACTCGACCTTCTCGGTGCTGCGATACGGATTGATATCCAGCCCACCGCGCCGCACATAACGCGCATACACGGTCAACTTCTCCGGTTTCAACAAGCGTTGCAGGTCGAGGAAGATCCTCTCCACACACTGCTCGTGGAAGTCCGAGTGCTGGCGGAAACTCACCAGATACGCCAGCAGGCTGGCGTGATCCAGCGCCGCACCGCGATACTCCACCACCACACTGCCCCAGTCCGGCTGGCTGGTCACCGGGCAATTGGATTTGAGCAAATGGCTGTGCACGGCCTCCTCGACCACCCGCGACGCATCGCAACGCAGCAGTTCCGGACGCGGATGAGCGTAGTCACTGACACTGATCTCCAGGTCATCGATGCACACGCCTGGCAAGGCGACCACACCTTCGGCCTGCACCTCGCTCAAATGGCGGACACGCACGCCCACCGGCTTGCCGGCGGCGGCCGACAGATCGGCACGCAGCACCGCTTCCAGGCTGGCCGTGTCGACGAACGGTGTCTGGTTCAGGGAGTTGAGGTATAGCTTGAAGGACTTGGATTCGATGATATTCGGCGAATCCGCCGGGATGCTGAACTCACCGATCGCCACCACCGGCTTGCCGGACGGCAGCAGCCAGGACAACTCGAAGCAGTTCCAGAAGTCCACGCCGACATACGGCAGGGTCTCGGCGCTCAGGCCCAGTTCGGCCCATTTGGCCGCCCGCGGAATCGGGAACAACAAGGAAGGCGTGTAGGTGGCAATGTACTCACTGGACTTGCCCAGTGGCGAGTGTTCGGCGGCGGGATGCATGACAAAAACCTGACTGAATAAACCCCGCCAGTCTATCGCAAATCATCCGCGTGCACGAAAGCCCCCGACCCGGCCGGCCACTTCAAGGCGCAATCTTCAACGTCCCGACCATCCCTGCCTGGTAATGCCCGGGAATATTGCAGGCAAACTGCAGATTTTTCGCCTGGCTGAAGGTCCAGGTCAACTCGGCGGTCTTGCCCGGCTCCACCAGCACACTGTTGGGATCGTCATGCTTCATCCCGTGCCCCATGGCCGCGTGATCCATACCCGCCATATTCATGCCGGTGGCCGTCAATAGGCCGCCTTGCTGCATCTTGAGCATCTCCTGCTGGTGCTCGGCATGGGCCGCCGCATGGCCCAGGTTGAATTCATGCAGCAGATGGCCTTTATTGATCAGCACGAAACGCACGGTTTCACCGGCCTTCACATCCAGCTCCCGGGTACTGAAGGCAATGTCGGTCATGGTCACTTCAACCGTGCGGGTGGCTTTGCTCGGCGGTGCCGGCTGGCCGAAGTCGTAGCTATCCGCAGGCGAGGCCCAGGCAGGAACACTACAAGCCAGCAAACCGGCCAGCAGCAGGCTGTTACGCAAAAACATAATCACACTCCAAGGGGATGGGCTCCAGGCTGTGTGAAACTGTAAGGCCCGCTCGCTGGCATTGAGCTGACCTTCAGATTACAACTTTGTCAGCTTGGCCCCCGTCCGGCGAGTGCGCGGCATAACGTTCCTGTGTCATTAGCCATGAGTCATCCATGAAATTGCTGATCGTCGAAGACCAACCGAAAACCGGTCATTACCTGCGCCAGGGCCTGAACGAGGCCGGCTTCAATACCGAACTGGTGGCCGACGGCATCACCGGCCAGCACCTGGCGCTGACCGGCGACTATGCGCTGCTGATCCTCGACGTCATGCTGCCCGGGCGCGATGGCTGGCAAATCCTCCAGGCCGTGCGCGGTGCAGGCCTGGACATTCCGGTGCTGTTCCTGACGGCCCGCGACGCCGTCGAGGACCGCGTCCACGGCCTCGAACTGGGCGCCGACGACTATCTGGTCAAGCCGTTCGCCTTTTCCGAACTGCTGGCCCGGGTCCGCAGCCTGTTGCGCCGGGGCAGCGCGGCCACCCAGGAAACCCATCTGCAACTGGCCGACCTGCGCCTGGACCTGATACGCCGCCGGGTCGAGCGGGCCGGGCAGCGCATCGACCTGACCGCCAAGGAGTTCGCCCTGCTGGAAATGCTCCTGCGGCGCCAGGGCGAGGTCCTGCCCAAATCCCTGATCGCGTCCCAGGTCTGGGACATGAATTTCGACAGCGACACCAATGTCATCGAAGTGGCGATCCGCCGCCTGCGCTTGAAGGTCGACGACGCCCATCCGCACAAGCTGATCCATACCGTACGCGGCATGGGTTATGTCCTTGAAGAGCGCAACGCCTGATGCGCCGCCTGTCTCTCGGCAGCCGCCTGGCCTTGCTGTTCGCCGCCTGCACCGCCGTGGTTTCGTTGAGTGCCGGTGTACTGTTCAACCGCGCCAGCGAGTCGCACTTCATCGAACTCGACCAGCAACTGCTCGACGCGCGCCTGGCGGCGCTGCGTGGCAGCCTGGCGGGAGTCGAGAGCCGCGACGACTTCCAGCAGCGCCGCGAACGGCTGCCAGCCGAGCTCAACCTCAGCCCTGATCTCGCCTTGCGCGTCAGCGGAGCCGATGGCCAGCGCTGGTTCAATGCCGCGAATGCCCTGCCCGACGACCTGCCGACGCAAGCCGGGCTTACCAGCCTGCGGATCGATGGCACCGCCTATCGGGTCTTCAACGCCCCGCTGGACCCGAACAAAGCCGACTCACCGCAACTGAGCCTGATCCTCGACATCACCCATCATCAGCATTTCCTGCAACGCATGCAGCACCTGATCTGGCTGACGGTCAGCCTCTCGGCTCTGGCCACCGCCCTCCTCGGCGCCTGGGCCGCGCGTAGCGGCTTGCGGCCGTTGCGGCGCATGAGTGAAGTCGCCGCCGGGGTTTCGGCGAGCTCGCTGACCCAGCGCCTGCCCGAGGAACAGATGCCACCGGAACTGGCGGAGCTGGCGCAGTCGTTCAATGCCATGCTCGCGCGCCTGGATGACTCCTTCCAGCGGCTCTCGGCCTTCTCCGCGGATATCGCCCACGAACTGCGCACGCCGCTGTCGAACCTGCTGACCCACACCCAGGTCACCCTGACCCGGCCCCGGACGCTGGAGGACTACCGCGAAACCCTGCACAGCAACCTCGAAGAGCTGCAATGGATGGCGCAACTGGTCAACGACATGCTCTACCTGGCCAAGGCTGACCACGGGCTGCTGACACCCCGGCGCGAGGCGCTCGAACTGGCCGATGAGGTGGATGCCCTGCTGGAGTTCTTTACGCCGCTGGCGGAAGAGAGTCGCGTGCGGCTCAAGCGTGAAGGCAAGGCGAGCCTGGCGGGTGATCGCGGCATGCTGCGTCGGGCGCTGTCCAATTTGCTGGACAATGCCTTGCGCTTCACACCCGAGGGCGGTGAGATCGCAGTCAGGCTGGAGCATGTGGCTCAAGGCTTGCGGGTCAGCGTCGAGAATACCGGGGAAGGTATTGCGCCGGGATTGTTGCCGCAGCTGTTCGACCGTTTTTATCGGGCTGATCCGGCACGCCGCGAAGGCAGCAGTGAACATGCGGGGCTGGGGCTGGCGATTACCCAGTCGATTGTTCGTGCCCATGGCGGACAGATTCGTTGTGAATCGGAGAGGGGCTGGACGCGGTTTGTGATCGAACTACCACGCCAGGCTTGAAACCGCCGCCAAACCTGTAGGAGCCGGCTTGCTGGCTCCTACAAGGGAACACATTCAGCCCCGAGCAGGCGAGGCAGCCCCTACAGACTTACGAATAACGCAGGGCGTGCGCCGGCTCGATCTTCGCCGCCCGATACGCCGGGTACAAGGTCGCCAGGAAGCTGAGAATAAACCCGGCCGAACAGATCAACAGCACATCCCCCGCCTGCAACTGCGACGGCAGGTTACTGACGAAATACACGTCGGAACTGAAGATATGCTGCCCGCTGACCCGCTCGATCCAGCCCACCATCTCACTGACATTCAGCGCCGCGATCACCCCCAGCACGCCGCCGATCAAGGTCCCGACAATCCCGATCACCGTGCCCTGGACCATGAAGATCGCCATGATCTGCCGTGGCGTGGCACCGATGGTGCGCAGGATCGCGATATCCGCGCCCTTGTCGTTCACCACCATGATCAGGGTCGCGATGATATTGAACGCCGCCACCGCGACGATCATCAGCAACAACAGGCCGATCATGGTCTTTTCCATCTTCATGGCACTGAACAGGCTGCCCTGGGTATGGGTCCAGTCATCCGCCTTGAAATCGCTGCCCAGGCCCGCGGCGACGTCCGCGGACACCTGCGGCGCCGCATACAGGTCCTTCACCGCCAGCCGCACGCTCTGCACCTGGTTCGGCTGCCAGTGCTGGATATCCGCCGCGTCACTCATATGGATCAGCGCCATGGAGCCATCCAGCTCGGCACCGACCTTGAACACCCCGACCACATTCAGACGCTGCAGGCGCGGAGTAATACCACCGGGCTCGGTGCTGGGCTCTGGAACGATCAGGGTCAACTTGTCGCCGACATTCACCCGGAAGCGCCGCGCGGTGATCTCACCGATCACCACCCCGAACTCACCCGGCCGCAGATCTTCCAGGCGGCCCTGGACAATATGCTGGGCAACAATCGACACCTTGCCTTCCTGGGCCGGATCGACGCCACTGATCTGGATCGGCTGCATCGAACCCTTGTAGGAGAGCATGCCGTCCATTTCGGTAAAGGGCACCGCCGCCGTCACTTCAGGATTCTTCAGCGCCGCGGCGGCCACCGGCTGCCAGTCGTCGATGGGCTTGACGCCAACGATGGTGGCGTGGGGCACCATGCCGAGGATCCGCGAACTCATTTCCTTCTGGAAACCGTTCATCACCGACAACACCACGATCATCGCCAGCACGCCCAGGGCGAGGCCGATCATCGAGGTCATCGAGATAAACGAGACAAAACGGTTGCGGCGCTTGGCGCGGGTATAGCGCGTGCCGATGAAAATCGATAACGGTCTGAACATTCGCTGGCCACCGTAGAAAAATAATCGACCCGGCACCCGCGTCATTCAACGGGTGCAGGTCCTGGCGAATCAGATAGCGACGAGTTTGCCGTCTTCCAGGTGCAACACACGATCCATTTGCCGGGCCAGGTTCATGTCGTGGGTCACCACCAGGAACGCCGTGCGCATCGAGGTGCTGAGTTCCAGCATCAGGTCCTGGATGCCCTGGGCGGTGTGGTGGTCGAGGTTGCCGGTAGGCTCGTCGAGCATCACCAACCCCGGCTTGTTCACCAGGGCCCGGGCAATCGCCACGCGCTGGCGCTCGCCACCGGACAACTCCGACGGTTTGTGCTCCAGGCGATGACCAAGGCCAACCCGCTCCAGCAACGCCGTGGCGCGCTGACGGGCTTCGGGAATCGCGGTGCGCCCGATCAGCAACGGCATGCAGACGTTCTCCAGCGCGGTGAACTCGGGCAGCAGGTGGTGGAACTGGTAGACGAACCCCAGCGAGCGGTTGCGCAGCAGGCCGCGGGCTTTCTCGCCCAGGGCGGAAAGCTCTTCGCCGGCCAGCCAGACACTGCCCTGGGACGGCGTATCGAGGCCACCCAGAAGGTTGAGCAAGGTACTTTTTCCCGAGCCCGAGCTGCCGACGATCGCCACCCGCTCACCGGCGTGCAGCTCCAGCTGCAGGCCCGACAGGACCACCACCGACTCCGGGCCTTCCTCGTAGGACTTGCCCAGGTTGCGGCAACTCAGCACTGCTTTTTCACTCATGCCCAACTCACTCATAACGTAGCGCCTCCGCAGGCTGGGTGCGCGCCGCACGCCAGGCTGGATACAGGGTGGCGAGGAAACTCAGGAGCAATGCCGCGCCGCAGACCATCAACACATCCTCGGCCATCAACTGGGACGGCAGGTAGTCGATGAAGTACACGTCGGCATTGAGAAACTTGTGCCCGATCAGGCGCTCGAGGGCGGCAATCGCGGCGCTGACGTTCAGCGCGGCGAGAATCCCGACCACCGCGCCGATCAGCGTACCGATCACCCCGATCACGGTGCCCTGGACCATGAAGATCGCCATGATCTGCCCCGGCGTGGAGCCCAGGGTGCGAAGGATGGCGATATCGCCCTTCTTGTCGTTCACCACCATCACCAGGGTCGAGATGATGTTGAACGCCGCCACCGCCACGATCAGCAGCAACAGCAGGCCGATCATGGCCTTTTCCATCTTGATCGCCTGGTACAGGTTGCCGTGGGTACGGGTCCAGTCACGGGCGTAATAATGACCGTCGCCCAACTGCTGGGCGATCTCCCAGGCCGTGCGTGGGGCCTGGAACAGGTCGTCGAACTTCAGGCGCAGGCCCTGGACCTGATCCGGCTTCCAGCGATGCAGGCGCGCCAGGTCCTCGAGGTTGGTCACACCCAGGTAACCGTCCAGCTCACCGGCGCCGACATGGAAGATGCCGACCACGGTGAAACGCTTCATCCGCGGAAACATCCCCGCCGGGGTCACCGTGACTTCCGGGGCGACGAAGGTCAGCTTGTCGCCGAGTCCGACGCCCAGCTTGGTCGCGGCCTTGTCGCCGATGACGATGCCGAAGCTGCCGGGGGTCAGCGCATCGAGCTGCCCCTGCTGCATGAACTGGTCAATGATCGAGACCTTGCGCTCCTGCGCCGGGTCGATGGCATTGAGGATCACCTTCTGCACCTGGCCGTTGTTGGTCAACAGGCCCTGCATCTGGGTGAACGGCGCGACGGCCTCTACCTTCGGGTTCTTGAGGATCTTGTCGGCCAGCGTCGGCCAGTGACTGATCGGCTCGTCGGACTCGATGGTCGCGTGGGGCACCATGCCCAGCACGCGGGTGCGCATCTCATGATCGAAGCCGTTCATCACCGAGAGCACCACGATCATCACGACCACGCCAAGCGCGAGTCCGATCATCGAAGTCAGGGAAATGAAAGACACAAAATGATTGCGACGCTTTGCACGGGTATAACGCGTGCCGATAAATACGAAGAGTGGTCTGAACATGTCGGGGCTTGTTCGAAGGAAAAGAAGACGTCCTTGTGGCGAGGTGGGGTCAGCAGCTTTACACTCAGACCATCGCCTCTGCCCTGGGTTCGCCATGTCGACATTAGATGAAGAAGATCGCCGCGAATACTACCGTATCGAGGACACGATCGCACTGGAAATCAGCCCTTTGTCCGCCCCCGACGCGGCGAACAAGGAAGTGTTGCAGGATGCTTCTCCGCTCTTCAACCTGCTGAGCGAACTGCACCTGAGCGAATTCGAGTCCCAGCACCTGTTACGCCAGGTCAGCGAGCGCGACCGAAGCCTGACCGCCTTTCTCAAGGCCCAGAACAGGCGTGTCGACCTGCTGAGCCAGGTGATGGCCTATTCGGTGCTGGGCGAGTTCGGCGAACCACAACGCGTGACCCTTTCCGAAGGCGGCCTGGAGTTCGAGCATCATATAGCCTATCCCGCCGGCAGCCACCTGGCGGTCAAGATGGTGCTGATGCCCCAGGCACTCGGGCTGTTGCTGCGGGCCAAGGTGACCCATTGCGCGCCCCGCCACTTCGGCACCTTCGATATCGGCACCGAGTTCGAAGCCTTGACCGACGCCCAACGCCAGTTGCTGGCGCGGCATATCCTGCAGAAACAGGCGCAGGAACGACGCCTGGCCCGGGAGCAGAACGATCCCGAGGCCACCTGACCCCCGCGACCGCAGCCAGCTTGCCGTCCTAACCTTGTAACCGTATTTTTTCTCCCTGAAGGAGCAGTCGTGACTCTGATTTATGGCCATCGTGGCGCCAAAGGTGAAGCACCGGAAAACACCCTGACCAGTTTCCAGGAATGCCTCAAGCACGGCGTGCGCCGTTGCGAGCTGGACCTGCACCTGTCCATGGACGGTGAACTGATGGTCATCCATGACCCGACCCTCAAGCGCACCACCGACCGCCGCGGCAAGGTGGTCGAACATTCCGCCGCCGAACTGGTGACCTATGACGCGCGCCAGGGCGGTCCGGGCTGGATCAAGCCCTGCCCGATTCCACGCCTGGAAGAATTGTTCGAGCAGTGCGATTTCGAGCACTGGCAACTGGAAGTCAAGAGTGCCTCGCGCACCCGGGCGGCGACCACCGTGCTGGCGATCCGCGAAATGGCCCAGCGTTTCGGCCTGCTGGACAAGGTCACCGTCACCTCCAGCTCCCGGGAAGTGCTCAAGGCAGCCCTGGAACTGACCCCGGACCTGTCACGCGGACTGGTAGCCGAATACGCCTGGCTCGACCCGTTGAAGGTCGCCCAGAGTTATGGCTGCGAGATTCTGGCGTTGAACTGGACACTCTGCACCCCGGAACGCCTGATCAAGGCCCAGCGCCAGGGTCTGCATGTGTCGGTGTGGACGGTCAACGAACCCGCGCTGATGCGCAGGCTCGCTGACTTCGGCGTCGATAGCCTGATTACAGACTTTCCCGGTTTGGCCACGGCCACACTTGGCAAAGGCTGAAATCGGTCTCCCCGGCCGGCTCAGGCCACCGGCCGGAGCCGCTCAAAAAAGCCGGTTGAGACCATCGTACGCCGCTACCCGATAGGCTTCGGCCATGGTCGGGTAGTTGAAGGTGGTGTTGACGAAGTACTTCAGGGTGTTGTTCTCACCCGGCTGGCTCATGATCGCCTGACCGATGTGCACGATCTCCGACGCCTGATAGCCGAAGCAGTGCACACCCAGCACTTCCAGGGTCTCACGGTGGAACAGGATCTTCAGCATGCCTTGCGGCTCGCCGGCGATCTGCGCCCGGGCCATGCTCTTGAAGAACGCCTTGCCGACTTCGTAAGGCACCTTGGCCTTGGTCAGCTCATGCTCGTTCTTGCCGATCGAGCTGATTTCCGGAATGGTGTAGATCCCGGTCGGCACGTCGTTGACATAACGCCAGCTGCCGTTGTCGACAATGCTGCCCGCCGCCGAACGCCCCTGGTCGTGGGCGGCACTGGCCAGGCTCGGCCAGCCGATCACATCACCGGCACCGTAGATGTTCGGCACGCAGGTGCGATAGTTCTCGTCGACCTCGATCTGGCCGCGGCTGTTGACCTTGACCCCGATGTTTTCCATGCCCAGCTTGTCGGTGTTGCCGGTCCGGCCGTTGCACCAGAGCAAGGCGTCGGCCTTGATCTTCTTGCCGGACTTCAGGTGCAGGATCACCCCGTTGTCCAGACCTTCGACCCGGTCGTATTCTTCGTTATGACGCACGGTGATGTTGTTGTTGCTGAAGTGGTAGCTCAGGGCCTGGGAGATTTCCGAATCCAGGAAGCTGAGCAACTGGTCGCGGTTGTCCACCAGTTCCACCAGCACGCCGAGACCACTGAAGATCGAGGCGTATTCGCAACCGATCACCCCGGCACCGTAGATGATCAGCTTGCGCGGCGTGTGGCCGAGGCTGAGGATGGTGTCGCTATCGTAGATACGCGGATGGTGGAAATCGATATCGGCCGGGCGATACGGACGCGAACCGGTGGCGATGATGATGTGCTTGGCCACCAGTTTCTCGACCACCCCGTTGGAGCAGACCACTTCGACGGTCTGCTCGTCGGCGAAGCTGCCGGTGCCGAAGAACAGGTCAACCCGGTTGCGGGCGTAGAAGCCGGTGCGCGAAGCGACCTGCTTGGCGATGACCTTCTCCGCGCTTTTCAGCACGTCCGGGAAGGAAAACCAGCGCGGTTCACCAATGGCCCGGAACATCGGGTTGGTGTTGAACTGCATGATCTGCCGGACCGAGTGACGCAAGGCCTTGGACGGGATAGTCCCCAGGTGGGTGCAGTTACCGCCGACCTGGCGACGGCTGTCGACCATCGCCACCTTGCGCCCCGCTTTCGCGGCGTTCATTGCCGCGCCTTCACCAGCCGGGCCGGAACCCAGTACCACTACGTCGTAGTTGTAGACAGCCATGCGTACTCCTCAGAACAGGCCGAGGCACCCCTCTGGCACCTGCGGCTAAATCATGCCGCGGCCAGCGGCATGAAGGATCAAATCTCGGTGTGCAGTCTATAGAAGCTTCAACGCCGCGCACATTAACCCTTGGTCGCGTCGTAGGCCAGCTTTGCCTGCACTACATGTTATGCCCGTCACCCTTGGCCAGGCGCTCGAACGCCTGATTTGTCCGTGTGACGAAACCTGTATCGGCACGCATCACAAAAAATGCGGCAACCGCGTGTTTTTCCGCGTAATCCCAGCCGCGCTCGGGCCCGAGTATCAGCAACAGGGTCGACAGGCCATCGGCCATCAGCGTCGAAGGGTGAATCACCGTGACCGACGCCAGCTTGTGGGTAATCGGCGCACCGGTCAGGGCATCGAAGGTGTGGGAATAGCGTTTGCCATCCTGTTCGAAATAATTACGGTAGTCCCCCGACGTGGAAACGCCATAACCGTCAAGGGCGATGATGCGCTGCGCCACCTGCTGGTCGTCCCGTGGCACCTCCAGGGCGATCCGCCAGGGGCTGCCATCGGGCTTCTTGCCCACCGCCTTCAACTCGCCGGTGGCTTCGGCGAGGAAACTGTCCAGGCCCAACGTTTTCAATCGATCAACGATACGGTCCACCGTGTAGCCCGCCGCGATGCTGTTGAAGTCCACCTCCACGGCGGCATCCTTGCACAGTTGGCTGCCCTCGATCCGCAGATAGCGGTGGCCGACACGCTGGCGCACTTCGGCCAGCTGCGTCGCGTCCGGGACCTTTTCCTCACGCCCCTGCGGACCGAAGCCCCAGAGGTTCATCAAGGGCTCGACCGTCAGGTCGTAGGCACCGTCGCTGGCCCGGGACAGCTGCTCGCCAACCTGCACCAGTTCCAGGATCGAAGCCGGCATGACCTGGCAGCTGTGGGCCGGCAGCTCGTTGAAGCGCTCGATATCCGAGTCGCCGCGATAGGTCGACATCTGCCGGTCGACCTCGGCCAGGATCGCCTCGACCGCAGGTTTGACCTCGGTGACCGCCGGGCCACCGGCATGTCGAACGTACTGGATCGAATAGGTACTGCCCATGGTCGGGCCGCCAAACTGCTCCAGCGAATCGGCGTTGCCGCAACCGCCGAGCCAGAAAAAAACACTGCCCAGCACCAGGACTCGTAACAAAGACACGGCAGCCTGTGGATTTGACATAGTCTGTAGAAAGGCCCTTTTCGAGGTTGACCATTATGCGTCAGATAGCCGCCTGCCTATTGCTGATCTTCAGCTCGCTGACCTGGGCCGGCCCCGCCGAACGCCTGAAGGAAGCGCATTTCCCCAGCCAATGGCACAACGGCAGCGAAACCCTCGAACTCAAGGGGCAGACCGTCCTCACCTACCTCTGGGCCGATGTCTATGCCGCCGCGCTGTACAGCGCCCCCGGCATCAGCGCCCGTCAGGCCGTCGCCGAACTGCGCGACCAGCGCCTGGAGCTCTATTACTTTCGCGACATCGATCGCCTTGATGTGATCAAGGCCGCCACCGCCACCCTGCAACGCCAGCAAACAGCGGCCAACCTGCAACACCTGCAAGGCGAGCTGGACAGCCTGCACCAGAGTTTCAAGGACATTCAGCGCGGTGATCGTTATGCACTCGACTACCGGGTCGGACGCGGGCTGAATCTGGAGCGCAATGGCCAGGTCATCTTCAGCAGTCACGATCCGGAACTGGCCAGGGCGTACTTCGGTATCTGGTTGGCCCCCCAAGGCCTGTCGGACCCGTTACGGGAAACACTGCTGGCACAAAACCCTGGCTGAAGCCGTCTAGATCAAGGGTTGTGCCACTTAGCCAGCAGGCTAGGTTTTTTGTTGCCTGATGACCTTAATACACATATCGTTACAAAACTGTACTACTAGCGTGCGTATGCCTGAAAGGTTCAGTAAGGACGAGCAAAGACGATGGATTGCTTATAAGAACAGACAAAGAGAGTAAATAAAATGGCCTCGAGTACGGGCAAGGGCAAGGCGATTTTTCGCGTTGTCAGCGGCAACTTCCTTGAGATGTTCGACTTCATGGTTTACGGCTTTTATGCCACGGCCATCGCTAAAACCTTCTTTCCTGCCGACAGCGCTTTTGCATCCCTGATGCTCTCGCTCGCCACCTTTGGTGCCGGCTTCCTGATGCGTCCGCTGGGTGCAATTTTCCTCGGTGCCTACATCGACCGCCATGGCCGCCGCCAAGGCCTGATCATCACCCTGGCGCTGATGGCCGCGGGCACGGTGCTGATTGCCTGCGTACCCGGTTATGCGACCCTGGGGGTTGCAGCACCGCTGCTGGTCCTGCTTGGCCGCTTGCTGCAGGGTTTCTCCGCCGGCGTGGAACTGGGCGGCGTCTCGGTCTACCTGGCGGAGATCTCGACCCCGGGCCGCAAGGGCTTTTTCGTCAGTTGGCAGTCCGCCAGCCAACAGGCCGCGGTGGTCTTCGCCGGTTTGCTGGGTGTGGGCCTCAACCACTGGCTGAGCCCCGAGCAAATGGGTGACTGGGGCTGGCGCGTGCCGTTCCTGGTGGGCTGCATGATCGTTCCGGCGATCTTCCTTATCCGTCGCTCGCTGGAAGAAACCCCTGAGTTCCAGGCCCGCAAGCATCGTCCGAGCCTGCAGGAAGTGGTGCGTTCGATCGCCCAGAACTTTGGCCTGGTCGTGGCGGGCATGGCGCTGGTGGTGATGACCACCGTGTCCTTCTACCTGATCACCGCCTACACCCCGACCTTCGGCAAGAACGAGCTGCACCTGTCGGACTTCGACGCGCTGCTGGTCACCGTGTGCATCGGTATCTCGAACTTCGTCTGGCTGCCGGTGATGGGTGCGCTGTCCGACAAGATCGGGCGCAAGCCGTTGCTGCTGGCGGCAACCATCCTGGCGATCCTCACGGCCTATCCGGTGCTGTCCTGGCTGGTGGCGGCCCCGAGCTTCAGCCACCTGCTGATCGCCGAACTGTGGCTGTCGTTCCTTTATGGCTCCTACAACGGTGCCATGGTGGTGGCGCTGACCGAAATCATGCCGGTCGAAGTGCGCACCACCGGTTTCTCCCTGGCCTACAGCCTGGCGACGGCGACCTTCGGCGGTTTTACGCCGGCGGCCTGTACCTACCTGATCCATGTGCTGGACAACAAGGCGGCACCGGGCATCTGGCTCAGTGGCGCGGCTGTACTCGGCCTGATCGCGACCCTGATCCTGTTCCGTGGCAACAAGCATGAACTGCGCACGGCGCAGATGGCAGTGTCCAGCAGAGGCTGACCGGACCCCGCCCTCTCAGCACCCCGCACAAACAAAAACGCCCCGACAAGTCGGGGCGTTTTCATTTGCGGCTATTGCTTAGCGCGGGAACGCAGGCGGGTTGACCCCGGCCATGTCTTCCATCACGCGGACCACCTGGCAGCTGTAACCGAATTCGTTGTCGTACCAGACGTACAGCACAACACGGTTGTCGTTGCAGATGGTCGCCTCGGCGTCGACCACACCGGCGTGGCGCGAGCCGACGAAGTCGGTGGAGACCACTTCCTGGGAATTGACGAAGTCGATCTGCTTGTGCAGATCCGAGTGCAGCGCCATGTAGCGCAGGTACTCGTTCATCTCTTCGCGAGTGCTGGCCTTCTCCAGGTTCAGGTTGAGAATGGCCATCGACACGTTCGGCGTCGGAACGCGGATCGCGTTACCGGTCAGCTTGCCGGCCAGCTCAGGCAGAGCCTTGGCAGCAGCGGTGGCGGCACCGGTCTCGGTGATCACCATGTTCAACGCGGCGCTACGGCCACGGCGATCGCCCTTGTGGAAGTTGTCGATCAGGTTCTGGTCGTTGGTGTACGAGTGAACCGTTTCAACGTGACCGTTGACGATACCGAACTTGTCGTTGACGGCCTTGAGCACCGGCACGATGGCGTTGGTGGTGCAGGACGCCGCGGAAACGATCTTGTCGTCAGCGGTGATTTCGCCATGGTTGATACCATGCACGATGTTCTTCAGCTTGCCCTTGCCCGGTGCGGTCAGGACAACGCGGTCGATCCCCGGGCAGGCCAGGTGCTGGCCCAGGCCTTCGGCGTCACGCCATACACCGGTGTTGTCCACCAGCAGGGCGTCCTTGATACCGTACTGGGTGTAATCCACCTCGGCCGGGTTCTTCGCGTAGATGACCTGGATCAGGTTACCGTTGGCGGTGATGGTGCTGTTTTCTTCGTCGATGGTGATGGTGCCGTTGAACGGACCATGGACCGAATCGCGACGCAGCAGGCTGGCGCGCTTGGTCAGGTCGTTGTCGGCCCCCTTGCGCACAACGATGGCACGCAGGCGCAGGCCGTCGCCGCCACCGGTTTTCTCGATCAGGATACGGGCCAGCAGGCGACCGATACGACCGAAACCGTACAGCACCACGTCAGTGCCCTTGCGACCGGCAGCGCTTTGCTGGCCAACCACATCAGCCAGTTCTTCGCGAACGAACTGTTCGGCGCTACGGCCATTGCCTTGCGCCTTGAATTTCACGGCCAGCTTGCCCAGGTCCACCGAAGCGGCACCCAGCTTGAGCTCGCTCATCGCCTTGAGCAGCGGGAAAGTCTCGTGGACGGACAGTTCGACATCATCACTCTGACGATGGCGAGCAAAGCGGTGAGCCTTGAGAATCGCGATGACAGACTGGTTGATCAGGCTGCGGCCATAGATCGAACTCACCACATTGTTATTGCGGTAGAGCTGACCGATAAGCGGGATCATCGCTTCTGCAAGCGCTTCACGATCAATCCACTCACCAAGACACTGGTCGGGCTTCTGAGTCACGGGAACCTTCCACATGTAGGGGCTGAAAAAAGGGGCTACATTATGCCGCCGAGTGGCCCTGCGAGCAATGCGCGCCTGTCGTGCATCCGGCAACAAAAACCCTTTTGAAAAAAATGCACCCCGCGCGAGCCCAGCAAATACGCGGCTTGCAGAAGGGCATCGGTTTGGCGGTCATTGGCGACTTGTCCGTAACCCTCCAAAACATACGCCCGATACGGCACTACATAATGGGCAGAAAAGCGCTATTTTTTGTCTTAGCCACTACATTTGCCTCAATGCGTAATAGAAACAGTCTGCAACTGACAGGCGGCACCCAGGACCGTTACAATTACCGACTTTGTCGCAACGCTTGGAGCTCAACCTTCCGTGCCCGTTCTGCGTCTACCGCTTCTCCCTGCCGCGGCAGGTAAACAGCACTGGGGCAATCTCCCCGGTGCCGCCCTGAGCCTGGCCATTGCCGAGGCTGCCAGCGCTGCCAAGCGCTTCACCCTGCTGTTGACCGCCGACAGCCAAAGTGCCGAACGGCTCGAACAGGAGCTGAGTTTCTTCGCCCCGGACTTGCCGGTGCTGCATTTCCCGGACTGGGAAACCCTGCCCTACGACCTCTTTTCGCCGCACCAGGACATCATCTCCCAGCGCATCGCCAGTCTTTATCGGCTGCCGGAGCTGGCCCATGGCGTGCTGGTGGTGCCGATCACCACCGCCCTGCACCGCCTGGCCCCGACCAAGTTCCTGCTGGGCAGCAGCCTGGTGCTGGATATCGGCCAGAAGCTCGACGTGGAGCAGATGCGTACACGGCTGGAGGCCACGGGTTACCGTTGCGTCGACACGGTCTACGAGCATGGCGAGTTCGCCGTGCGCGGCGCCCTGATCGACCTGTTCCCGATGGGCAGCAAGCTGCCGTACCGCATCGACCTGTTCGACGACGAAATCGAAACGCTGCGCACCTTCGACCCGGAAAACCAGCGCTCCATCGACAAGGTCGAGTCGGTACGCCTGCTGCCGGCCAAGGAGTTTCCGCTGCAGAAAGAGGCGGTCACCCGCTTCAAGGCGCGCTTTCGTGAACGCTTCGACGTCGACTTCCGTCGCTGCCCGATCTTCCAGGACCTGAACAGCGGGATCACCCCCGCCGGTATCGAGTACTACCTGCCGCTGTTCTTCGAGGAAACCTCGACCCTGTTCGACTACCTGCCCCAGGACACCCAGGTGTTCTCCCTGCCAGGCATCGAACAGGCGGCGGAAAACTTCTGGAACGACGTGCGCAACCGCTACGAGGAGCGCCGCGTCGACCCGACCCGGCCACTGCTGCCGCCGGCCGAACTGTTCCTGCCGGTGGAAGACTGCTTCGCCCGCCTGAAAAGCTGGCCGCGAGTGGTTGCCAGCCAGCAGGACGTGGAAACCGGCATCGGCCGTGAACGCTTCCCGGCCCGCGAGTTGCCGAACCTGGCGATCGAGGCCAAGGCCAACCAGCCGCTGGCGGCACTCTCCGCGTTCCTCGATGAGTTTCCCGGCCGCGTGCTGTTCACCGCCGAATCCGCCGGTCGCCGGGAAGTCCTGCTGGAGTTGCTCGAACGCCTGAAGCTGCGACCCAAGACCGTCGACAGCTGGCCGGACTTCGTCGCCGGCAAGGATCGCCTGGCGATCACCATCGCGCCGCTGGACGAAGGCCTGGTGCTGGACGATCCGGCCCTGGCGCTGGTAGCCGAAAGCCCGTTGTTCGGCCAGCGCGTGATGCAGCGCCGGCGTCGGGAAAAACGCGCCGATGCCAACAACGACGCGGTGATCAAGAACCTCACCGAGCTGCGTGAAGGCGCGCCGGTGGTACATATCGACCACGGTGTCGGCCGCTACCTGGGCCTGGCGACCCTGGAGATCGACAACCAGGTCGCCGAATTCCTCACCCTGGCCTACGCCGAGGGTGCCAAGCTCTATGTGCCGGTGGCCAACCTGCACCTGATCGCCCGCTACACCGGCAGCGACGACGCCCTCGCCCCGCTGCACCGGCTGGGTTCGGAAACCTGGCAGAAAGCCAAGCGCAAGGCCGCCGAACAGGTTCGCGACGTCGCCGCCGAACTGCTCGATATCTACGCCCGCCGCGCCGCCCGCGAAGGTTATGCGTTCGCCGACCCGAAAGCCGACTACGCGACCTTCAGCGCCGGCTTCCCGTTCGAGGAAACCCCGGACCAGCAGACCACCATCGACGCCGTGCGCGCCGACATGCTCGCGCCCAAGCCGATGGACCGCCTGGTCTGCGGCGACGTCGGCTTCGGCAAGACCGAAGTGGCCATGCGCGCGGCGTTTATCGCCGTACACGGCGGCAAGCAGGTGGCGATCCTGGTGCCCACCACCCTGCTCGCCCAGCAGCACTACAACAGCTTCCGCGACCGCTTCGCCGACTGGCCGGTGAGCGTGGAGGTGATGAGCCGCTTCAAGTCCACCAAGGAAGTGAACGCCGCGGTGGCGGACCTCGCCGAAGGCAAGATCGATATCGTGATCGGCACCCACAAGCTGCTGCAGGACGATGTGAAGATCAAGAACCTGGGCCTGGTGATCATCGACGAAGAACACCGTTTCGGCGTGCGCCAGAAGGAACAGCTCAAGGCCCTGCGCAGCGAAGTCGACATCCTCACCCTGACCGCCACGCCGATCCCGCGCACGCTGAACATGGCCGTGTCGGGCATGCGCGACCTGTCGATCATCGCCACCCCGCCGGCGCGCCGGCTGTCGGTACGCACCTTCGTCATGGAGCAGAACAAGAGCACGGTCAAGGAAGCCCTGCTCCGCGAGCTGCTGCGCGGCGGCCAGGTCTACTACCTGCACAACGACGTGAAGACCATCGAGAAATGCGCCGCCGACCTCGCCGAACTGGTCCCGGAAGCTCGCATCGGCATCGGCCACGGACAGATGCGCGAACGCGAACTCGAACAGGTGATGAGCGACT
>Ga0302155_10000925_pt1 | contig 21841 bp, 21 predicted proteins | sample I_Bog_N3_1_FD_193508 | JGI IMG/M metagenome (GOLD analysis project Ga0302155, IMG submission 193508) | Peat permafrost microbial communities from Stordalen Mire near Abisko, Sweden - I_Bog_N3_1 | ecosystem: Environmental > Terrestrial > Soil > Wetlands > Peat | place: Sweden: Abisko, Stordalen...
GGCTTGGCAAAGCTGAGCGCCGACGGGTCCACGCACAGTCCATCCTCGCCCGCGTCGCGGATGAAGGTTTCGGCATACACCGCTCCGGAAAGGTGGATGTGCAGGTCCGCGCCCTTGGGAAACTGATCCAGAAACGCATGCAAAGCCAGCGGACCGGCCTGCGCAGCGGCCTGGTAGGCGTGCGCGGCGCGCGCATCCGCGCCCGGCGTCTGAGCGTAAACCACAGTGGCGGCATTGACCAAGGCAAGGCAAGCAAAAAGCCAAATCGATCGGCGCATAATGCCTACCAGTGTAGAGCAGGGAAGCGCTGCATGGACAAGCTTTGTCCTCTGAATCGTGGATCAATCTGAGAGACCGAGCTTCAGTCTGAAGGGTACGGACGGGTATGTCAGGGTTTCAACCCTGACATGTCGGCCAGCCAAATCAATCGTCAGGAATTCCGGAGAGAGCAGAGGGCTTCAACACTCTGAAGTAAGTATCCTCCGGCAGAGCCGGATGGCTTATGGTTGGCGCCATAAAAAGGGTCCCGCGCAGAAGCGCTCCGTGCTGGCAGTATTCTGTCGTCCGCGCCGTATGCGCAATGTTAGTCAGCCCCGCGCTTCAGCGTGGGGTGGGCGAACCAACAATTCATCCAGAGTCCCGTAGGGACGACGCTCGTGCTCCGCGCGCTGCGCAGGTTGTTGCGAGAGGAAGGCGAAAGCGCAAATCTGGAGCGACTTCCGTAAATGCCAAGCTTCCCCTGCCACCCGCCAAAGCCGGGGGTCTCCTCTTTGAAATAGATCGAATTTGTTCGCGCCTTCAGGCTCAGGCCTTCGCCGTTTCTCAGGATGGCCTTCATCCCTGAAGGAAACCACTCCACTCTCCTTGGCGCACGCTCCGTCGAGTTGCTATACTATCAAGAGTTGTTGCTGCCGACCGTTCCTTCTGTTCGTTGGCTCGCCCGCACACTCCGGTCACGCCGGAAGCCGCGCAGGAAATTGCAACGCGAAGTTTGCACTGAGGCCAGATAGCTCAGTGGTAGAGCGCGGCCCTGAAAAGGCCGGCGTCGGCGGTTCAATCCCGTCTCTGGCCACCACTTTAGTCTCGTATACTTAAATTGAAATTATGCGCCGGGATGGCGGAACTGGCAGACGCAACGGACTCAAAATCCGTCGACCCTTGCGGTCATGGGGGTTCGACCCCCCCTCCCGGCACCATAAATCTATGGAAAACAAATAACTTATTTTAGATTTCAAGTGATGCTACAAACGGCGATATGCAGTCCTGAATCAGATGGGAACCACTTTGTTCCGGGAGTGTACCGGAAACCGGCTCAGCGTCCAACGATAGGTCCCGCGTGGAGCAGACCGCGTTCATCTGATGGAAAGCGGCCAGCTATCCCAAAGCCCCAACATGCCGGCTCGCTAGACTCCTCTCAGTGCACCTGAGCGCAGTCCACTAACTCGGCCAGGTACTGGTCCAGATCCGCGATTAGCAATTGGGCAGCCCACCGTACCGGCTCGCTGAGCCCGACGCCAAGTTCTTGCGGTAGGCAAATGGTAATACCCCAGACTTCCCAACTCGGAAACTCATCCACCATTTTCAGCGTGCGCAGGGTCGCCATGACCGCTCCAATATCGGAGTGATGCAACGATGCCGATAAACCGGCCTGGTACTCCCGCAGGATCACGTTTTTTCCGGGCTGTTCGGCCGCGACCGCATCCACAAAGATGAATCGCTCCGCGCGATCCAGCCACTCAGTCACCGCGAACAGGTCCCCTTCAAGCACTCCGAGCAGAATCTCTTCACGTCCGCCCCACTTCTCGCCGAGCCAGTTGGCTATCTCGATACCAACGCCATCGTCACCGGCGAGAGTGTTGCCGATTCCCAGCACCGCCACCTTGGCGCGCACGTGACCACTCATGCGGTGTGAATCTCTGCCGTGTAGGTGCATGATTCGCAGCCGCGGTCGGTATTGGTGAGCCGCAGACGCATCTTGCACATCTTGCCAATGTACCCCGCCAGATAGTGATAGAACAGGGTACACGGATCACCGCCTATCTCTATCCCTTCTTTGGAACAAAGACGGCGCAAATGGCAGCCTTTCACGGTTACGCTCATCTTTCCGCCATCGACATGCGGTTCGATCTCCCAAGCCGGACTGAATTCCTCGACCGCCAGTGCCAGTGCCTCATCGATATCCCGCGGAACACGATAGCGCGGTAGCTGATTGGCCAGAGTGCGTCCGGCAAAAGTTCCTACGGCCGGTAGCCCCGCGCTCAGCGTAGCCCTCAGCACGGCTGAGAGCGAAAGCAGGCGTGCGTCAAGGTCGTCGATCCCTTTCTGTACGCTGCCGTTCCGCATATCGGCGCCCAGATCCTCTGGATTGGCGGTCAGCTTGGAGAGAATGTCAATCGAATGCTCGTCGTAGTAGTAGTTCTGGGAGCGGACCACGCCGGTGTGATCGATGGCGTTGGATGGACACGCCTCTGCGCACGCCAGACACCCGAAGCACTCCCGCACCTCGCCGACTACCGGAAGTCCGCCCTGCTCGTCGAAGGAAAACACGCTGGTCTCACATGCGTCCACGCACATCGCGCAACCGACACAGGCTCGCTCGTCGATTTGAATCCCGATCATAACCCCACCCTCGTCATCGTCCGTTCCAGCACGCCATTCCGTGTGACCACTATTTCCATCGGCATTCCTCCCACCGCGTGCGTGGCGCAGGACAAGCACGGATCGAAACACCGTAGAGCGAATTCCACGCCGTTCATTAACTGGTTATCGTTCTGAAGCGGCAGATACAGTTGCGCGGCCGATTTCAGCGCATGTTCGATAGCGTTGTAGTTGCACTGGGTGGCCACAATCAGGTTCACCGCCGTAACGCGACCTTGCTGGTCGGCTGTGTAATCGTGGATGAGCAGGCCTCGCGCAGCCTCCACCGCCCATACATATCTGCCTTCCTTCACCTGGCAATCCACCAGAATGGGGCCGCCCGAAAGCTCGCCTCCGGCGATCGCGCCGATCCGCTCTGCGCAGTGCATCATCTCTATCAACCGCGCATCAATGAAGTCGAGAGCTGAGCAGGGGCTGCTCCCACGCCCGCGAAACTCATCCAGCAATATCTGCGACTTGGGTGTTCCGGTGCGTGTGTTCGTGTTCAGCCACGCCGAGCTACAGGCCAAAGGCGTTGTCGGCAGGGAGGAACACCGCGCCCAGGTGCTTGTACCGCGCCAGGACCTCACCGGAGCGGATCGCATCTGGGCGGCCCGGTACAACCCCGGCGACGTGCTGCGCTACTCGCGCGGCTCCAAAGAAACCAGCATCGGCAAAGGCGAGTATGCGCGGGTTAAAAGCGTCGATGCGCCCAACAACCGTCTTACCGTCGAGCGGAAGAGCGGCGAGGAAGTGAGCTACGATCCACGGCGCCAGCAGGGCGTATCCGTTTACCGCGAGCAGGAGCGGGCCTTTTCAGTGGGAGATCGTGTGCAGCTCACCGCGCCGTATCCAGACTTGAAGCTGGCCAACCGCGAGTTGGGAACCGTCGAAGGCATCGGCCAGGATGGGCGGATCAGTTTGAAGATGGATGGAGGCCGCCAGGTCGAGATCGATTCACTGAAGTATCCGCACCTTGACCACGGCTACGCCGTGACCAGTCATTCCAGCCAGGGCCAGACCGCCGACCGTGTGCTGGTCCACGTCGATACCGAGCTGGGAGCCAAAGACCTGCTCAACAACCGCATGGCCTACGTTGCCGTATCGCGCGGCGCATACGACGCGCAAATCTTCACCAACGACCGCGAGAAGCTGGGCGCGGCGCTGGGGCATGATGTATCGCACAGCAGCGCCCATGCGCCGGAGATGAAGCCAGAACAGAAACTGGAGCAGGCAGTCACGCCGCAGCGGGAAATAGCGCCGCAGCAGGAGCAAGGAGAAGACTTTGGTTTGGGCCTCTAGCCAAAGAGCAGGGGCTTAGAACCCCTGCCTTGGCGCACGATTTTTCCCGCTTCATGAGCTTCCCCCATGTAGCATTGATGGTGAGGAACTACCCGTCATAGTGCTAGGAGACGTAATTATGCGACAGCTCTTGTTCAGTTGTGTAGTTTTGGCGCTAGCGATTCCAGTCGTTGCCCAAAAACCAATCATTTTCGATGTTTCTGACGTTGTTGTGGGAGCACAAAAGATTCCGACACTCTACCTAATCGCGGAGGGAAAGTGGTCAGATGCAGGGGAGCATGTTGCGGCTAATTCTACTTGGATTACCTGCTATAAGAGTCTGGGTTTCTGCGATGTAGCCAACGCAAATTGGAATGGAACAGGAGCCTCTGTTAGTACTACTGATTTTGATATTCTCCGTTGGGATAGCAATGAGATTATCGCGGTGGATAGTTCACCAATTTGTCTTGTGAACACTCTGCGAGTTGACCTCGTTACAAAGAGAATCACTCTAAGCTCATCTGATAAGGGTGTAACCAAAGGACCATCAGCACAGGTTTGTAAATTGTTTGACAAAGTTACTACGGCCGTCCTATGGGGATTGGAAGATACTGTCAAGGACGAAATCAACAGGGCAAAATCCAAGCAACAGAACCATTGAAGCGATCCTTCGCGTTTGGGTGTACACCCCCAGATTGCGCCGCAGCAGGAGTAGAGCTTCGATATTGGCTTGGGTCTCTAGTCAAAAAGGTAGGGGCTTAGAACCCCTTGCTGTGGTCGTGCCTGAAGCGCCAGTAACGGGGGCTGTTCCGTTGCTCCCCGGACCCCAATACCGCGCGCTTGCAGGTGTATCATTTCCGCAAGCCACTTGCAGAATGACTGGTCCCGTGCTGGCAGTTCGTCGGGCTGATGTGGGACAGGAAAGGGTAAGGTCATGAGGCTACGATTCATCCCCATCTGGGCAGCCTTGGCGTTGCTGGTAATGGTTTCCGGCGCATGGGCGCAGTGTCGCCCAGGCTTTTCGCAACAGGATCTCGCTACCCTCAGACAACAAGCTGCCAGTGGTAAAGCTGAGGCACAATGCAGTCTGGGGTTTATGTATTACGCGGGCATAGGTGCCGCAGCGCAGGACTTCACACAGGCCGCTCTGTGGATCACAAAAGCTGCGGAGCAGAGCAATGCACCCGCAGAGGCCGTTCTTGGCGATATGTACTACCTCGGCGAGGGTGTTCCGAAGGACTTCTCCCAAGCTGCTTATTGGTATCGCAAGGCGGCTGACGCCGGAATAATTCATGCGCAATTCAGTCTTGGAGTGATGTACTCCAGCGGCAACGGTGTTCCGCAGGACAAAGCCCAAGCTGCTGTGTGGTATCGCAAGGCAGCCGAACAGGGTTACGCCTCAGCGCAACTGAGTCTTGGCTCGCTCTATGTTTTGGGGCAGGGTGTACCACAGGATTACGCAGAAGCGTATTTCTGGATGGACCTCGCCGCAGCGGGAAAAAACCAAGAGGTTAAGCAGGAAGACGCTGCGAAAATGCGGGACAACGTTGCCTCGCACCTCACGCCAGACGATCTGTCTCGCGCACAAGAACGGGCGCGGAAATGGTTCGAGGATCACGCTGCCAAATCTCAATAACCGGATGAACAGACAGACGAGATGGCGTATTCATCATCACGGATGTCGAGACTTTTGTGATGGCACAAGCCAGGAAAGAGGTGCTGAATGGAGATTTCAGAGGAATTGCTTCTCAACTTGGTTGAGGCAGTCAAGAAACTGATGGTTAAGAACTTGAGAATGGAAGAGTACATCCGCAGTCTACCTAGGGCAGAGAGGGCAGAATTCTCCTTGGAAAATGAAATTCCGAGCGATGTGCAGGCAACACACAACGAGAAGGAGATTCAGAGAACCTTTTCCAGTATTAGCGATACCATTCTGGAAGGCTCCGACCCTGGCCCGAAATTGAAGCAGGCGTTGTCAAGAGTTCGAGCGTTAGGCTAGGCGCGCAATGACGCCAGTGAGGGAGGGATCGCAGTCTCCACCAAAGCGTACGGGTTCTGGAATATCTGGAACCTGTATTCAACGGGAAAATCCGAAACTTCAGCGGCAAACACGGCGACTGCTCCGAGATTCTGATACGCTGCCGTTGCGAAGTATCCAGGCTCTTCTCCGTACCGGTCATGTGTAGCAAAAAGTGCAACATCTATCTGCCAATCGGCCTTGCGAGAGAGGCTTACGAAGAAGTCATCCGCAATCACAAGTAAGTTAGGTTCGCTCGGAGTGAACTTCGAGTAGGCATCCGAAATACAATCGCGCATACCCTTCCAGTTGGCGTACTTGCCTCCATCGTCCTCTATATACTTCGGCTGCTTTGTCCGACCGGCGAGTCGCTCCTCCTAAGTTAATTCGCTCTCCCAACCCCGACTCTTTACCTCTGTGAAAACTATGCCCTCTTCTGGTGTCCTGACGGAGTATTCGCCTTCCTTACGGTTGTTACCGGGAGGCTCCCAAGCAGCGATTGGGAATCCGCTGCGATGCAGAAAAAGTGCGACGCGAAGTTCACTCAGCGTTGCGTCCCTCTGTTTGTTCCTTGGAATTCTGAGTTTGGGAAGGAACCTCGCGAGCTGGCCCTGCGAATCGCAGAATTCAAGGAGTGTTTCAAGCTCGTCAGCCCATTCTTGAGAAGCTGGATAATCGTCTGTCCACGGAACCGGAGAGAATAGCCCGTCCGCCCTTGAACCGAGTTTTACCGGAGACCCTGCCATCTTGAGTGTCACTTGCATTCGCTGTTTCCTTTCCTAGCCAGTATAGGACCGGATGGAGGGTCGTTGGAAAAGGGGGCATAACACTAACCGCCTACGAGCCCATCCAGAAGCATTGTGGGGGCTTTGGGCACCCGTGCAATTAGACACAAAGGGTAAGTCTTGACCCACGACCGCCGCGCCGTGTTTTCAAGGGCTTGCATGGGTCAAATGTCAAGGCCATAATTAAACCATGAAATACGGCTATGCCCGCGTATCGACTGACGACCAGAGTACAGCCTTGCAACTCGCGGCCTTGAAGCGGGCCGGATGCAAGACGTTTTTCAAGGACCAGGGCTTGTCAGGAGCCACGACCAAGCGCCCTGCCCTGCTCCGTTGCCTCAAGGCATTAGAGGACGGCGACACGCTCATCGTCTGGAAACTTGACCGCCTGGGCCGCAGCTTGCGCGATCTGATAGCCATGCTCGACGACCTCAAGGAGCGCGGCGTCAAATTCCGTTCTCTGACCGAGCAGATCGCCACCGAGACGCCGACAGGCCGGGCCATGTGGCAGATGATCGGCGTACTGGCCGAGCTGGAGCGCAGCCTCATCAGCGAACGGACCCGCGCCGGGGTGAAGGCCGCGCAGCGCCGGGGAGTGAAATTCGGCCGTAAGCCAAAAATGACCCCGCAGCAGATCGCCGGGTGCCCACCCTCGCCACGTTCTTGTCTTTGCGGCTAGGGTGGGAGTCGACAAAAGCTCCGTGCCCCATCCATTTCGCGTTCTTTGCGAAATGGGTGGGATACCACAGAGGCCGGGTGCCCCATGCGTGATGCAGGCGGGTTCAGATCAAGGCAGAGAAGCATTTTGCCGTAACGGCATTTTCAAATTGCATGTGGCGTGTTGCATGGAAACGTATTGTTGATATACCCATGTAGAACGTCTTATCGCCCCTTTCGATTTGACTTATCCCGTAAACGTTGGCTGAATGTCCGCCGAAGGTTTATCAGAATGCGCTCTTCTCCCCTTCATAGAGCAGATATGCTTTGCGCGTTTGCTCAAATTGTTCAATCCCCTCGCGCCATGTGTCGGCAATGGTTTGTGGATCATCTTGTCGATCAAGTGCATCCATGGTCGACTGGTTGGCCACGAGCGTACGAACAGATTCCAGATAGAATTCACTGGGATAGAGTTCATGCAGCATCGATGCCAGTTCCACTCCCAGCTCCGGCGCATTCAGCGCATTGCGGCTGGTAATAACAAATTCAACCCCGTGGCAAAGCTGGCCCGCATACGGATACATACCTTGTGGAGTAAATTGCACCGGCACAAAGCGGATGCCGGGAACCATGCGCCGATTGAGTGCAGTGGACAATTGCGTTGCATCTATCCAGGGCGCACCGATCCATTGGAAGGGAGTGTCCGTCCCGCGGCCTACAGAAATGTTCGAGGCCTCGATCATTCCGATGCCGGGATAGAGGGTCGCTTCGTCCAGACTGCGCAGGTTGGGAGACGGATTGATCCAGAGTAAGGAAGTGGAATCATACCAGTCTCCGCGCTGCCATCCCTTCACTGGAACCACCGTCAGTGAAGCTCCGATGTGGCCCTCTCCGTTGAAGTAGCGCGCCAATTCCCCCAACGTCATGCCATGTCGTACCGGAAGCGGCATGAAACTCGTGTAGCTCGAATGATCCGCATCGGAGACTGGCCCCTGCACAAAAGAACCATTCAGCGGATCGGGACGGTCAAGTACAACAACGTCAGTGCCGGAGTGCGCCGCAACCTGCAAAAAATATGCAATTGCGGTTTCATAGGTGTAATAGCGCACGCCGGCATCCTGTAAGTCGATGACAACAGCGTCCAGCCTCTGCATTGTCTCGGGCGAGGGATGGCGCGTGGAGTCGGTCGCTCCATATGCGCTGACAATCGGCAGGCCCGTGACAGCGTCGGTGCTGTCTGGAATGTTAGTCGTGTCCAATTCACCCTGGATCTCGTGTTCCGGGCTGAAGATGGTCGTGAGCGTCAGACCGGGCACCTTTGCCGCAGCGTCTCTATACAGAATGTCTATGGTGCGTCTGCCATGGCTGTCCACCCCGGTCTGATTAGTCAACACCCCCACGCGCAACTTGCCGCCATGCCTCTGTTCGAGCGCGGCGAGCGAGGAAAAGTTCTCATCCTCCAGAACGTCGATGCCGCTTTCTACCGAGCCGTTTCGGCTTCCCCAGCGGACCATACCGCTCAGCGATTCGTTGTACCCCGTGAGGCGGGAAATTTCCTGGCCTCCGTCGGGAACGTGCACATCCAATGCCTCTGCGGCTGCATTGGCAACCTGTGAAGCAACTGAAACGATGCTGACTCCGCCGTCAGGATGAACACGATTACTAAGAAGAATTACATATGTGTCGCTCTGCGGATCGATCCAGAGGTCAGTGCCTGTAAAGCCCGTATGGCCGAAGGAGCCGACGGGAAATAGTTCTCCACGGTTGCTGGAATATGGACTCTCGATATCCCAGCCGAGACCGCGCAGAGACGAGCCTGTAGCCGGCTGCTGCGGAGTCGTCATTTTTTCCAATGTGAGCTGATTGACCGGAAATTTGCTGGGCCTGCCTTGCAGGCGGTCGAGCAAATTCTGCGCATAGATGGCCACATCTCCCGCAGTGCTGAAAAGGCCCGCGTGCCCGGCCACTCCGCCCATGCGCCGTGCGGTGGGATCATGCACGACACCCAATAACATATGATGATCTTCGTCATACTGCGTGGGAGCAATGTTATCGCGCCAGGAATCGGGCGGCAGATAACGCGTATGCTCCATGCCTAGTGGAGCAAAGACATACTTCGCAGTGTATTCGTCAAGAGACATTCCAGAAAGCTTCTCGACCAACGCTCCCATAACAATGAAGTTGATATCGCTATAGCTGAATGCTGTCCCAGCCGGCCTTACCGGCGCAACGGCGAAGGAGCGCGCAAAGCCCTCCTCCTTTCCAGACGATGATTCCTTCAATGCAATACCCTCTGGCAATCCAGAGTAGTGCGTCATCAACTGCCGTATAGTTATATCCTGCTTGCCGTTCGCAGCAAACGCCGGCAGATACTTTGCGACAGGATCGTTCAGTCGAAAGAGGCCTTGCTGATAAAGCTCCATGGCCGCAGTTGATGTTGCGAGAATCTTTGTTATCGACGCCATGTCGAAGACGGTGTCTTCTCGCATCGGCGTGCGCACTGGCACCAGGGACCGCTCTCCGTAGGCTTTGTGAAAAACGATCTTGCCATCGTGTCCGACGATAACGACAGCGCCAGGAAACTTATGTTTGTCAATCGCTGTTAAAACGACATGGTCGATGCTGCTGAAGTCAGGTTGCTTTGTTTGGGCCTGCATCCCAGGTAGTACAAGCAGAAGTACTACGGCTAGTTTTGCCAAAGTGGGTTTTGCCCAAAGAGAATGGCGATTTCCCGAGCAATCCGGAAGTTCTTGCTGCCTGCAAGTATAAGAATCATTCTGCATCATTTTCTCCTTGAGTTTTCAGACCAATTCCACGCTATTCGCAGATAGCCTTCGTGCCTCTATGCCGCTGGTTTTCTGGAGTGAGAAGTTTGCCTGCCCGCAATCGCGGCGAACAAGCCGATCACAAGGGCGGACACGGCGGGAATCCACAGCACGTGAAGCGGCCCATAAGTAATTGCATAGGCGCCCAGGGAGGGACCTGCGACGCCTCCAAACATTGCAAGCGCAATAATGGCCCCAAATACTGTTCCTGTCTCCGCGGAAAAACGATCCCCGGCGAGACCCAGAATGGTGGAAAAAATTGCGGAGATTCCAAGGCCGATAATGATGATCGCTATAACCATAACGGTAAGACCACGGGCGGCTAGCGCAACCAGAGTGCCGGCAATGACCAGAGATGCCGATAGCCATATCGTGCCCAAGTTTCCCAGCCACCGCAGCCAGCAAACCGCACTCAGGCGGCCGATTCCAAGCGCCGCACCTAAACCCACGAGCGCCAGGTTTCCCCGCGCTGGCGTGGTATGTAACACGTCGCTGGCAACCTTGCTCGACCATACGAACATACAGTTTTCGCTTCCTGACTCAAAAAACAAAAGTAGTCCAAACAACCACACCGCTGGCTGGTTAAGCACGGAAAGCACATTACGAAGATGAACCCCAGCTTGCAACGCGGGTGGAAATCGAAATAAGGTCACGGGGCATAACACCGCGGCTGTGATGCCAGCCAATACCTGAAGTACAAATGAGACTGAAAGCTATCCCCCAACCGTGGACATCAATAGCGGAGCCAGAACCGCTCCCGCACTGAAGAAGAAGCCCAATAGCTTCAAAGCACTCGCTCGACTCTTGGCGTGTAAGTCCGCAATCAGGACATTGGTAGCGGTATTGAGAATACCTTCTCCAAAACCATACGCGAGGCAACATAACTCAAGCTGCCAGAAAGCGTGGAGTGACGGGATAAGAGCGAGAGACCCGGCGATCAGTATCAGTGCAAGAATCAGTATTTGTTTGGCCCCATGAATGTCGAGAATCGGACCCACCACGACTGTGGCAATCAATATCCCAATCAAAGGGATTGACCCGAGTTTTCCGGCCTGAGCATAACTTACATGCAGAGTGGGCAGCAGTGTCCCCATCAGGAATAGAACGATCCCGAATATAAACATGCATGCATTGATTGTGAAAATTAGAGCGGTGCAACTGCGATCGGTTTCCGGCGGCATGGTGTCCTTAGTAAACAGTCTGAATACTGGTTTCTCTTGGGGTCATCCAAGCCGCGAGATCGCGCTATGGTCAAGCGCCATTTTAGCCATGCCTAGCAGGCTTGCCGCGCCGCCCAACCGGCTGCGCACAAGGCGTGTTTGTTTGACCGCAATTGGCTGTGCCCAGAGCATCATTGTTTCCCGGGCCGACTTCAGCAGCAATTCTCCAGCTTCGGCGACCCCGCCTCCAAGGACTATGATTTCCGGATTCAAGGTGCTCACGAGGTTAGCCAAAGCCAGGCCGAGATAACAACCGGCCTCGCGCAGAACCTCTTGCGCGCGCTTATCGCCCTGGATTGCAAGCTGATAGGCGTCTTGCGCCGTCACCTTGCGCTTCAAGCGGCGGCTCGCCGCAATGCCAATCCCAATGCCGGCCGCATGGCTCTCGAGGCATCCGGATTTGGAGTACTGTGGAAGGAATTTGTCACGAACCGCCATCCAGCCCATGCACCCAGCCAGCCCGCCATGACCTCTGAGAAGATGACCGCCCGAGAGTATTCCGGCCCCAATGCCTGTACCAACGGCCAGAAAAACCACATCGCTGCATCCGCGAGCAGCGCCCTTCCACGCCCCTCCGACAACGAACGCGTTGCGGTCACTCTCCACTACGACAGGTAAACCCAACTCCTTGCTCAGTCTCCTGCCCAGGGGCGTGCGCTTCCATCCCTTGATATTTGGCGCCCACACGTCCCCATTGCTATACGCGAGACCCGGAACATCGACTCCGAGCGCCCGCGCATTCTCTTGCGGAACTCGCTCTAGTAACTTCAGAATTGTATCGATTACGGCAGCCCCGCCTTCGGGAGGAGTGGCCGCTTCGAAACGATAACTCATGCGGCCGGCGCTACTGACTCTGGCTACTCGAATATTTGTACCGCCAAGATCGACCGCCAGTACAAAGTCAGGCATAAGTCATATTCCTCACAGTCGTAAATAGCCCGTCAAACTACCTTGGCGCCTCTTTGCGCAAGAGGCGCCACATGGTCAATTCGCTTCCAGGCTGACGACCCAAACCTCTCCCGGCGCAAACGCTTTTTTCATAAACACTTTGCCTTGCCGGGCTTCAAACTGCACATCCTTATCATTGGCCCATCCGGTCACATGCTTCGGTGTCCATGGAACGGCAATCGACAAAGTCGCGTCCACCGGATCTTTGGATTCGTTAAACGCAAAAACTATCTGTTCGTGGTCACTGACTAATCGCCGTACTTCTATCCCCTCCGAGCTTTTAGGCGCCGATAATTCAACGTCAGCCTGAACCCCCGCAAGTTTAGCAAGTGAAATCAGGAACTCCCGCGTGCCCGCGTCAGGGTCTTGGTCGTAAGCCAGCGCTACAAAAGATCCGAGAAGAATAGCTCTTCCTTTTCCGAAAGAATTCTCTACAGCGGCAGGCTCACCGTCTTTGAAGCGCGCCAATACCTGCGATCCAGAATAGGGTTCCAAATCTTCCTCAAACGCCGCTCCCGATACCACTCCGCCGGAAGCTAATCCCGGAAGGTTCGTTGAGGCCTCGATAGCAATCTGCGACTTATCCGCGGGCCGAATGACTTTTTCCCGCGCGCCAAAGACCTTATCCAGATCCAGTCCGGGAATCACGGTGCTGGCAAACCCGCGCTCGTTGTTCCATCCCAGACGGGCCTCAGCTACGACAGTGCCGCCACCTTGAGCATATTGCTTGATTCCACTCGCCACATCCGCCGAAAGCATCACAGGGAAAGGAACAAACAATATCTTGTACTGCGACAGTTTTTGGCTTGCGACATCCTGCGTCGAAACAAAGTCAACTGGGATCTGTTCTTCCTCAAAGGCGCGATGCAGACCCATGGCCGAGTCTATCGGCGCGCGTCCGAGTTTAGAAAGATTTGGTTGCGATCCGCCGACCATATAAGACAAGCGACTGTAGAGAATTGCAACCTGGGCCGGAGCAGGCGTCGCGTTGAGGACGCTGGATACATGGCGGCCAATGATTGCTGCGGCCTGTCCTGCCGCTCGTGCACGGTCCGTTAACGTCCCATCCAGATTAATAAGTCCGTAACCATTCGACTCGAATCCGGAACTCATCGGATACCAGGAGAAGACCGCAAATTCCCGTGCCCCATGCGCAACTGCCTGCCACATCCAGAACGTCTCGTCAGCCGCAGTTACAGGGGCGGCAATTCGCATACCTGTAGCGCCCTGACCCGCCTGAAGTTCTCCAATCCAAAATCCCTTATGAAGACTGTTCCCTGCGGAACGGGAAAAGTCGAGAGCCGTATCAAGCAATCCACTTGACCACGGGTGTGTCGACTCTGAATGCATCGGGTACATCGAGGTGCCGTAAAAATCCGCGTTAGCAGACATCTTGAAATCATCCGGCTCGCCGTATTTATCGGTCGGAGATGTAAGAAGGCTCGGCGCATCAGAATGGCTTGTTATAGGATGCACCTTATCGCCGGCGCGAATGGCATTGACGCGCGTTGCTAAGTCACCCGCAAGCTTGTCGTCAATGAACATGCGCCAATCGATATAGTCCGTATAAGAGAGAATTGTTGGAAAGCGCGGCGCTTCGACCTGTTCCCAACTTGAGAAGCTGCGATACTAGGCCGCATTGAGATTATCGAGCGCTCCATATTTTACTTGCAGCCATCTCCGAAATCTTGCTTGCGTAGAGGGGTTAAATCCAAATTCGGGGCTTTTCAGGTAAGGAAATTCAGCCCAGTTGATTACGTGCGGCTCGCTCCACACGTCCCAGCCATAGAGGGATGGAGACTGGTTAGCATCCCGCGAAAGAGCTTCCAGAAACGCTACCGCTTCTCTTTTGACATCGGGATCGTCGATGCAATAGCCAGGCGCGGACTGCGAGTCAATAATCGCGCCGCTATGATCGACAAATCTACCACCGGGATAGAGCCGGCCAATCCAATCGGGCGCAGAATCAAGATATATCTGGACAATGACACGCAACCCTCGCTCGTTCGCCAGACGCATGAGGAGGTTCAGGTTTTCAAAGTTGTAGACTCCGTGCTTTGGCTCGCCGGACTGCCAGTCAATCCAGGTCTTAACCGTATTGAAGCCATCCGCTTTGATCTGATCTAAGTCCGCTCCCCATCGCAGCGCGCTCGTGGAGTCAATCTTCTCGAGCATTGGCGCGCGCGCTTTCCCACCGCTATACCACACGGCGGCGGGATAGAAAGTATTCCCACCGTCCGTTACGCTCTGGCTGGAGGCCTGCGACGGCCCTGGCTGGCTCAAAAGTACAAATCCACAAATTGCAATCCACAGTTTTACATTCTTCATCCCAGGGCCTCCACAGGCAAGCCTCTGTTAGAGCGGCCATCGCTCTCAAGAGGCATACTATTTGCTACACGCAGAACAAGCCAATAAGTCGCCGCGCATCCGAGCAATTCACCAAGGCTTAAATCGCCTTAAGATCATTGCCCATGAAACACGTTGCGCATATACTCTTTAAATACCTGTTCGTTGTGATCCGGCGACAAGCCGACGTTAGGAGACACAAATGTAGAAGGCCGAATTCCTTCTTTCAATAGCAGGCGGCCAACTTCCGCAACCAGTGTCATGGCAATAGATACTGAAGCCACCGTGGATCCCGCGGCAAACTTCTCTGGAATGCCCTCACTCGCAACCAGTGCATCTTCAGGCGGAACGCAGTTATCAATTGCGATGTCGGATACATCAGGGAGCTTCTTGCCTGTCGAGTGCTTTGCGGCAGCCTGGCGGTAATTAAGAAGAGAGGATACCGACACAACCGTCGCGCCGCATTTCTTGGCTTCTATGGCCATTTCAATTCCCGCTGCATTCAAGCCACCATGCGAGAAAACTAAAATAGAATCCTTAGTTCGCGCGCGCCGCCGGGGCCAACTGCGTTGAACCACATAAGCCGAGGATCATAAATTGGGTAAAATCCAACGAAGCTTCCATAACGCGGGAAGATGTCCAGGACTGGTATCACCGAGTGTCCGCTTCCAAACATATATACTCGCCCTCCCGACTTGATTGATTTCGAAAACGACTGGGGCGGCCTTCTCGATGTTATCTTTCTGCGTCTCATGAATTTGAGAAATGACTTCCGTAATCCGATTCAAGTAGTCTAGTTCAGCCATTGAAATACTTCCCTTCTATGCAGGCATGCTGCAGGCTGGGCCCCGTCATATAGAAATGGGAGGCGTTAGCAATTCGCGATTAAGGCGCGTTAGACGATTTACAATCCGGTAGCGGTCCCCTCTGTATGTCGCTTTCACATACTCCACAGGCTGGCCGTTTTGAACGTATGACGTCCTGGTAAAGGCAAATATCGGGCTGCCCGCATCGATCTTCAGCAATTCAGCCTCCTGGACACTCGCCAAACCGACTTCCACGACCTCATCCGCAACAATCATCTGGATTCCGTAACGCTCTGACAGGGCTTTATAGAGCGAGGTGCGCGGATCGTAGGTAGTGAGTAAGTCCGGACAGAGACTGAATGGCAACGAACTGCACTCAATCCCCATGGGCACAGTATTCGCCTGGCGAACGCGGCGCAATTGAATCACGTCGTCGCTCGATTTCAGGCGAAGCGCCTCTCGAACCTCAGCGCTCCCTTTGCAAGTCTCAAAAGAAAGTACTTTTGATACAGGCTTTGACCCGCGCGCCTTCATTTCTTCGGTAAAGGAGAGTATCTGCCGGAAATCTTTCTCTAGGTTAAGGCTCGAAATGAACGTCCCTTTACCTTGCTTGCTGTAGAGCACACCAAGGTCGCAAAGGGACTTTACGGCTTGGCGTACAGTCATGTTACTGACACCAAGGTTAGCGGCAATCTCCTGTATAGGAGGCAATGGCTGCCCTGGCTCAAATACCCCTGATTGAATCTGGCTGAGCAGGCGTTGCCCTATTTGGTGATGCAGAGGCATCACGCTGCCGCGGTCGAGTTGCTGAAGTTCAGCCATACTTACTCCATCAAGTCATCTAGTAGAGTATACCAATAGATGCTCGTCTTTTGTCAAGCGCATCGCACCCGGCTATAAAGCGCGAATATGCCGTACGCGTTGATCGGCAGGCGACATAAAAGCGACAGCTTGCTTGAAATTACTTACGCAGCCACATGTAACAGCACGGCTGGCATAGTAGTCGTTGTAGCGGAACCCGTTTTCCCCGCGCCACATCGGGAATGCACTGCACGCTTGCAACCAGCGGTCGCAGACATGCGTAATATCCAGATATGTGTCGGGCACAAATCCGTCGGCATCTTCCCAGTTGTCGGCAAACAGCAATCGCCTTACCGCATGGGCCGGCAGTTCCCGAGTAATGTTCGCTAAACCAGCGTAGAAGATTGCATCTTGAACGATGTCGTAGCAGGCCTGGTGGTCCTTATGCCAACTCCCCTTCCAGTGTGTTACGACTGTTGAAGGCTTGTATTGTCGAATCAAATCGCAGACGGCGAACTTCGCCTCATCGTTCGCGGGAAGCGTACCGTCCTGGTATCCAAGAAACAGCGCCTCCGCATTCATCAGGGCCGCCGCTTTCTCCGCTGCTTCCCGCTGAATGATGCCATACTGCGCCGGTGGGATTGTGAGAGAACCCTTCTCGCCCAATGTCAAGCTCAGCAAGAAACCCTTTGCCCCAGACTGAGCTGCCATTGCGACCGGAGCGCCCATAGCGAAAAACGCGTCGCCAGGATGCGCTGCAATCGCCATTACATCGGATGATTTAGCTACTTGCGATCCCGTGACCTCAGCCGAAGACCGGCCGGGCAGTTCGCTGGCAGGTAAAGCTCTCGTTCCCATGGAAAGAGCAGCCGCGCTTGCGCCAGCCATCTTCAAGATACTGCGACGTGTAGTACTAGACATGATCCACTCTCTTTCTTGTGATTTCACTGAGTTTATATCAGCCTGCATTCTGCTGATTCACAAGATGTGGCCGGTCTATTGCCACGCGTTCTTCGGCTCAGTCCAGAGATCTTCCGCATCGTCGCGATTATGTTAGTAGTATGCCAGCGCTGAGAAGTGTTTTGCACTTGAACCCCTGTCCCGGAAACTGCGGCTCCGGAAGCATTAGTTACCAAGCCGTTGATTCCGGCGTTCCTGGTTTGAGCAAATGTGCAACTTTGCGCAATGAGGGCGAAGATAGAGACACAAAGTATTCTCTGTAGAAACTTGTTAGTCGTTTTCAGAGCGTTCATGTCCGCTGTCTCCCAATTGGTTAATCTTCTCACCGTCTCCCATAAGGATAGTCAAGTAGTAATTTAGGGAATAAGCCTCGTCATTCGGGAATCACTTCTCGTTTTTTACTGAGCAACTCACCGGCAGCGGCAAGACCAGGTTTTACTCCATCAATTGCAGCGGCCGCAAGCAGCTTGAAATAGACGCTCCCCTTCAAACGCGGATTGTCCTCCGCTACCTGAACTCCCACACTGTGAATCAGCCGTTGATTTTACACACTTTGCCGGCCCACTCCCTTCGGAAATGAGCAAAACAGACCATACAATCGCGCGGAATTCAGTGATTCTGCGAGCAGCACATTGTCAACTGTGCGTGAGCGCGGAGTGCTGCATGTCTGGAGTTGCCGATAGATCGGATGGCCAGCACATTGGCGCCGGTCACCAATTGTCTTCGCCTCCTCCCTGGTACAGGAGACGCTGGGTTCTGTGGACGAGCTTGCTTCTCCTGCTGCTTCTCGCCGTGATCGTTTTTGTGGTCATTCACAATAACAGTGCCAAAGCAGCGGCCGCGAAGCACAAACTCGCCGCCGTGAAGCCGTCTGTTTCGGCCACGGTAGCTACGGCGACTAAAGGCAGCGTAGGCATCTATCTCGATGCCATCGGCACGGTTACGCCGGTCAATACCGCATCCATCACCGCCCAGGCAAGCGGCGTCCTGACCTCGGTGCATTACCGCGAGGGGCAATACGTTCAAAAAGGGGAGGCGTTGATCGACATCGATCCGCGGCCCTACCAGGCGCAACTGATGCAAGCCGAGGGAGCGCTGGAGCGGGACACGAACATTCTGTCTCAGGCCCGGATGGATCTCGATCGCTATCGCACGGCGTGGGCGGGCAACGGGATCAACAGGCAACTTCTGGACGACCAGGAAAAAATTGTGCTGCAGGACCAGGGCACGGTGAAAAACGATCAAGGCACAGTGAATTACGACCGGGTCCAGCTCAGCTATTGCCACATCAGCTCTCCAATTGCAGGCCGTGTGGGTCTTCGCCTTGTGGACCCGGGGAATGTGGTTCAGGCATCCGCGGGCACCGTGTTGGCGGTCGTCACCCAGGTGCAGCCGATTACCGTGATCTTCACCATGCCGGAGGACAGTCTAGCTCAGGTGCAGGCGCGGATGCGCAAGATGCATTCGCTGCCCACAGATGCATGGGATCGCGGACAGACCGTCAAGTTAGCCTCGGGTAAGTTACTCTCCATCGACAACCAGATAGATACCACGACTGGAACAGTGAAGCTGCGCGCCACCTTCGACAACAGGAGCGGCGCTCTTTTCCCCAACCAGTTTGTCAATACGCGGTTGCTGGTAAATACGCTCGACGGCGTAACGCTGGTTCCCACTAATGCCGTTCAACACAATGGACAGGTAGCCTTCCTCTATGTGGTGACGAACGGAACGGCGAGCGTGCGCAAAATCACGACCGGGGTCGCAGACGCCGGAATGACCGCGGTGCAGGGAGTCAATCCTGGCGAGGTGGTGGCCACCAGCAGCTTTGATAAGTTGCAGGCGGGAAGTAAGGTCGTCGTATCGAAGCAGACGCCTTCAGCCAATCCCGCTGAGAGCAATACTCCATGAATCCATCCGGGCCATTCATCCAGCGCCCAGTCGCAACCTCCCTGCTGATGGCTGCCATCCTGCTGGTGGGCGTGGTTGCGTACACCCTGTTACCGGTCTCCGCCTTGCCGGAGGTGGATTACCCGACGATCCAGGTACTGACTTTCTATCCAGGCGCCAGCCCTGACGTAATGGCCACCACGGTGACCGCCCCCCTCGAGCGCCAGTTCGGGCAGCTGCAGGGGCTGAGCCAGATGACATCCACCAGCTCCGGCGGATCGTCCGTGATCGTGTTGCAGTTTGCCCTCAGCCTGAACATCGACATTGCCGAAGAAGAGGTCCAATCCTCGATCAACGCGGCGCAGAGCTTTCTGCCATCCAGCCTTCCCTCGCCGCCGGTTTACAGCAAGACCAATCCCGCAGATGCTCCGGTGCTTACGCTGGCCGTCACCTCGAACTCGATCCCGCTCTCGCAGGTTGAGGATCTTGTGGATACGCGGCTTGCGCCCAAGCTTTCGCAATTGAGCGGGGTTGGCCTGGTAAGCATCAGCGGCGGGCAAAAGCCTGCCGTGCGCATTCAAGCCAACCCCACAGCGCTTTCGTCCTACGGCCTGAACCTTGAAGATTTGCGCACGACGCTTCTCGCCACCAGTGTCAATGCCGCCAAGGGCAACTTTGACGGACCGCATCAGGACTACCAGATCAATGCCAACGATCAACTCATAACCAGCGACGATTATCGCAAGGTTGTGGTTGCCTACCGCAATGGCGCGCCCATCATGCTTACGGATGTTGCGCAGGTGGTGGACGGCATCGAGAACAACAAGCAGGCCGCGTGGATGAACGAGACCCCAGCGGTCATCGTTAACATTCAGAGGCAGCCCGGCGCCAACACCATCAGCGTGGTAAAGGCCATCAAGGCCATTCTTCCCCAGCTTGAGGTAAATCTTCCGGCCTCAATTCAGGTAACCCCGCTTACCGATCTCACCACGGCGATCAACGCCTCGGTCTCCGATGTTGAGTTTGAATTGATGCTCACCGTTGCTTTGGTCGTGATGGTCATCTTTCTGTTTCTCCGCAATGTTTACGCAACCATCATCCCCAGCATTGCCGTGCCGGTTTCATTGGTGGGCACCTTCGGCGTCATGTATGCCCTGGGCTATAGCCTCGACAATCTTTCGCTCATGGCGCTCACCATCTCCACTGGCTTTGTGGTGGATGACGCCATCGTGATGATCGAGAACATTACGCGCTATCTCGAAGCTGGGGACTCGCCGATGGAAGCGTCCATGAAGGGCGCGGAGCAGATCGGCTTTACCATCATCTCCCTCACCGTATCGCTGATTGCGGTGCTGATTCCGCTGCTCTTCATGGGTGATGTTGTCGGCCGCCTCTTTCGCGAATTCGCGGTCACCCTTGCCGTCACTATCATCCTGTCGGCCGTTGTGTCTCTGACTCTGACGCCCATGATGTGCTCGCGAATTCTGCGCCACTCCCCTCCCAAGGAACAGCAAGGCCGCATCTTCAGAGCTTCAGAACGTGTCTTCGAAAACATGATCGCGTTCTACGGCCGCACGCTGAAATTTGTCCTCGGGTATCAGACCATCACGTTGCTTGTGGCTGCCGCGACGCTGGTGCTCACGATTGTGCTTTACATCATCATCCCCAAGGGATTCTTCCCCACGCAGGATACAGGTGTCATTCAGGGCATCTCGCAGGCACCGGCGACCATCTCGTTTGCCGCCATGGAGCAGAAGCAGCAGCAACTGGCGCACATTATCCTTCAGGATCCAGCGGTCCAGAGCATCTCTTCGTTTATCGGCGCGGATGGAACCAATACCACGTTGAACAGCGGACGAATGTCCATCAACCTGAAGCCGCTCAGCGCGCGCAGCCTGAGCGCATCCGACGTGATTCGCCGTCTGCAAACCAGCCTCAGCCAGGTAGAGGGCATCGAACTCTACATGGAACCGGTGCAGAACATCACAGTGGACGACCGCGTGAGCCGCACCCAATATCAGTACACGCTGGAGGACCCCGACGCGAACGAGTTGAACCTGTGGACCGGCCGGCTCGTGGACAAGATGAAGAAACTGCCTCAACTGGCCGACGTGGCTACCGACCAGCAAACTGGAGGTCTCGCGGTCTCGCTCGTCATCGATCGCGTGACCGCATCGCGGCTCGGCATCGCGCCGTCAACCATCGACAGCACGCTCTATGACGCCTATGGACAGCGCCAGATCAGCACCATGTACACGCAGTTGAACCAGTACCATGTGATTCTGGAAACCGCGCCCGCTTCCCAGCAAGGTCCCGGCAAACTGCAGGATCTGTATATCCAAACCAACGCGTCCGCGGGTGGCTCAGGGCCGGGAGCGTCCTCGTCCTTCGCGTCCTCGGGTTCTTCTTCCGCCGGTTCCAATGCAACTACGGCCTCCGTAAAATACACGCCTTCATCGACGGCGCTCAGTGCGCCTCTTAATGCGATTCATTCCGGCGTGGGCGCCAGCACAGCGAATGCAGTCACCAGCACTAGCGCATCCAACGCCGTTCCCCTCAGCGCATTTACGCATATCGAGAAAGCGGCAGAGTCGCTCTCCATCAATCACCAGGGCCAGTTCCCGGCCGTTACCGTCTCGTTCAATCTAGCGCCCAATGCCGCGCTGGGAAG
>Ga0302155_10000926_pt1 | contig 21827 bp, 17 predicted proteins | sample I_Bog_N3_1_FD_193508 | JGI IMG/M metagenome (GOLD analysis project Ga0302155, IMG submission 193508) | Peat permafrost microbial communities from Stordalen Mire near Abisko, Sweden - I_Bog_N3_1 | ecosystem: Environmental > Terrestrial > Soil > Wetlands > Peat | place: Sweden: Abisko, Stordalen...
ACGGCCACGTTACAGCACCTCATTACAAAATATACATACATTATGTAACTACATCAAGCGAAGCTGTTCTGCGGTCACGCGTTGAGACGACAGCACGAACAGGTTCCGTAGACCGGCTCGTGTTTCCCTACTTCAAGGTTTTCAGCGCCGGATACAGTTTGCGCCAATTCGCGTATCCGGCTTTGTAGACGGCCAGATCCGCCGCCTCCGGCTCGATGCGCTGCGCCACTTCAATCGCCTGCGCGCAGGCCTCATCCAGGTTGGCCCAGTGTCCCGCGCCCACTCCGGCCATCAGCGCCGAGCCGAAGGCGCCGCCTTCTTCGGCGGTGAGCACTTCGACTGTGTGGCCGTAGATGCCTGCTTGAATCTTGCGCCACAGCGGTCCGCGCGCGCCGCCGCCGCCAAGCCTGATTCCGCTCACCGGAATTCCCAGTTCAGCGAACAGCGTGAACGTGTCCTCAAGCGAATACGCCACGCCCTCCAGCACCGCGCGCACAAAATGCGCCGCCGTATGCACAGTTGAAATGCCCGCGAACGCGGCCCGCACTTCGGGATCGAGATGCGGCGTGCGCTCGCCGAGCAGATAAGGCGCCCATTCGAGGCCCTCGCTGCCGGCGGGAATCTTCTCTGCCGCCGCGGTCAACTCGTCGTAGTTCTGGCCCGCAAAAAAAGTCTCCTTGAGCCAGCGGAAGCTCAACCCCGCCGATTGCGTCACGCCCATCACGTGCCAAAGGCCTGGCACCGCGTGACAGAAGGTATGCAGCCGGCCTTTGGGGTCACGCGTGGGCGCCGCCGTCGCGGCAAACACCACGCCGGAGGTCCCGATGGTCGCCGACACCGAACCTGGCTGCAATATCCCCATGCCCACCGCGCCCGCGCCTTGATCGCCTGCGCCGGCCACCACTGGTGTTCCCGCCTTCAATCCCGTCAGGCCTGCCGCGGTTTCACTGATGCGCGCGCATACTTCAGGCGACTCGTAGACCTTCGGCAGCCAGCTCTCGGGAATCCCCGCCGCCTCCGCCACTTCGCGCGACCAGCGGCGATGGGTCACATCCAGCAGCAGTGTGCCCGACGCCTCTTGCACGTCAATGGCAAACTCGCCGGTAAGCCGGTAGCGCACGTAGTCCTTGGGGCAGAGAATGTGCCGGATCTTTGCGAAGATCTCCGGCTCATGCTGCTTCACCCACAGCAGCTTGGTCAGGGTAAAGTTGGGCAGCGCAGGGTTGCAGGTGAGCTCGATCAGCCGCTCGTAGCCGATCTTTTCCGTGAGCCAGTCGCACTGAGGCTGCGTGCGGGTGTCGCACCAGATGAGCGCCGGCCGCAGCACCGCGCCGTTCTCGTCCAGCATCACCGCGCCGTGCATCTGGCCGGTGAGCCCGATGGCCGCAATGGGTTCATGCGGCTCCGGGACGGCTGCCAACGCCAGTCGAATCGCCTGCCGCGCCGCACGCCACCAGTCCTCCGGATCCTGCTCGGCCCAGCCCGGATGCGCCGTCTTGAACGCTTCGTGCTCACAGGATGCGCCGGCAATCAGCTTGCCTGCCGCATCCACCACCACCGCCCGCGTCCCGCCCGTGCCCACATCCATTCCAAGGAACAACATATCCGTTCTCTCCCTTGCTAAATCGCTTTTCCCGGCGCACAGAGCATATCACCCCGCACCGTTGTGGCGACAGCCAATCATGCGAAGCCCGGCGCCGGGCAGCCTCTTCAGCACGCACGCTCAAAATCGTTCCGGGAAATTTTCTGAGCGGAAATCTTGCGCGAGCGTCTTTGGGATAGAAGAAACACCCGAATCCACCGCGCGCACAAACCGGTGTTCTTCCATGCATACCTTTTGAGAGGCGAGAGATGAAAAGCCATTTTGACGCGCCCGCGCGACGCGGATTCCGCCCTGCCCAAATTGTTGTTGCCCTCCTGTTGACCGCCGCGCTTGCTGCAACAGCCGCGTATGCGCAAACCGCATCGGACGAAGCCAAGGCGGACGATGCGAAACCCGGCACAGAGATTTACCAGACGTTTTTTCTAACCAATCTGACCCAGCAGAACGACATCAACGACGTGCAGACACTCCTGCGCAATATGCTCAGCCATGCGAGAATCTACGCAATTCCCTCGAAGAACTCCATCTCGATCCACGGCTCGCCCGAGGATGTTGCGTTGGCGCGGAAAATCATCGCGGAGTTCGATCATCCTAGAATGGTGTATCGCATCACCTACACCTTCACCGACAAAGACAGCGATAAGCAGGCCGGCACGCAGACCATCGCCCTGGTGGCGGCATCCGGCGAAAAGACAACCTTGAAACAGGGCAGCAGGGTCCCCATCGTCACCGGAAGCTATGACAGCGACAACTCCAAGGCAAACACGCAGGTGCAGTATCAGGACGTGGGCCTGTCTATCGAAGCTACCGTGGCGGGCCACGGAGATGTGCTGAGCTTGCGTTCCAAGGTCGAGAAGTCCAGCCTTGTGGATGAGAAGTCCGGCGTGGGTCCGCAGGATCCGGTGCTGCGTCAATCGGTTCATGAAACCACGACGACCGTCACGCTGGGCAAGCCCGTGATGATCGGTTCGATCGACGTTCTGGGCACAACGCGCAAGCAGGAAATTTCCGTCGTCGCCGAGCTGGTGAAGTAAGTGCGGGGGGCGGATCGCCCTGGAACAGAATGCCTGATCCGCCTTCATTCAGAGCTCCGCGCCTGTTGATTCCTTTCACAACAAATTTCTCCTGCGTTCATCGTGCATTCGCGAGTCTTGGCGCATGATCGCGGCATGAAACAACTGCTCACACAACTCGCGAACTTCTTTGCATCGCTCATCGCGACCCATCATGATGAGCGTTTGTACGCGGACTTCTAAACCTTCACTACGTTTCAAACTGGCAGCGCCCGCATCGCCTTACCGAAATGCGGGACTCTGCCCCGAAGTGTGATCTTTAGCACAGTCGCACCTGCTTCTCCGGGTGAGAATGAATGCGTAAGGCCCGCCAGCCATTCGCTGCGTGCCCAGGAGAAAACCATGAGCGATCTCGCCACGCTGGCTGAAGGCGTTGCCCTTGACCCTTTGGTCGGCCATCCTGCCGACTATCACGTATTCCACAAGTTTCTTGACCGCTGCAAAGGACTTCCGGCCATCACCACCGCCGTGGTCTGGCCGCTGTCTGACGTTGCTTTGCGGGGCACCGTCGAAGCCGCCGTTGAAGGCCTCATCGAGCCCACGCTCATCGGCGACGAAGCCGAAATGAAGGCTCTGGCCGCAAAGATCGGCCTGGACATCGGCGCCTATCCCATTCTTCAGGCCGACACCGAGCGCAAGGCCGCCGAACTCGGCGTCGCCAGTTGCCGCGCCGGCACCGCCCAGGCCATGATGAAGGGCAGCCTGCACACCGACGAGTTGATGAAGGCCGCCATGAAGGCCGACACCGGCCTTCGCACCGCCAAGCGCATTTCGCATGTTTTTATCATGGACACGCCGGCCTACGCGCGCACCCTGCTCATCACCGACGCGGCCATCAACATCACCCCCGAGCTGGAAGACAAGGTCCACATCGTGCAGAACGCCATCGACCTGGCCCACGCGCTCGGCATTCCCGAGCCCAAGGTCGCGCTGCTCTCCGCGGTTGAGACGGTGAACCCCAAGATCAAGTCCACGCTGGACGCAGCGGCCCTGTGCAAGATGGCCGACCGCGGCCAGATCACGGGCGGCATCCTCGACGGCCCGCTGGCCTTTGACACCGCGGTCAGCACCAAGGCCGCGGCCATCAAGGGCCTGGTTTCGCCGGTCACCGGCCAGGCCGACATCCTGGTTGTCCCCGATCTCGAAAGCGGCAACATGCTCGCCAAACAGCTTGAATACCTCGGCGGCGCGCAGCTTGCCGGCATTGTGCTCGGCGCGCGCGTGCCCACCATCCTCACCAGCCGCGCGGACTCGGCGGAGACCCGGCTCACCAGTTGCGCGGTGGCCGTTCTGCTGCACTACGCCACGCATCCCGCGGTAAAGGTTTAGAAATTCGCAACAAAAGCTCCCATCTCCCTGGGAATACAGCGGGCGCCCAATCTTCCACTAGCGACAAGCAGTTGTTGCTGGAGTGGAACGATGGGCGCCCGTTTTGATTCTGCTCAAATGGGACGCCACCGGGGCACCCTTCTCTCCGCGTTGGCATCCAAGCCTCTGCGTGGGGAACAGGCGCGGACGATCCATTTCGGACATCCCGATGCTCACCCCTCAGCAAAGGAGTTTTTCCTATGTCGACACACACCCATGAGGATTCGAAAGCAGCCAAAGTCAACGTTCCAGACGGTTTCGATCCGGAACAGGTCAAGAATCTTTCCAGCGTGCTCAACGCCCTGCTGGCCGATGCCTTCGCCCTCTACCTCAAGACCAAGAACTTCCACTGGCACATGAGCGGCCCGCACTTCCGCGACTATCACCTGATGCTCGACGAACAAGCCGGCCAGATCTTCGAAATCACCGATGCCATTGCGGAGCGCGTGCGCAAAGTCGGCGGCTCGACCATCCACTCCATCGGGCACATCGCGCGCCTGCAGCGCATCACCGACAACGACCAGGAGTTTGTGCCCGCCCGCGACATGCTGCTTGAGCTGCACGGAGACAACAAGTCCCTGGTGGACAGCCTGCGCGCCGCCCATGAAGTCACCAGCAAAGCCAATGAATACGCCACTACCAGCCTGATTGAAGTCTGGATCGATGAAGCCGAGCGCCGCGCCTGGTTCTTGTTCGAAGCCACGCGGTAAGCGACCAATCAACAAGCCACGTGCCCCATCCATTCCGTTTCGTCCCGCGGAATGGGTGGGAAGCAGTACGCCTGTGCGAGCCCCCCGCGAGCGTCTGCCGCACCGCAGGTGCCGAGCGTCTGCCGCACCGCAGGTGCCGAGCGTCTGCCGCACCGCAGGTGCCGAGCGTCTGCTCCATGCAATGGCCGCACCGCGGGTGGTCAATCCATCCTTGGTACGCTTTTGGTTTTGTGCCGAGGGTGGGAAGCGAGAAAACCCTGTGCGAGCCCCCCGCGAGCGTCTGCCGCACCGCAGGTGCCGAGCGTCTGCTCCATGCAATGGCCGCACCGCGGGTGGTCAATCCATTGACATGCTGAGCTGATGGCGCACGTCCGCGCCGCGAATCCAGAAGATCACGTCCGTCGCGATGTTCGAGGCGTGATCCGCAATTCGCTCCAGGTTGCGCGAAACCAGGATTCCATTCATCGCCTGCTGCGTGTAGCGCGGCCTTTCCTGGATCAACTTGAGCAGATCGGAGTGCGCGCGACGGTTCATGCGGTCGATCTCGTCGTCCATCTCGCGGACTGTATCGGCCAGCCGCGCGTCGCCATCCAGCAGCGCCTGCACCGCCGAGCGGATCATGCGCCCGGCAAACTCGCCCATCGCCGCAAAATCCACCGGCAGATCGACCTCGTCCGTGCCCAGCACTTCCTTGGTCCGCCGCACCACGCCCATTGACTGGTCGCCGATCCGCTCCAGGTCGCCGTTGATCTTGATCACCGCGAGGATGAAGCGCAGATCGATGGCCATCGGCTGCTCCTTGGCAAGCAGCTCGTACGCCATCTCGTCCAGCTCGCGCTGCGCGGTGTTGATGGCCGTTTCATTCTGCTTCACATACTTGCAAAGGCCCTTGTCGCGCTGCAGATACGCGTCCACCGCGGACTCCACCGACTGCTGCGCGAGCGCAGCCATGGCAAGGAGCTTGTCCTTGAGCTCGGCGAGTTGCAGTTGAAAGTGAATGCGCGGCACAGCGGTTTCTCCCGTATCCCTGATTGTGCATCATTGCATGTTACGGTTGTGCAAATATCGTGACCGGAATCACGTTTGTCACGCCCCTCGGAGACCCGTCCCGATTCGGTTTAGAGGCCACGCATGGGTGTAGTTGATTCAGGGTATCAGTATGAGCGCCGATCTCGCTTCTTTCCATCCCACAAACGGGCCAATGCGCACGCTCAACCCAGCCGACTGCCGACACTAAGGAGCAAGCAGAATGATCGAGCGGAATAAATTGACAAGCTGCTCGCCGGCATCGTGGTTTCACTTCGACCCGCCGGCCTTGACGCTCTGGTCCGCATGGCCGGCAACGCCTGCGCCCGCGCACTCGGCAACACGATTGCGAGGGGCAACCGGAATCTAATGCGCTCGAATTGCGGCCACGGGATCGGTGTGCATCGCTTTGATGGCCGGGAAATAGCTTGCCGCAAGGCCAATCAGCAATAACAGCCCGGTCACGACCAGGACGGTTAACGGGTCCATCGCAGAAACCCCAAACAGCGCTCCGCGCAGGAATCGTGTGAGCACCAGCGACATGCCAAGGCCCAGGAATACGCCGTAAGCAGTGAGTCGCAATCCCTGTTTCAAAACCAGCCCCATTACATCCACGTGCGAGGCGCCGAGCGCAACGCGAATCCCGATCTCGTGGGTCCGCAACTGCGTCCGGTAAGCCATCACGCCATAGATTCCCGATGCCGCCAGGATCAGCGCAAGAATGCCAAACGCGCCGGCAAAGGCGGTTTCGATCATCTCGAACATCGTTCCCATCTGCGCACTCTGGTCGAGAGTCCGCACATCGAATACGGGAAGCTTCGTATCAAGCCGATGAACCGCCTGTTCCACTGAAGCCGCCAGCAACTGCGGATCGCCCTGCGTTCGGAGCTGCATGATCGCTCCCGCATGAGGAGTCTGAAAAATAGACAGGTACACAAGGGGTTCCGGATCTTCGTTCATCCGCTGATGCCGCGTGTTCTTCGCCACTCCAACAACCGTGTACCACTTGTCGTAGATACGCATTCTCTTGCCAAGCGGGAATTGGTCCGGCCAGAAATGGTTGGCCAGGGTCTGGTCCACGATAGCGACCATTGGAGCATCGTCGCTATCCTGAAGAGTGAAATCCCTTCCCTCTTGAACAGCGATCTTCATGGTCTGAAAGTAGTTGGGACTCACCGACGCGCGGCGCACTTCCATTGACTCATGCGGCTTCGGCACATAGCCTTCCGGGAACGCGTCCATCGACGCGCGCGTCAGACTCAGCGGCACCCAGTCGGACAGCGCCGCGTTTGTGACTCCCGGCAGGTTCCGCAGATTCGACAGCAGCTTTCGCAGGAAGATCTTTGTGTCGGCGTCCGAGTATCCCGCCGATTGAAATTCCACTGAGGCAAGCAGCACGTGGCCACGGTCGAACCCAGGATCGCCTTCGCTGGCATTTCTAAGTGTGCGCATAAACAGGCCCGCCGTGATCAGCAGCGTCAACGACAGAGCGATCTGCGCCACCACCAGTCCGCTCAGCAGAAACTGGTTATGCCTGCCGGACGACACGCTGCCTGCTTCTTCCTTGAGAACCTCCGCGGGAGAAACCCCTGACGACCGCCATGCCGGCATGGCCCCGCACAGCGCGCTGGAAAAAATCGCAAGCAGCAGGATGGCGCCAATCACATTCCAATCCAGGTATCCGTTGATCGCAATCGGGCTGCTGTTCGGCGGAATAAAGCGCGCCATGGTCTTGGACGACCATGCCGTCAACAAAACGGCCAGCGCGCCGCCTGCCAGCGAAAGCAGCAGGCCTTCAACAACCATCTCCCTCATAAGCTGAATCCTGTTGCCGCCCAGCGATTGGCGGATCGCAATCTCGCGACGCCTTGAAACAAACCGGACCAGCATCAGCGTGGCAATGTTGGCGCAGGTCAGCAGCAGCACCACCCCGGCGATGGCCAGAAGAATCGGCAGAGAAGAAGCAAGGTATATGTTCGCGCCAAAAGGTGAACGCCACAGCGGATCGAGGAAAATGGTGTTCACGCCGGGATGGTCCTCAGGATACTGAGCCACCAACTGCCGCATCAGCACTTCCAGATCCTGCGCCGCTTTTTCTCGCCGCACGCCGGTTCGCAGACGGCCCATCACGTTGAGCCACGGGCTGCCGCGCTCAACAATCTGCCAGTTCGGGCCGCTCTCGCGAATTGGCACAAGCGGCAGCCACGCATCCGTGCGAATCCCGGTTTTGCAGCCGATGAATCCCTCCGGCGCAACGCCGATCACGGTGAGCGGTCTCTGGTTGATCTCGACCGGCTTCCCAATGATCGCCGGGTCCGCGCCGAAGCGGGTCTGCCACAAGGTATAGCCGAGTACCAGGAACGGAGAGCCGCCCGCGCTGGCCTCTTCATTGGCCAGGAAGAAGCGACCCATGTAGGGCTTCACGCCAAGCACATCGAAGTAATTGGCCGACGTGTTGGCCGCATAGATGCGCTGCGGCGATTCGCCGCCGGTCAGCGTCGCCCAATCATCGTGATAAGCCAGGATGCCGCTGAAGCTGTGATTCAACGCGCGCAGATCGCGATAGTCCGGGTAGGAAAGCGGCGGCGATGGCGCTGTATTCCATGCCCCACGCATCACGGTAACCAGCTCGCCGGTTCGCTGTGCACCGGGAACGGGATGAAGCAGCGTGGCGTTGATCCAACTGAAGACGGTGCCATTGGCGCAGATGCCGAGAGCCAGCATCGACACAGCTGCCATGGTGAACCATGGGCTCTTGCGAAGGTGCCGCAATGCGAACCGTACGTCACGGAGACTTGCAGTCATAATGACTCCTCCAGACTTATCGCCTCTATTGGCTTAAGCAATAAGAATAGAGCATCTCAATGACCATTCGATGTGATTTGATAACTGGCCTATAACTCGCGACTTATGTGGCCATATCCGATCGTTTCGGTCGCCGATTGAGTGTTCAGTCATGCGTTTGACTGACCGAATTCGGACACTCTTTGAAGACAAATTGCCGCTCTAGCCGGCTTGAACTCTGGGGTTCGGTGATGGCCGGCTCTCACGTCGCTCCCATCTCCCGCCCGCGCGCCTCGTGCCCTGCCAGCGCCAGCCCCGCCAGGATCAGCGCCACCACCACCACGGTAATCGCCAGCACCGCGGGATAGCTTCCCCATCGCTCCGCGGCCAGCGCCTGCGCCTGCCCGTTCCACGAGGTCACCAATCCGCCCAGTTGATACGCCAGGCCCGGCGCTGTGGCCCGCACTGGCAAAGGCGAAAGCTCCGTGAGGTACGCCGGCACCACGCCCCACGCGCCCTGCACCATGAACTGCATCAGCACCGCACCCGCTCCCAGCGTCCACGCGGAATGTCCATAGGCGTAGAGCGGAATCATCGGAATCGCCAAGAGCGCCGCAGTCACAATGGTCCGCTTGCGTCCCCATTTTTCTGACAGCGAGCCAAAACAGATGCCGCCGGCGATGGAACCGAATCCATAGAGCACGCCGATCAGCCCCACCGTGCCTGGCTTCAGCTTGGCAAACACGGTGAGAAAAGTCGGATACACATCCTGCGTGCCGTGCGAGAAGCTCATGAAGGCTGTCATCAGTAGCACCAGGTAGAGAAACGTGGGGAGGAACTTCAACAATTGCGCCAGAGCGCCGATCTCCGCCGGCATGTGCATGCCTGCCTTGCGTGCAACCCGCTTCTTCGCAGTCTCAACCCACACCGGCGACTCAGCGACACGCGCCTGGACATAGAAGACCAGCAGCGACGGCGCGGCGCCCAGCATGAACAAGCCGCGCCAGCCGATCCAGTGAAACAGCAGTGCAAAGGCCGCGGAAGCCAGAATCGATCCCGCCGCGTAGCCCTCCTGCAGGATGCCTGAGAACATCCCACGCCCCTCCTTGGGCAGCGTCTCAAAGGCCAGCGCCGCGCCTACGCCCCACTCCCCGCCCATGGCAATGCCAAACAGTGCGCGCAGCACCAGCAGCACGCCCAGCGACGGCGCAAAGGCGCAGGCCAGCTCGATGACCGAGAAGCTGAGGATGTTGAACATCAGCACCGGCCGCCGTCCGTAGCGATCGGCCAGCATGCCGAACAGCAGAGCCCCCACCGGGCGGAAGGCCTGGGTCATGAACACCGCGCCCAAGACCGCCGATGGCTTGCTGTGAAACTCCAGCGCAATCGCGTTGACGCAGAAGATCAGCAGGAAGAAGTCGAGTGCGTCGAGCGTCCAGCCCAGAAATGCGGCCACAAAGGTGTGCCGCTGCGCGCTGGTGAGTTGGCGAAATGGCGCAAGAACAGACATAGGCCGGAGCATATCAGAGCCAACACTCCTGACAGAACGCTGTCAGCAGCACCCTGCCATTCTCGGTTCATGAACAAACCGATCAACTGGTTCGAAATTCCTGCGCTTGACCTCAATCGTGCAAGCGCGTTCTACGAGAAGATCCTCGCAGTCACCCTCAACCGCGGCGATATGGGCTCTGCCTCCCACGCCGTGTTCCCCTACGATCGCGATCACGCTACAGGCGGCTGTCTCATCACCGGCTCCGGGCTCAAACCCTCCGCCGACGGCGCGGTCGTTTACCTCAACGCAGGCCAGTCGCTCGATGCCGTACTCGCGCGCATCGTTCCCGCCGGCGGCTCAATCGCCCTCCCTCGCACGGAGCTGCCTCCAGGCATGGGCGCCTTTGCGCAGATCCTGGATACGGAAGGCAACCGGGTGGGGCTGCACGCCTACGCCTGAGCTGGCCACACCGGATCAGGCCGCGGCTGGTATGGTGTCTCCATGCGCCGCGCCGACCGGCTCTTCCAGATCGTGCAGCACCTGCGGGCCCGGCGGCTCACCACCGCCGCCGAGCTCGCTCGTCTGCTTTCGGTCTCGGAGCGAACCATCTACCGGGACATTCGCGATCTCTCGCTGTCCTCGATTCCCATCCAGGGCGAGGCGGGCGTCGGCTACCGGCTTGACCGCTCCTATGAATTGACTGCCCTCATGTTTACTCCCGATGAAGTCGAGGCGGTTGTCGTTGGCCTGCGCATGGCGCAGGCCTTCGCCGGCCACAGGCTCAGCGATGCGTCAGTGACCGCGCTCGACAAGGTCATCCTGGCTCTGCCCAAGAGCCGCCGCGCCGAGGTGGAGCGCTCGCAGATTTACGTCCCTAAGGTCGGCAGGCACCGCGAAGTGGACCCGATGCGCGAGGCGCTCAATGCGGCCATCAACGACCATGCCGTTCTTCGCCTTACCTATGCGGACGACAGCAACAGGCAGACCAGGCGCAACGTGAGGCCGCTGGCTCTTTATTTCTGGGGGCAGGTGTGGACTCTGGCCGCGTGGTGCGAGCTGCGCGTGGATTTTCGCAGCTTTCGGCTGGACCGCATCCGGGCCTGCGAACGCACCGGGGCTTCTTTTTCCGGTGAGCCGGGCAAAACCGTGGCTGATTTTCTTCGCTCCGCGGGCGTCCGGCCCGGAAATCAAAAATCTGTGTGACAACGAATACCGTGCCTGCGCCATCCTAGGGTATATCGCGCGGATCGATCCCGGCTTCTCCCGCCGCCCGCGCACATCCGGCAAGAGAGATCCGCTCTTTCCCAACCCCAAACCGGCCTACCGGGCCGGCATCGAAAGGAATTCAACCTATGAAGCGTTTGGCATTGATCACCGGCATTCTGGCGCTCGCGGCTCCCATGGCGCTTGCGCAATACTCTTCCTGGACTTCCGATCCGGCCCATAGCGAAGTCGACTTCACCATCCGGCACGGCGGAGTCTCGAACGTACATGGCCGAATCGGCAATGTTGCCGCCACCCTGGTCTACAACGCGGCCGATGTGACCAAATCCACCGTTACGGCCACCATCGACGTCAACACCGTGGACACCGGCGTGTCGCCGCGCGACAACGACCTCAGGACCGGCTCTTTCTTCGATGTCGCCAAGTTCCCCACGGCCACATTCACCAGCACCAGCGTGGTGAAGAATGGCAACAAGCTGACCGTCTCCGGCAATTTCACCCTCCACGGAGTCACCAAGCCCATCGTGCTGGATGTGGACGGTCCCAGCACACCGGTCGAGAACGGAATGGACCATAAGACTCACTCCGGGTTTACCGCCACCACCACCCTGAGCCGCACGGCCTACGGCATCGGAACCAGTGTCCCGCCTGCCCTGGTTGGCGACGAGGTCAAGTTGACCATTGAAGTCGAGATCGTCAAGCAGGAAGCGCTGCCGGCGAACTCCACCCCCGCGACGCCTCCGGCCAGCTAGATCGCTAGCCTTGAAGGGCACGCGCTTGCCCGCCGTGCCCTTCACCGATTTGCAACCGCAGGCCCGGATGGAAAGACTCCCGATGGCCGGCATGAAACTGGAAATCGTGAAGGAGCCAGCCTTCTGCAGCCTTCTCTAAAAATATTTGTTGCAACGAATACCTTGTCTGCGCCATCCTAATATGCAAAGAAGATTCCGCGCGGAGCGAGACTGGCTTCTCTCGCCGTCCGTGCATATCCAGGAAGAGTTATTCCCTCTTTCCCAACCCCAATCCGGCCCACCGGCCCGGCATCGAAAGGAAATTCATCTATGAAGCGTTTGGCATTCATCACCGGCATTGTGGCGCTCGCCGCACCCCTGGCACTGGCACAAGCCTCCACCTGGGTCTCCGACCAGGCCCACAGCGACGTCAACTTCAGCATCACCCACCTGGGCATCTCCAAGGTCCATGGCAGCTTCGGCAAGGTCGCAGCCACCATTGCCTACAACGAGGCGGACGTCACCAAGTCAGTGGTCTCGGCCACCATCGACGTCTCCACCGTGGCGACCGGCCAATCGGCGCGCGACAGCCATCTCAAGACCGATGCGTTCTTCGACGTTGCCAAGTTCCCCACTGCCACCTTCTCCTCCACCAGCGTGGCCAAGGACGGCGGCAAGCTGAAGGTCTCCGGCACGCTCACCCTGCATGGCGTCACCCAGCCCGTGGTTCTTGAAGTGGAAGGCCCCGCCGGCCCGGTGCAGGGCATGGATAAAAAGCCGCACGCCGGCTTTTCCGCCTCCACCACCATCAGCCGCTCGGCCTTCGGCATCGGACCCAACTTCCCCGCGGCCGCGGTGGGCGATGAAGTGCAGCTCACCCTGGATCTCGACGTGGTGAAACAGTAGATTTGGGGAGCCTCCGAATAAGTTCATGTTTTGAAAGGGCACGACTTTACAGCTTTGTGAAAAACTCAGCCTTGGATGCGCTTTGTAACAGTCACCCACCGGAGAAGCCGACCCACGAGAGATGAAACTGTGCCCCATTCATCGAGCGGCCCTTTGCTCGATGAGTGGGGCGGGCATACTGTTCTGCGGCGATCCTTTTTTGTTCAACTTACAGTCTTGTTTCTTTCTAGGGCATGACTTTAGTCGTGCCGCAAGCCGTTTAGATTGAGAGAATGGGCTTTAACCCCTGCGGGAATTTGTCGAATTTTCGCGCACCATTTGCCTTTTTCACCAAGCTGTTTGGTCGGGACGCAAGGCTGGATAAGTTCATGTTTTGAAAGGACACGACTTTAGTCGTGCCGCAAGGCCAGCAAAATGTATGCGGGCTTTAGCCCCTGACGGGATTTGGGCCCCACGACCAACCTTGTTCAGAGATTCCTAAATTTTCGGGCATTGCTGGGATGAGAACAGCACGGCCTGCCTTCATCCAGCTTGTGACAACCTACGCCAAACGGAGGGAACTGCCGATGACTGGCCTGAAACTCGAAATCGTGCAGGACCCTCCCTTTGCGAGCGTGGAGGAGGAGGCGCTGCTCAACCTGATGCGCACCTCCGACACGCTGCATCGCGCCTTCCACCAGAAGACGCGTAAATGGGGCATCACGTCCACGCAATACAACGTGCTGCGCATCCTGCGCGGCGCGCAGCCGAACGGGCTCACCTGTTCGGCCATCGGCGACCGCATGATCACCGCCGAACCCGACATTACCCGCCTGCTGGCGCGGTTGAAAGCGCTCAAGCTCATCCGCCAGCAGCGCGACAAGCAGGACCGCCGCGCCGTCTGGACGCTCATCTCCCCTGCCGGTCTTGCCCTGTTGAGTGAGATGGATCCGGTCATCCTGAAGGTTCCGAAAGAGTTGCTGGGGCACCTGAAAGCTCAGGAACTGACGGAGCTCATTCGCCTGCTTGAGCTTGCCCGCAACACCGAAGAAGATCCGCGAGCGCCAGTGAGCTGTACCGGGGGCCATGGGGAACAGCCCTGTTGAGCCAATGGCCCTGAAAATCAGTGGCTTTAGCCCCATCAGCCTGCGGAAAAACCCCACTTTGACGTAGATGTGCGAAAGGGCACGACTTCAGTCGTGCCGCAAGCCGCCTTAAATGAGAGGAATGGGGCTTTAGCCCCATGCAATATCCCATCGGGTTCACACGGATTTAGGCTTTGCCGGCAATCCCGCCCGGGGGCCCCATTCTGGGACATGGGAAAGGATGCAGCCATTCAAGGCGTGGCAACCCCATCCACCCAATACCCGCTCCTCGCCTCAACCCGCAGCCCCGGATAATCCTTCAGCTTCAGCTCAATCGCATGAAACCCCGCGTGCGGCGCCACCGGATGAAAGCTGAGAACGTACCGGTTGGGCACATGATTTGAAATCGTGAATAGATCCCGCTCCAGGCTCTTGCCGTTTTCAAATTTGAAATACTCCCCGCCCGTAAGCTGTGCCACAGTCTCAGGCACATTCCGCTGCAAGCTGTCCGCGGCGCGAATAGCCGCCAGCTTCGCCAGCGCCAGTGGCGGAGCCAGCAGCCCCAGGCAGTCGAATGCCTGCACCGCCTTATTCTGCGTCGCATCGGGATCGGGGTCCTTGCCCATGCATCCATGCGGAGGCCCGGGGTGCGCATTCTCAAACGAGATGCCGCCCGCGCTCCCGCCGGCGTGGATGGGCAGTTCCCTGTCTGCATAATGCGCGGCATCCGCCTTCCCGCTGGAAAACGCCAGGCTATAAATGGCCGTATTGGTGTCGCTGATCGCGCGCAGCGCATCATCCATCTTTGTCTGGCTGTCGCGGTCGATGGTCTCGGAGATCAGCAGAATCGCGCGTCGATACACAGGCGGCTGTTTCCGCAGCAGGTCCACGGAAAAGCGGATGCCGTCCAGAATCGCCGCGCCCTTATCGCCCGCATCGAGATGACCGAGCGTAGCCGCCGCCGCATCCATATCTGGCGTAAAGTCGCGCACTAGCGTCGGCGCGCTGTCGAACGAAACCACCGCAACCCGGTGCGGCACCGCGCCCACCACGGCGCCGATCGCCGCGTCCAGATCGCGATAGCTGTCCAGTTTGCGCGCTCCCGCGCCGCCCGTCTCCACCGCAACCACCAGCGCCAGCGGCTCGCCGCCCGTATCCTCATCGAGCGTCACCTGTTGCCGAACCCCATCGTCCGTCACTTTGAAGTCATCCGCCTTCAGCGTGAAAACCACCTTGCCGTCCGCAGTCCGCACCAGCGCCGGAACCAGCACCACCGTCGACTGCAATCGCAACTCCGTCGGCGGGGTTGCGGCCGCCACCGGAGCCTGCGCGCATGCCGCCGAAGCCCACAGCAGCAGCATTCCGACCACCAACCTCATCCTCACCCTCCCATCGGAGCCAGCCAGGCCCGTGCGAGCCTCCCGCGAGCGTCTGCCGCACTGCAAGTGCCGAGCGTCTGCCGCACTGCAAGTGCCGAGCGTCTGCTCCATGCAATGGTCAACTTTAGTAGACTCAACGGCAGCATGTTTGTCTCTACCCGCATTCCAAGCCGCCTCCCCGCCGCATCGCTTCTTCTCGCGCTCACCGCCCTCGCGCTTGCCTCCGCGCCTCTGTCGGCCCAGGGCACCCACCTCTGGACCCAGTCGCGCATTGAGGAGTTGGAGAAAGGCACGCCGCAAGGCGCCGCCATCGGCAGCGACGGCCATCTGCGCCAGGCGCCAGCCCTCACCGACCTCCTCACCACGCCTTCAACGTTTGTGTGGTCCGTCGCCGTCGACAAAAGCGGCACAGCCTATTTAGGCACCGGCGCACCCGGCGCAGTGATTCGCATCGGCCCGGACGCCAAACCCTTCACACTCTTCGAGACCAAAGACCTCAGCGTGCAGTCGGTCAGGATCGGCCCCGATGGCGCGCTCTACGCCGCCACCCTGCCCAGCGGCAAAATTTACCGCCTCAATCCCGGCGCGACCACCAAACAGGACGACTCAAGCGCCACCGCGGTCTTTGAAATTACCAAACTCGAAACCCACTCCAAGCCTGCCGACGGAAAGACAACCAACCCCGACGACAAACCCGACCCGCCCGCCCCCTACATCTGGGACATGACCTTCGACGCGCAGGGCCGGCTCTACATCGCCGCCGGTGGCCCCGGCGCCGTCTATCGCGTAGATGTCACCAAACCCGCCGCCCCGCCCGAGCTCTTTTTCAAAAGCGATGAGGAGCATATCCGCTGCCTGGCCTGGGACGCGAAGGCCAATCTCATCGCCGGCTCCGACGGCTCCGGCCTCGTCTACCGCATCAGTCCCGACGGCAAGGGCTACGTGCTCTTTGAAGCCCCTCGCCGCGAAATCACAGCCATCGCTGTAGGCGTCAACGGAACCATCTACGCGGCCAACGTCGGCGACAAGAGCCGCAATCCCCTGCCGCCTCTACCCGTGCAGGGAGTGGGCACCGTAAGCATCACCGTGGTGCAGCCGCAGTCACTGCAGGCCGCCAATACCAGCACCGCGCTGCCCGATGGAACCGAGATCTATGCCCTCGCCGCCAACCCTGAAGCCGCGCCGCAAGCGCCACGCAAGCTGTGGTCCGGCAAGGATGAAATCGTCTATGCACTCGCCGCACGGCCTGACGGACTGCTCGCGCTCACCGGCAATCGCGGCCGCGTCTTCAAAATCGCCGATGACGGTAGCTACTCCGACGTCGCTCATCTCGACGCGCAGCAGGGCCTGAGTTTCGCCGCCACTGAAAACGCCCTCTTCATCGGCACCGGCAACACCGGCAAGCTCTTCCGCTTCGGCGCAGCCACCGAAAAACATGAGTACGCCAGCGATGTGCTCGACGCCGGCGCACTCGCCCGCTTCGGACGCATCGAAGTCGAGCCCGGCTCAACCGGCTATGAGCTCTTCACCCGCACCGGCAACGTGGAGCAGCCAGTCCGCGGCTGGTCTGAATGGCTTCCGTTGAAGGACAGCGCAGTCGCTTCGCCCGCCGGCCGTTTCCTGCAATGGAAGGCCGTGCTCAGCGCCGGCGCATCCCTGGGCAGCGTGGGCGTGAATTACCTGCCCGTCAACTCCGCGCCGGTGGTGGACGATCTCATCGTCGTACCCGGCGCGCGCGTCAGCCCGCAAAGTCAGCAGCCGGGGCAACAATCCGTGCAGATCGCCTTCGCAACCTCCGGCGGCGCCAGCACCACAAACTTCGACGGCAATTCCAACTCGCCCGTGTCGGCCACCAGGGACCGCACCGCCATCACCGTACGCTGGGCCGCGCACGACGACGATGGCGACGACCTGGTCTATTCCCTCTACCTGCGCGGCGACGGCGAAAAACTCTGGCGCCTGCTCAAAGACAACATCACAGAAAAGATCGACACCTTCGACGCCACGCTCATTCCCGACGGCGGCTACCAGGTCAAAGTGGTCGCATCCGACGCACCCTCGCACACCCCGAGCGACATTCTTACCGGCGCCAAAGAGAGCGAACGTTTTGAAGTGGACACCACGCCGCCCGTCGTCCACACCCTCACCGCGGTCCGTGAAGGCCTCTGCGCGAAGGACCATCCCTGCGATCCAACGGTTCTCATCACCTTTGAAGCCGAAGACGCCTTCTCGACCATCGCCCATGCGGAGTACTCGCTCGACGCAGGCCCCTGGCAGTTCCTCGCGCCGCTCGGCGGCCTCTCCGACTCGAAGACCGAGCACTATGCCATCCGTCTGCCGGCGTCATTGCAGGACAGCAAACTCAGCGAGCATCTCATCACCGTCCGCGTCTACGATCGCCACGACAACGTAGGAGTGGCCAAGACCGTCTTCACCACCCCGGCAAAGTAGTGACCATGCGCAACAGCAATTCGGCTGCAGTGAAAAGGCACTCCATTCGTCGTGCCCCCAGCTTGCGGAAGAACTCCAATTTTGACGTAGATGTGCGAAGGGGCACGACTTCAGTCGTGCCATATGCCTGCCTGAATGAGAGAAATGGGGCTTCAGCCCCACGCCCAACCCCAACCAAGGAGCCCTCGTAATCCCCATGCGATTTGAGCTCTTCCTAGCGGCGCGCTATCTCAAGGCCAAGCGGCGACAGGCCGTCGTCGGCGTGGTCACCGCCATCTCCGTCGCCGGCGTAGCCGCGGGCGTCGCCGCGCTCATCATCGCTTTAGCCATCACCAACGGCATGCGCCGAGACCTGCAGGACCGCCTGCTCGGCAACAGCGCCCACGTCCAACTCATGCGCATCAAAGGCGACGGCATCCGTGACTGGCGTCCTCTCATCAACCGCCTCCGCACCGTGCCCCACGTCACCGCCGCCGCCCCCGGCCTCTATGAACAGGTGCTCGTCTCGCGCGGCGCACGCGATGGCGGCGCCATGGTTGAGGGCGTGATCCCCAGCGACGAAAAATCCGTCAGCGATCTGCTCTCCACATCCACCCCCGGCTCCATCCAGGCCCTCGAGCCGCAGCCCGCTCCAGTCTCGGCGACCAACGGCGAATTTCCCCCCATCGTCCTCGGAAAAGATCTTGCCGAGACCATCGGCGCAGCGCCCGGCGACTCGGTCACCGTCATCAGTCCGCAGGGCGAAATGACCCCCGTCGGCATCTTTCCCAAAGTCGTTCGCTTCCGCCTCGCCGGCGTCTTCCACACCGGCTTCTATCAATACGACGCGCAGATGGGCTTCCTCCGCCTCGCCGACGCGCAAACCCTCTTTGACGAGCCCGACCTGCTCTCCGTCATCAGCTTCAAAGTCGACAACCTCGACAACGCGCCGGAGATCGGCCGCGCCATCGAGCAAGCCGCCGGCCCCGGCTTCCAGACCACCAATTGGAAGGAGCAGAATCGCGAGCTCTTTCGCGCCCTCGAAGAGGAGCGCATCGTCACCTTCATCGTGATCGCGCTCATCGTCATCGTGGCCGCGCTCAATATCCTCATCGCGCTCACCATGATGGTCATGGAGAAGACCCGCGACATCGCCGTCATGATGAGCTTCGGCGTCGAGCCCGGCCAGATCCGCCGCATCTTCCTGCTGCAAGGGTTTCTCATCAGCCTGCTCGGCACCGCGCTCGGCCTCGCGCTGGGCTACCTGGCCGCGTGGGCCGGCGGCCATTACCACTTCATCCATCTCTCCGCCGAGGTGTATTCGATCGACACGCTGCCCTTCGCCCCGCGCCCCCTCGACGGCGTAATCGTGTCGGCAGTCTCAATCGGAATCTCGCTGCTCGCCACGCTCTACCCCTCATCCGCCGCCGCCAGAGTCCTCCCCGCCGAAGCCCTGCGCTACGAATAACCGCCCTCCAGCCTCGCAAAAAGAAGGAGGCGTGTCATCCTGAGCGAACGGGGCCCCAGGCGTTCTTCAGCCTGGGGGTGGTGAGTCGAACGATCTGCATTTGTCCTTTGGATTTTATGGTACGAACCTTGGACCCACTACGCTAGCACTATTCGGCAGTTCGCCTTGGATGCGCACTGTAACAGGGCACGGCTTTACAGCTTGCGGAAAAACTCGTTCGGGCGGTAGGCCGGGGATTTATCCCCGGTATAAAGCCAATTAAATCAACAAGGGCTTCAGCCCCTGAGGTATGCTTTTGCCGAGTTTCGCCCAAAACCAGGCCTTTTTCCGCAGCCTGTTCAGCCGGGCCGACAAGAACCACCCACTTGTTTTTCAAATCGTGTACGCGGCGAAGCCGCGCTCCAGCGCGCTCCCCGAGCCAGCTTCTCGCAACCCTTTATCCGACGCAGAGGGGAGCCTGAAATTCCCTTCGCAGCTCTGTAGTCAGAAGCGCGGGCCCGAAAGTCAAAGGTGCCCCATAGTAATGTCCAGCCTGTAGGAAGATTGATCTTTCGCCTTGATATCTTAACCAAATTGTAATTTCCGCATAGGCGGTTATTCACTCTCGATTCACGAATGGCCACCTTGGAAGCGATAATTGGAGAATGAACACGACACCGGACCTGCGTGCATCTCTTGAAGGGCTCTATCGAGTTTTTTCGATATACCCTCTTTCGGAGTACACAGATCCGTGCCTGCATTGCCATTCAATCGATGACGAAGCCAAGTTGCATTCTCTGCCTTTACGGCAGTTGGGTATTGCTGAGCTCAGAGATTATGCTGCCGATGCCTTATCTGTCTGGGGCGGCGTCAACGACTTCAAGCACTTCCTCCCAAGGATTTTCGAGCTATTTGTGAATTCGGCCGATCCTTCACTGGATTTGATTGACTCCGAGATCCTTTTCAGCAAATTCAGACATGGAAAGTGGCAATCCTGGCCCCAAGCGGAACAGATCGCGATTAAATCGTTCTTGCACGCACTCTGGACTGAAGTTTTGAATGACCCACCAGATACCGGCAGCTTTATGGATATCGAGAGCTGGCTTTGCACAATAGCCCAAGCTGAAGATGATCTCTCGCCATATCTCAGTCAATGGATCGAGGATTCGCGATCGTCAGCTTCGTTCGCGCTGTCATCAATGCTTCTGGGCACCGGGATTGCGGAATCAAGCTCGACAAGTCGGAATGCATTCTGGGAGGGCCGTGATGAACAGTATGTTCAGGTTCAGAACTGGACGAGAACATTGCCGGTAATCCAAAAGCTCAAGCAAGCCTTAGATACGTGTGATACACCAACTTGCTCTAGTGAATTCGAGGCGGCTCTCGGTGTGCTTGAAGCCGCTCGCCAGTAAAGACCAGTCAGCCGCAGAAGGCCGCTCCACTTCATCAGGTGATCAACGAGTTGTCGCAAAACGTGAAATTACCTTTCTGATAACGCTGCGCTCTGTCTGTTGCTCAAAGAGTAATTTACGCATCGACGGTGATAGGACCAGAACGTGGGTCGACTTGTCCCGGCATGTAGTCGTTCAGCTAAATTCATCCTGCAACATGAGACTGCCACCACGTAGGTTTTTTGACAAAGATTATCGCTTGTCCCGGCACAGGCTTGAGTTTTTTGCTCACCTTCGTAGGACACCAAATCCCGCCATCCGAGTCCGGTTTGCTTAGGAATCCCACTGATACAACATCGTTGAATGTCATTCCCGCATCAGCGCCGCATTGCTCTTTCTTATTCGGCGGAAATACTGCAATCTCGACCACTTGCTTTTCGTTACAGACGTATGAAATTGTGGCAATCCCTTTATCGTTTGTTAATGCCGTTTCTTCTGGGAAATTACGCGGAAGCCCTACGCAAAATTGTTCGATCTTCACATTGGCTTGAGGCTTTCCATCCAAAGCATCCAGCACCAGCACGTGAAAGGTCGGCGTCTGACCAGCAAGGGTCTCTGGAGTCGCAAATAGCAAAAAGAAGGCCGTCTCACCAATCATCAAAGTACGAAAAAGACGCCTCGCATACCGAAATGTTGCCCAACATTCAGCGACATTCATGACCGTGATTGTAATGCGCGCCACTGAGGGCATTCTCCTCACTGTGTGACACTCCGGCAACTGTCACAACCGCTGGGATATTGTCCTGGGCGGATTGTCGGCTACTCGTCAGTGTCGTTAGCAAGTGAAAATGTCCGGTTTTGAGAGCAAATGAAATGTCCGGTTCTGTTTAGTTAATAGTCAGTAGCAGGCGGGTGGCCTCGGACTCGACACCCCAAAACCACACCGAGGGTGCCCCCCGTCCCTCGCTTTTGGGGACCGGGGAGACTCCGTACCTCAACGAGTAGGAAGAAGCCCACGGTCGAGCAGGATCGGTCTCGGCAAACGCGCAGGCTCCGGGAATGGGTAGCGCCCGTATCGTCGCTTACTCTTCCCTATGCGGTTTCTTCGCCGCTCTTATCGACACGTTCGGGCCTCAAGACAACCGAGTGATCCCCGCGAAACCGTCGAATCCTCGATCGAAACTCAGAATTCTATTGAT
>Ga0302155_10000932_pt1 | contig 21730 bp, 22 predicted proteins | sample I_Bog_N3_1_FD_193508 | JGI IMG/M metagenome (GOLD analysis project Ga0302155, IMG submission 193508) | Peat permafrost microbial communities from Stordalen Mire near Abisko, Sweden - I_Bog_N3_1 | ecosystem: Environmental > Terrestrial > Soil > Wetlands > Peat | place: Sweden: Abisko, Stordalen...
AAACCAAGGGCGTAATTTATCGGCCAGGCGATCGCTGTGCTGCCCGCCATGTTTGAGCCATCGATTGGCCAGCCACGGCGTCACCACAAACGCCACCGCCAACGACAGCAACATTCCCATGCTGGCATTGATCGGTATCGGGCTCATGTAGGGTCCCATCAGACCACTGACGAACGCCATTGGCAGCAAGGCGGCGATCACAGTCAGCGTGGCGAGGATCGTCGGCCCGCCGACTTCATCCACCGCTTGCGGAATAATCTGGGCCAAGGGTAAGTCGGGCGCGAGACGCTGATGACGATGGATGTTCTCCACCACCACGATGGCATCGTCTACCAAAATACCAATAGAAAAAATCAGCGCGAATAATGAAACCCGATTCAGGGTAAATCCCCACGCCCATGAGGCGAACAGGGTAATCATTAATGTGAGTCCGACCGCGGCGCCGACAATCGCCGCTTCGCGGCGACCCAGGGCGATAAACACTAGGGCCACCACCGAGGCGGTGGCGAACAGTAGTTTCTCGATCAGTTTCATCGCCTTGTCATTGGCGGTTACACCATAGTTGCGCGTCACCGCAATACCGACATCCGCCGGAATCACCGTATTCTGCAATTGCGCGACGCGCTTGAGCACCGCCTGCGCCACATCCACTGCGTTTTGTCCCGGTTGTTTAGTCACCGCCACCGTCACCGCCGGAGATTCGGTCGCATGCGCGCCCACTGAGCCATACCACACATAGCGATCCGGTTGTCGCGCCCCGTCGCTCACCGCCGCGACGTCTTGCAACAATACGGGTTTGCCGCCAGCGGTCCCCACCACCAGTTCAGAGATCGCGCGCGCGTCTTGCAGGAACGGTCCGGTTTCAATCGATACGCGTCGATTGCCGGAGATCAGATCGCCGACCGGTCCGCCAAAATTGGCCGACTGCAAGGTACGTTGCAACATTTCGACCGTGATCCCGGATGCCGCCATGCGCGCCGGATCCAGGTCGATATTCACCGCACGCCCGGGGCCGCCGATGGTTTTGACTTCGCGCGTGCCCGACACGCGCTTGAGATCGGATTCAATCGATTGCGCAACCCGTTCGACTTCAAACGCGCCTTGCTGCGGATTCTTGTTATACAAGGTCAAGGCAACAATCGGCACGTCGTCGATGCCCTTGGGTTTAATGATGGGTGGTAGCACCCCCAGTTGAGCCGGTAGCCAATCCTGATTGGAATTAATCGTGTCATACAACCGCACCAAAGCTTCAGTGCGCGGGATACCGACCTGAAACTGTACCGTCATGATCGCCAGGCCGGGGCGCGACACCGAGGTGACATGCTCAACGTTGGCAATCTGCGCCAATACCTGCTCGGCGGGTATCGCCACCATCTGCTCGACGTTTTTAGCTGTCGCGCCCGGGAACGGGATCAGTACGTTGGCCATCGTGACATTGATTTGCGGTTCTTCTTCGCGTGGCGTCACCACCAGCGCAAACAAGCCGAGCAGCAAACCGGTCAAGGCCAGCAGCGGCGTCAACTGCGAGCGTTGAAACAGTCGCGCGATTCGCCCGGACACCCCAAGATCAAGCTTGGTCATGGTCATTCTCCCGCCGACCATTGCGCCGCCGCCAGCGGGTTCAGCGCAACGCGCTCTCCCGCGAACAGTCCGGCCTGCACGTCGACATCGGTGCCCGATGTCCGCCCGAGGCGCACCTGCCGTAACCAGGGATGACCATCCGGCGCCACCACATAGACTCCGGTCAGTTCGCTACGCAGCACCACTGCGCTGGCCGGAATCCGATAGCCCGTGGCCGCAACACCACCATTCGCCGCAAATAGCACACGCGCAAAGGTGCCGGGCACCAAGGGTCCAGCCCCTGGCGCCAAATCCAGCCGGACCTCGACGGTATGGCTGCCCGGATCGGCGGCGGGAGCCACGGCCACATGTCGCGCGCTCAAACGGCGTTGCCCGGCGGCCATTCCGGGCAGTTCGATCTGAGCCGAAGTGTCGAGACGCAAGTGCGCCACCATGCTTTGCGGCACGCTCGCAATCACTTTCATCGCGGTGGGATCATAGATCGTCAGGAGGGGCCTACCCGGCTCGGCCATATCACCCGCGGTCGCGGCGACACTTGCCACCAAGCCGGCGTACGGCGCGCTCAATCGAGAGTATTGGCTGATCGCGCCGGAAGCACCGGCCTGCGCCGACTGCGATGCCGCGGCGGCTTTGGCCGCGCGCGACTGTGCCTCGGCTCGATCCATAGCTGCCTGGCTAATGTAGCCGTCGGCAAACAACTGCCGCTGGCGCTGTAAATCACGCTCAGCCACGATCAATTGGGCTTTGGCGGCGCCAACCATGGCCTGACTGGCCACAGCGGATTGCGCCGCTGCGCGGCCATCCAACCGCACCAGCAATTGCCCTTGCTTGATACGATCACCGGCGCGCACCGCAAGCTGCAGAATCTGGCCGGGGACTTGTGTCGCAATGCTACTCTGGCGCACCGCAGCCACGGTGGCATCGGTCTGATAACGGGCCCCGGCGCTCCCCGCCGCCACCGTCACCGTCGCCAGGGGCGCCGCAAACGACAAGTTAGCGCTTGTCGCCAAAATCAATAGATATCGTCTATTTTTAGCCATCTTCACCCGCCCCATTAACTAACACGCAGAGCATCACCGCGCCTAGCGCGAAGACCTAATCGTTGATTTATTATTCAACCAATTAGTTAAGTAGTCAATAAGGAAATAATTAGTATGGCAAGACCATCCGCCACAGCAGCAGCAGATCAAAGCGAGGAAATTCAGAGCTCACTTGCGACTGAGCGCTTTAGATAGAGCAGCGATACACGGGCGGCGCCGAATTCAGTGGTCGTGGGCTTTCAATTTACCCAGGCGGCGGTACAACGTGCGCTCGCTCAGCCCCAATTTCTCAGCCAGAGCCCGGCGCGATCCACGATGCTGCTTGAACGCGTTGACTAGTTCGATGTCGCTTAGTTTTCCAGACCATGCCTCATCTCGAGGCATGGCATCCGCACCCACAGCCCCGATGTCCTCAGTAAAATGTTCGAGCTCTATGGTCGTTCCATCGCACAATAAACTAGCGCGTTCCAGCATATTGCGCAGCTCGCGCACATTCCCTGGGAACGAATAGCCTAACAGCCAGTGCAAAGCGTCTGGTGAAAGTTCAAGTTTTCGCTCCGGCGCCACACGCTCCAGCAGCGCCGCCACCAGTAAGGGAATATCTTCGCTACGCTCACGCAGAGTGGGCACGCGGATCGGAAAAACATTCAGGCGATAATACAGATCCGCCCTGAAACTTCCGGCGGCCACCATGGCTTTCAATGGACAATGTGTGGCTGAGATCACACGGATATCGGCGCGGCGAATCTCCGTGCTGCCCACGCGGCGGTAGGTTCCGGTCTCTAACAGGCGCAGCAATTTAACCTGCATCGCCAGCGGAATATCGCCGACTTCATCGAGAAACAGCGTTCCGCCACTGGCGGCTTCGACTAAACCTATTTTGCGCGTGCTGGCGCCGGTAAACGCGCCTCGCTCGTGGCCAAACAGTTCGCTCTCAAACAAAGCCTCGGGAATCCCCGAGCAGTCCACGGCAATAAACGGCGCCCGCGCCCGCGGGCTCCCTTGGTGTAGGGCGCTAGCCACCAACTCCTTGCCGGTACCAGACTCTCCTTCAAGCAGCACAACCGCCTCGGACTTCGCCACCCGCGCCATCAAAGCCAACATTTTCTGTAATGGCGGCGCGCGCCCCACCAAACCCGCCCCGCCTTGCACATCTCTTCCGACCGGAATCTCCGTCATTTTCTCGACAAAATAGACCACCGCTCCGGACGCATCGCGAATTGGGGTCAACTCAATATCGACATACTCTTCTCCGCGCGGCGTGTAGTGCAGATGCAGAACCCGCTCGCGCTGTCCCGATGCCAGACTGCGCGCCAGTGGGCACGATTCTCCAGCCTGATCACAAGGCACCGTGTAGTGATGCGAGATTTCGTAGCAACAACGCCCCAGCACACCAGAACTCGCCATCACCTGCTCCAGATAAGCGGTGTTGGCCGCCAGAATGCGATAGCGCAGATCGAACACCACATGCGGTTCAGGAGCGGCATCCAATAAAGACACCAACTCAGCTAACGGATGAATGACAGTCGTCATGACAGTGGCTCCCGATGATATGCCGACATTCTAGCGTAAACACCATGCAAGACTGCCAATCAATGCCACACAACTGCCAACAATGCCAACCATCCAGCCACCACCGTCAGTAAAACACTGAACCATTAACGACTAAGCCACTGGTTTAAATGAATATTTCATCTTTTCCCATGCTGGCACAATTATTGATATAGCCAACATTGAGATTCACTCTTACGGACCGTCTTTCCATGAACGATCAACGTCTGGTACGCAAGCTGATGGGCATTGTCGCCCTGAAGCTGCTGCTGCTATTGATTCTGTGGTGGTGCTTTTTCCGCAATCCAGACCTGGCCGAAAAGACCAACAACATGGAACAGACCCCGCAGACGACCATCAACGGAGAACACCAGCATGGCTATTGAACACTTGGTAGCGCTGTCGCGGCTGCAATTCGCCGCCACAGCGCTATACCACTTCCTATTCGTCCCCCTGACGCTTGGTATGACCTGGATATTGGTCATCATGGAAAGCGTGTATGTCATGACGGGCAAGCCAATCTATCAGGACATGACCCGCTTCTGGGGCAAGCTATTCGGCATCAACTTCGCCCTTGGCGTCACCACCGGCATCACTATGGAGTTTCAGTTCGGCACCAACTGGGCCTACTACTCGCATTATGTTGGCGACATTTTCGGTGCGCCGCTGGCCATCGAAGGCTTGATGGCGTTCTTTCTAGAATCCACGTTTATTGGTCTGTTTTTTTTCGGTTGGGATCGTCTTTCCAGAAAGCAGCATTTACTGGTGACGTTCTTGATGGCGATCGGCACCAACCTCTCGGCGCTATGGATTTTGATCGCCAACGGCTGGATGCAACATCCGGTAGGCGCCGAATTTAATTACGTCACCATGCGCATGGAAATGACTGACTTCTGGGCCGTGCTATTCAATCCGGACGCCCAAGCCAAATTTGTCCATACCGTGTCGGCCGGCTATGTCACCGGCTCTTTGTTCGTGCTGGCCATTTCCTCCTGGTATCTATTGCACAATCGCGATGTCGAATTTGCCAAGCGCAGTTTTCGTATTGCCGCCGCCTTCGGCCTGGCCTCAGTACTCTCGGTCATCGTATTGGGTGACGAATCCGGTTATACCGTCGGCGAGGCGCAACAAACCAAGCTGGCGGCGATGGAGGCCATGTGGCACACCGAGCCGGCCCCCGCCGGATTGAACTTGATCGCGATTCCCGACGAAGCCGCTCAGAAAAATGACTTCGAAGTCAAAATCCCCTGGGTGATGGGCTTGATTGGCACGCGCTCGGTCAGCAAGCAAATTCCTGGGATTATCGAAATCAAACAGAAAAACCGCCTGCGCATCCAGAACGGGATTCTAGCGGTAGAAGCCTTGGAAGCACTCCGTAAAGAACCGGGAAATCCCGCGTTGAAGACGCGTTTCGCGCAGTACCAGGCCGATTTGGGCTTTGGCCTGTTGCTGAAGAAATACACCGCGAATGTCGCCAACGCGAGTTCGGCCATGATCACTAAGGCCACCAACGACACCGTACCGCGCGTGGCCCCGATGTTCTGGAGCTTCCGCTTGATGGTGGCACTGGGCTTTGGCATGCTGGCGCTGTTTTCTCTGGCCACCTGGTATTCGGTCAAAGGCTGCTTTGCGCAGCGGACCTGGCTGCTACGTTGGGCGCTGTATTTTCTGCCAGCGCCTTGGATTTCCTGCGAACTGGGCTGGTTCGTGGCCGAGTATGGCCGTCAACCCTGGACGATTTATGGCGTGCTGCCCACCCATCAATCGGTCTCGACCCTGGGTGTCGCTTCTCTCTATGGCTCATTGGCGGGATTTCTCGGTTTTTACACGGTACTGCTGGTGGTCGAGATGTTCCTGATGGTGAAGTTCGCCAAACAAGGTCCTGGCAGCCTGGGAACCGGGCGCTATGCCAACGAAATTACACAGCACTGAAACCCAAGGAAGATAAAACATGTTTGATTATGTAACCTTGAAAATCATCTGGTGGCTACTGGTGGGTGTGCTGCTCATCGGCTTTGCCATCATGGATGGTCATGACATGGGTGTCGGAACGCTACTACCCTTTGTCGGCAAAAGCGATCTTGAACGCCGAGTGGTCATCAATACCGTCGGTCCGCACTGGGACGGCAATCAGGTCTGGTTCATCACGGGGGGCGGCGCGATTTTCGCCGCCTGGCCGCTGGTTTACGCCACCGCCTTCTCCGGATTCTACTGGGCGATGCTCGCGGTATTGTGGGCATTATTTTTCCGACCGGTTGGCTTCGATTACCGCAGCAAAATCGACAATCCAACCTGGCGCAGCACCTGGGACTGGGGCTTGTTTATCGGCGGCGCCGTGCCGCCCCTGATTTTCGGTGTGGCCTTTGGCAACCTGCTGCAAGGGGTCCCGTTTCACTTCGATAACGATTTGGCCTCTTACTACACCGGCACGTTCTGGGCGCTGCTCAATCCGTTTGCGCTACTGTGCGGCCTAGTCTCGACTTCGATGATCACCTTCCACGGCGCGATTTATCTGTCGCATCGGACCGAAGGCGAGATTCAACGTCGCGCACTGCGCGCCGCCACAATCTTCGGAATACTGCTGATGATTTTGTTCGCTCTGGCCGGATGGTGGCTATACGCCGGCATTCAGGGTTACGTCATCAGTTCGCCGCTCGATCATGGTGAAATGGCCAATCCGCTGGCCAAAACGGTGATTCGTCAAAGCGGCGCCTGGTTCGCGAATTACGCGCGCGCGCCGTTGACCATGCTGTTGCCACTACTGGTCTTTCTAGGCAGCACACTTGCACTGCTGCTGGCGCGCAAGGACCGCACCCTTTTGGCATTCGTGGCGTCATCGCTGGCAATTACCGGCGTCATCGCCACCGCCGGCGCGGCGATGTTTCCATTCATCATGCCGTCATCGACCGATCCGAGCTCCAGTCTGACGGTATGGGACAGTGTGTCCAGCTCGCTCACCCTATCGATCATGTTCTGGGCCACTTTGATTTTCATGCCGCTCATCATTATTTATACCAGTTGGGCCTACAAAGTCATGGCGGGGAAAGTCACCGCCGCATACATCCGTGAACACGATCATTCAGCCTATTAATGGAGACTAAAAGTGAAAATTGCCGTCAGCACGAACAATCGCCAGCAGGTGAGCGCGCATGCGGGGAAATGCCATCATTTCATGATCTTTGACATCGAAAACGGAAACATCGGCGCGCCCACCTTGTTAGAGCTGGATAGCGGCCAAACCCTGCATGATCTGCAAGAGGGTCAACCGCACCCGCTGGACCCAGTCTCCGTTGTCATCAGCGCGAGCATCGGGCCATGCCTGCACGACAAACTGGCCAAGCGCGGCATTTTAGCGCTTCTCACTGACCGGGATGATCCGCTAGCGGCCCTGCAACAATTTCAGATCGGCATACTGCCGGATGCCGGCGAGGCGCAGCAGCGTCGCCATCCTTGTACTTGCCACGGTTGATCGCGGACAAATTGGAGAACAACGATGTGGTATTTCACCTGGATACTCGGCGTCGGTTTTGCGGTTGAACTGGCCATTCTCAACGCCATGTGGGGGGAAAATGAAGCCGGCCGCAGCACCCGCCGCGACATCCCGCAAGGTCAGTAATCATGAGCGCCGCGCAACCCGCGGCGGCCCAGCCTTGCGTGGCTTGGCTGCCGTTAGCACTGGCCATCGCCATTACCCTCGGCCTGACGATTTATCCGTTACTCCTGCTCAGCGCGAACGGCCTGGCGGATCACCGCGCGGCGCTCTTCGCCTTCTGGGCAATGAGTGCTGGCTATGTGCGCGGGGTAGGATTCATTCCCCGCCACCGGCTATTACGCTGGATCTTCTCGACCGGCGCCTGCCTGTCATCCTTGGCTGTGGCCATACTTTTGATTATTCAGCAGGGATAGCATGATGTTTCGGCAACTATTCGACACCGATACTTGTGTTTTAACTTACCTGATCGCCGATCCAAACAGCAAACAAGCGGTGGTAATCGATCCATTGCCGACACAAGCGACCTTACTGCTCGCGCTACTGGCGGATTACGGCTGCCAACTTAAATATGTACTACGCACCCATGTGCATCGGCCAAACCGAATCGACTGCGCGGGGCTATGCCCGCGCACCGGCGCGATTTATCTGGTTGGAAAACATAACGGAGCAGATATCCCTGGGGAGCGGGTCACGGAGAGCGACGTGATCCACTTTGGCGACCAGCAAATCACCGTTCTCGAAACCCCTGGCCATACACCCGGCTGTATCAGCTTTTTTTGGCGCGACCGGATCTTTTGTGGCGATGTTCTGGAAATCGGCGGCTGCGGGCAAGCACAAGACGAAACCGATCCAGGCGCAATGTACGATAGTGTGACGCAAAAATTATTTCCCCTGCCAGACGAAACCTTGGTTTTTCCCTGCCATGACTACACCGGCCGCACCGTGTCCACCATTGCGGAAGAGCGCAAACGCAACTTGGCGTTCGCCAGCGTCTCGCGCGATCAATTTATTGCCCTGATGCCCATTAGAGAAAAGCGCCCCGCCACCAAAATTTGATCTCGGTCCGAAAATCCCCGTCATCACACACCTATACTGGTCTACATCCGGTCATAGGAGACAGCATCGGTCACCAATGAGCCCATGCTCTATCTCAGGCACCGGCAGCGCGGCAGACTAGGAGCCACTATGTTGATATTCTGGATTGAATTTGCCCTGGTACTCAGTGCAATTCTGATTGGTATTCGCCGCGGCGGGGTTGCCCTGGGGATGATTGGCGGCCTGGGGGTCGCGGTACTCACCTTTGGTTTTCGCGCCATCCCGGCCGAGCCCCCCATCACCGTCATGCTGATTATCCTGGCGGTGGTCACCGCCTCGGCCACGCTGCAAGTCGCCGGAGGGTTGGACTTCCTGGTGCAGCAGGCGGAAAAGCTGATGCGCAAGCATCCACAGCAAATCACCATTCTGGCGCCGCTATCCACCTTTCTGCTGACCATGTGCGTCGGCACCGGCCACGCGGTGTATTCGCTGCTGCCAGTGATCGCCGACGTCTCGCTCAAAACCCGCATCCGCCCGGAGCGCCCGATGGCCATGTCCAGCGTGGCGTCACAAATGGGGATTACCGCCAGCCCGGCCGCCGCAGCGGTCACCACCTTTTTGGCGCTCACCGCCAAGAGCGGCAACCCGGTCACCCTGGGGCAGATTTTGGCGGTCACTATCCCGGCAGGGATTGTCGGGCTGTTGGTCGCCGCGTTCTGGAGCATGCACCGTGGCGTGGAGCTGGATCAGGATGTGGATTTCCTGGAGCGGATGAAAAACCCCGAGTTTCGCGCGTCGATTGAAAAATCGGTCACCACCCTGGACAAACAATTGCCCGCCAGCGCCAAACTCTCGGTGGTACTGTTCTTTACCGGCATTCTGACCATCGTGCTGCTGGCGCTCTATCCGCAACTACTACCGCTGGACAAAGGCAAACCGATTCCGATGACCATTGTGGTGCAGATTGTGATGCTGGCGTTTGGCGCCTTTATCTTGTTTGCCGCCAACGCCAAGGCGGCGGCGATTGCGCGCTCCGAGGTGTTTACCGCCGGGATGATCGCTGTGGTGTCGATTTTCGGTATCGCCTGGATGAGCGATACCTTCGTCAAAGCCAATCAGACCTTCTTGGTCGAACACATTAAAGTCATGGTGCAATACGCGCCATGGACCTTTGCCCTAGCCATGTTCGCGGTCTCCGCCTTCGTCAAAAGCCAGGCGGCGACCCTGACCATCATGCTGCCGTTCGGTCTGGCGCTCGGCCTGTCGTCACACCAGCTGCTGGCCATCATGCCATCCAGCTATGCTTACTTTTTCTTTGCCTTTTATCCCAGCGACTTGGCCGCGATCAACATGGATCGCAGCGGAACCACGCATATTGGCAAATATCTGCTGAATCACAGCTTCATGATTCCGGGGCTGATCGGCGTCGGGGTGTCGACCGTAGTGGCTTATGGCTTGGCGCAACTGTACTTCTAAGCGAGGACCATAGTGGAAATCTATCAAGCAGACATCGTCATCGTCGGCGCCGGAGGCGCGGGTTTGCGCGCGGCGATTGCCGCGGCGCAAGCCGATCCGAATCTCAAAATCGCGCTGATCTCCAAGGTCTACCCAATGCGCAGCCACACGGTGGCGGCGGAGGGTGGATCGGCCGGCGTGCGGCAAGCGCACGACAGCTTCGATTACCACTTTAACGACACCGTTTCGGGTGGCGACTGGCTATGCGAACAAGACGTGGTCGAATACTTCGTCAAGCAATGTCCGGAAGAAATGGTACAGATGGAGCATTGGGGCTGCCCCTGGAGCCGCAAGGCCGATGGTCAGATCAATGTGCGCGCCTTTGGCGGCATGAAGATTGAGCGCACCTGGTTCGCCGCCGATAAAACCGGCTTTCACATGCTGCACACGCTGTTTCAGACCTCGCTGCAATTTCCCTCGATCAAGCGCTTTGACGAATACTTCTGCGCCGACTTGCTGGTCGAGGATGGCCGCGTAGAAGGCGTGCTGGCGATCGAAATCGCCAGCGGCGAGTGCACGCTGATTGCCGCCGGCGCGGTGGTGATGGCTACCGGCGGCGCCGCCCGGGTGTTCCGCGAAAACACCAATGGCGGCATTGTCACCGGCGACGGCATGGCCCTGGCCTTTCGCCATGGCGTGCCACTGCGCGACATGGAGTTTGTGCAATATCACCCCACCTGTATGCCGCGCACCGGTCTGCTGTTTACCGAAGCCTGCCGTGGTGAAGGCGGGTTTTTGATCAATAAGGATGGCTATCGCTACCTGCAAGACTATGGACTCGGCCCGGCGGAAGACCAACCGCGCAATAAGTTCATGGAGCTTGGTCCGCGCGACCGTCTCAGTCAGGCCTTCTGGCATGAGCAACAGAAGGGGCGCACCTTCGAGGGACCGCTAGGCTCAGTGGTGCACCTCGATCTGCGCCATCTGGGCGCCGCGCTGCTGCGCGAGCGTTTGCCGCAAATCTACGAACTGGCGGAAGACTTTCTCGGCGTCGACCCGGCCAAAGAGCCGATTCCGGTGCGCCCGGCGGTGCATTACACCATGGGCGGGATTGAAGTCGACGGCCGTTGCGCCGCGCCCCTGCCCGGCCTGTTCGCCGCCGGCGAGTGTTCCAGCGTCGGGATTCATGGCGCCAACCGTCTGGGTTCCAACTCCTTGGCCGAACTTTGTGTATTCGGCAAAGTCGCCGGTCTCGAAGCCATGGCCTTTGCGCGCAACCATGCCCCGGTGGAGGGCGCCCGGCTTGAAAAGCAGGCACTGGCCAGCGAGCAAAAACTGCGCGCCATGCTGTTGAAGGAGGATGGTACCGAGCGCATGGCGGTACTGCGTACCGAAATGGCCGAAACCATGGAGCAAGGCTGTGGCATTTTCCGCCAGCACGACAGCATGCTCGCCACCTGCGACAAGCTGGCCGAGTTGAAACAACGGTTTAAAAACCTGCGGATCGAAGACAAGTCCAGTGTGTGGAACAGCGACTGGCTACTGGCGATCGAGCTGGGTTATCAGTTGGATGTCGCCGAAGCCATGGCGCACTCGGCGCTCAATCGCAAAGAATCGCGCGGCGCCCACCAGCGTCTGGATGGCTTTGAACAACGCGACGATCAAAACTATCTGCAGCATTCACTCGCCAGCTATCAAGCCGATGCCGCGCCAAACATCAGTTACGGCGCGGTCAAAATCACCAAATCACAACCCGCGGTACGCGCTTACGGCGCCGCCGGCGTCGCCGCGGAACAGGAGCCCGCCCATGACTGAGCAAACCATCGTGATCGAAGTCATGCGCTACCGACCGGAACAAGATCAGGAGCCCTGGCCACAGCGTTTTACCGTGCCCTACAGCGACGACATGTCGGTGTTGCAAGGTCTGCAATACATCAAAGATTACCTGGACGAATCGTTGAGCTTTCGCTGGTCATGCCGTATGGCGATCTGTGGCAGTTGCGGCATGATGGTCGATGGCATTCCTAAACTGGCGTGCAAAACCTTCTTGCGCGATTACCCCGGTCAGGTGCGCATCGAAGCGCTGCATCACTTCCCGATTGAGCGTGATCTGGTAGTGGTGCTCGATGACTTCATGGAAAAGCTGGAACGCATTCAGCCTTACATCATTCCAAAAGAGCCGCGCGCGCTCTCCGAGGGCGAACACCTGCAGACCCCGGCGCAACTCGACCTGTATGCGCAGTTCAGCTCGTGCATCAACTGTCTGCTGTGCTACGCCGCCTGTCCTCAGTATGGGCTGAATTCCGATTTTCTCGGCCCGGGAGCGATTGCCTTGCTGCACCGCTACAACCAGGACAGCCGCGATGGCGCCAGCCAACTACGCATGCAATTGATCGGCGCCGAAGAGGGCGTCTTTAATTGCACCGCGGTCGGTTACTGCTCTGAAGTCTGCCCCAAGCAGGTCGACCCGGCCAACGCGGTCAATCTCAATAAAACGCAAAGCGCCAAAGATTATTTTCTGCGCTTCGTCAAACCCAAAGGGAGCTGCCAATGAACCAGCGTCGTCCCTATGTCCGGCCGATGACCGGCTGGTGGAAGAAAAACCCCTATTTTGTCGAATATATGGTGCACGAAGGCAGCGCGTTATTCGTGGCGCTCTACGCCATCGTGCTGCTCGTCGGCGTACTCTGCCTGATGTCGGGGCCGGCCGCCTGGAACGGCTGGCTCGCGGCGCTCGCCAGCCCGCTGTCGGTGTTGCTGCACCTGATCATTCTGGCCATGGTCGGCTATCACAGCTACACCTGGTTCAAGATCATGCCACGCACCTTGCCGCCGGTGATCATTGCAGGCCGCCGACTGTCCGCCCGCTGCATTACCACTTCAGGGCTGGCGGCGGTGGCCTTCTGTAGCGTGGCGCTGTGGTTACTGGCATGGGGGTGCGCGTGATGAAATCTGAATTAAAACGCTCGAATGCGCCGATTTTTTGGGGGTTGTTCGGTGCCGGCGGCATGCTGGCCGCGCTGTTTGGCCCGATGCTGGTCGTGATCACCGGCGTGGCCGTGCCACTCGGCTGGCTACCAGCCAAGACCATGGGCTATCAGCACATACTGAACCTAGCGCGCAACCTGATCGGCAAAGGACTGATCTGGGCGCTGATCACCCTGCTGTTGTGGCACGCGGCGCACCGCATTTATCACAGCCTGCACGATATCGGGATTCAAGGCGGCCCGCTGGCCAAATTGCTGACCTATGGCATCGCCATGGCGGGGACGGTCATCACGCTAGTGGCGCTACTGGTGATGGGGTTTTAACCACGAGCCGACCTCGTCCCTCACCCTCGCCGCCCCTCCCGCCGTCATCCTCGCCGCGTCGCGGCGGGGATCCAGAAGACTTGCGGCATGGCCAGCAAAACCCCTGGATCTCCACGCTACACGTGAAGATGACGGACACGGGGCCCAACATCGTCATCCTCGCTGGCAAGAGCGGGTATCCCGGGTTTATGCGCCAAACAGAGCGCGCCGGCCAAGGTCGCGCTCGATTTCCAGCAGGCGGTTGTATTTAGCAATCCGTTCGGAACGGCAGGCGGAGCCGGTTTTGATCTGCCCGCCCCCCATGGCGACGGCAAAGTCGGCCATGAAACTATCTTCGGTTTCACCCGAACGATGCGAGATCACAAAGCCCCATCCCGCTTTACGACAAAGATGAATCGCCGCCACGGTTTCACTCACGGTACCAATCTGATTCAGCTTGATCAGCGCGGCATTACAGGCGTTTTGCTCGATCGCGCGCTCGATAAAGCGCGTATTGGTCACCAGATTATCGTCGCCAACAATTTGAATCCGACTGCCCAGCGCTGCGGTCATCAAGCGAAACCCCGCCTCATCGTTTTCCGCGTGGCTGTCTTCGATCGACACGATCGGGTATTTGTTCACCCAACCGGTAAATAAATCGACCATCTGTTGCGCGGTTTTATCCCCTTGCCCACTGCGGCTCAGGCGGTAGCAGCCCTGTTCGTAAAATGAGCTGGCCGCCGGATCGAGGGCAATGGCAATATCGGTTCCCGGCTGATAACCCGCGGCCTCGATCGCCTGGACTATCAGCTCGCACGCTTCGTCATTACTCTTCACTTGCGGGGCAAAACCGCCTTCATCACCGACACTGGTGGCATAACCCTGCTTGGCCAGAATTTTTCTCAGCGCATGAAAGGTCTCGGCGCCATAGCGCAATGCCTCGGCAAAGTTGGGCGCGCCAATCGGATAAATCATGAACTCTTGAAAATCCATGCCGGAATCGGCGTGCTTACCGCCATTAAGCACATTCATCATCGGCTTGGGCAGGTGCACCGCCCCGATGCCGCCTAGATAGGCATACAGCGGCAAATCGCTGGCCTCCGCCGCCGCGCGCGCCACCGCCTGCGAGACGCCAAGCAAGGCATTGGCGCCCAGCTCGGCTTTATTCGGCGTTCCATCCAACTCAATCATCAAGCCATCAATATCCGCTTGCTCGCGCACGTCATGTCCGAGCAAGGCGGGCGCGATGCGCCGATTCACATTCTCTACCGCCTTGAGTACGCCTTTGCCACCATAACGGCGCGCGTCACCATCGCGCAACTCAACCGCTTCGTTTTCTCCAGTCGATGCGCCAGAGGGCACCGAGGCGCTACTACTGATACCGTTATCGAGATGGACATTGACGCGTACCGTGGGGTTACCGCGCGAATCAAGAATTTCTAGTGCGTCGATGGATTGAATACGGGGTTTCATGGTGTTTCCTTTAGTAAGGATACAAACGCAGAAAAAACAGAACTTCATGCCAGCATGGCGCAATCTGGCGCGAATTCAAGTCGCGGCAGAACCATATACTTTACATTGGTGTCATTAAACATGTTGTTTATAGATGCTATTTGCGCTCACAATTCACATACTAATCGTTTTCTGGACGTTCGATGACCACCCCCGCACTTCAGATTGAGCAACTTCTGCAGGATTTGGCTCAAGATGAGCACCCCGAAGCAACCGCGTGTATTTCGGCCTTGATTCAGCGTGAAAAATCCGCACTGGCAGAAGCATTTTACGCCTATATGCTTAAGCATCCCGAGGCCACGCTCTATTTATCCGCCGCCACGGTTGAGGCCCACCTCAAACCGGGGTTGCAACGTTGGTTGGAAACCTTGTTTTGCCAATCCAGCGCCGAAGAACTCAAGTCCACCCTGGCGCTGCAGCGCCATGTCGGCGAAGTCCACGCGCGCGCCGGCATTCCGATTCCGCTGGTGGCGCGCGGCATGCGCTTGTTGAAAAGCAAAATTACCCGCGCATTAATGGATAGCGCGCTGGATCGCGAGGTATTGTCCTGTGCGCTACAACGGGTACACCATCTGATCGATTTTGCCTTTGAGACCATGAGCCTGGCCTATGTCAAATCGCGCGAAGTCGGGATTCGCACCGATGAGGCCTTTCGCCATTTTGCCGCCGGGCACAATATGGCGATGGAACGCGAGAAACAACTAGGAGCGATTCTGGAATGGGAAAACCGCCTGTTTCGCGCGCTGGCCAACGGCTGGTCGCTGGATAGCCTGCCGCCGATCGCGTTGTCACCCTTTGGCTTGTGGTATCGCCACAAAGCGCCACTGATCTTTGGCGAAAACCATGAATTTCCGCTGATTGACGCGGCGATCACCAATATCGATCAATCCTTGCTGACCCAGATGACCGATCCCGCGCTAATCGATACCCGTTCGCCACTGGCGCGCAAACTGATTCAGAGTCTGCAGGAGGAAGCCGAGCAAATCCGGTTTTTACTGAATACAGCATTCGATCGATTGACCGAGATGGAAGTCGGGCGCGACACCCTGACCCAGCTGTTCAACCGCCGCTTTTTGCCCACCATTCTGAAGCGTGAAATCATGCTCAGCCGACGCAAAAATACGCAGTTTGCCATTCTGATGCTGGATATTGACGCGTTCAAAAGCATCAATGACCAGCATGGTCATGATGGCGGTGATCGGGTGCTGCAGCAACTGGCTCAGCTGATTTTCAGCACGGTGCGCGCCGGCGATTTTGTCTTCCGCTATGGCGGTGAGGAATTTTTGGTGGTGTTAACCGAAGTCGACCCGCGGCAAGCCGAGGATCTGGCGCAAAACATGCGCAGGCGGGTTGAAGCGGCGCGGATCACCCTCTCCGCCGAGCGGACCATCCAGGCCACAGTGAGCATTGGCATCGCCACCCATGATGGTCATCCCGACTACATGAACCTGGTTGAGCGCGCGGATCAGGCCTTGTATCTCGCCAAAAACGCCGGGCGCAATTGCTGCCAATTGGCCCCGGCGTAATCGATTAGATCGTGTATTGCGCCAGCGTGGTGATCTGCTCGCTGGCCAGTCGGTCCAGTTGCTGCGCGCTCTGTGCCGTATGCTGCGCCGCCTGGCTCGACTGCTCCGAGGCCTGGGCGGTCTGCTCGACCTGAACCGCAATATTGTTGCTCGCCACCCCTTGTTGCTGAATCGCGCTGGAAATTTCACTGATGCTGCGCGTGGCGCCGGTGGTATTGAGGCCGATGCGCTTGATCGCCGCGTCGGCGTCGTCGGCATGGCTGACGCCCAGCGCCACCAGTTTCTCGGCTTGTTCCATCTGCTGCGTGGCTTGCTGCGCGCGCGTCACCATGGTTTTAATCGTCACCGAGATCTCTTGCGTCGAACGCGCGGTGCGTTCCGCCAGCTTGCGCACCTCGTCCGCCACCACGGCAAAACCCCGCCCGGTTTCGCCCGCGCGCGCGGCTTCGATCGCCGCGTTCAGCGCCAGCAAGTTGGTCTGATCGGCAATCTCGCGAATCACCCGAATCACCGAGCTCACCTGCCCGCTATCGGCTTCCAGCGCCTGAATACTGCTGGCGGAGGTTTTCACCACCGCCGAGATTTCGTGAATATCGCGTATCGTCTGGCCAATAATCTGCGAGCCCTCCGCCACCAACTGCCCGGCATCGGTGGCATCGCTGTGCGTCTGACGCGCTTGCTCGGCCACATGATTGACACTGACGGTCATCTGCTCAATGGTTGCCGCCATATTCGCCGCCGACTCGCTCTGGCTGCTCGCCGCAGATGACACCTGAGCCGCGGTCTGTGCCAGTTCACGCGAAGCCGTGGCCACTTGTTGCGAACCGGAAAGCAGGCTCCCCAGACTCTGCTGCATCCGTTGCAGCAGTCCGTTAAATGCCGTGGCGGTACGTCCGATTTCATCCTGGCGCGTCACCGGCGCGCGCTGGGTAAAGTCCAGGGTGCGGCCGACGGTTTCCAGCGCGTTCTGAATCTCGGCCAGGCCATGGCGGATGATTCGATAAAGATGCGCGCCCAACACACCCGACAGAAAAAATGCCGCGACAATCGCGCCACACAGCAGCGCCAGCGCCAGAGAATATTGCTGATTATTCTGCTGACTCAGGTCATCCGCCAGATCGTAATTGAATTTAATGTGATCATCGATCGCCTTGGATAGCGCTTTACCCGTCGTCGCCACCGCGCCAAACAACACCACACGCGCCGGCTCTGGCTGATTAGCGTCGATCAGGCTCACGACTTGATTGCGACTGGCGCGATAGCTGACCATCGCGGCTTTATCCGCATTCATCAATTGCTGATCAGTGACATTTGAAATGTCACTGGCCTGATAGTCGGCCAGCGCCGCGTCAAACACACGGTCTTGTTCGGCTTGATTGGCATCCAATACGGCTCGTTGCGCCGGCGTCGCCAGCAGTTCTTTCGAAATCGCGGCGCGCATGATGGTCAGCGCGCCCTGCGCCTTATCCAGATCCCTCAGGCTAGGAAAGGTATTCATCTGCACATAATGGAAGCGAGCCTGTGCCTGGGATAGCTGCCAAAGGCCATAGCCTCCGACCACCAACAAACTCAGTAGAGATATCGAGAGGGTAAGGAGTAAACGCTTTGTGATTGTCATTAGAAATAGTCTGTGTCTGGAGTTTTCGCACCGCGGGCGCGGTATCGAGATAGCGCGGACATCGCACTGATTTAATTTAAAATTTTTGAATAATTGCACTAATTATACGGAATATGACAATTATAAGACAATGCTATAAACAGTTATTATCATCTCAACCAATTCATCGTTCGCTCTCACTCTGGGTGATCGCAGGCGACCGCTTGGCGTTTGGCATGCGGTTTTCGCACAGATGAAACTTCAATGACTGCCGGGAGGGGCCGTGCGCGCTAGCAGCGGCTAGCGTAGTGGCGGAGGGTAAAAATTACGCGCGTACTGTCTTAATTTTTAAGACTTTTCTGACTGCCGTTCTCTATTGTCAGACGTTTTTTGCCTGGGTATTGTGGGTGTTGCGGCGTAAGTCGTGTGGGCGCGAGCCGGGGGTGTAGTCCCACCCCCGGCTCGCTAACCAAACCAACCCAACACAGGAGTTAGTCATGGCTAAGATCGATGGTAATCCTTTCTTCAACACGGCTCCAAACCAGTGGCAGCGTCAGCATGAGCTGTTTTGCCTGATTTCGCAGTGGTGCGTACCGCGTTTGCGTCATCCGCAGTCTTACGTTTGCCGCTTGATTGTCGACAGCCGCCTACCCTGGGCGGTTGCGCCAATTGACGGCGAGTCGTCGTGGTTATTTCTGCCCGAAGCGGCGCGGGCACGACAACTGGCGGGCTGCCTGGTGCTAAGCGCTACGTAAGTGTTCAACCGTAGAACGGGGGCCACGCGCGCCCCTCGGGTATCGCGTTCTCCTCAATGCCAGGAACAAGCCAACCATGACGCCTCAACAACATCGCTACTGTCTGGAACAACTGAGCCGCTACTCGACGCTCTGGGGGCTGGTGATCGATGGCCCGGCGCGGCTCACCCGTTCGAGTTATTTACAACCGGTTCGCTACGGCCACCGGCCCGCCATGCTGAAGATCGCCCTGGATGCGCAAGAGTGCAGGGGCGCGCGGCTGATGACCTGGTGGAATGGCACCGGCGCCGCGTACGTTTGGGAGCAAGATGGCGACGCCCTGCTACTGGAGCGCGCCAGTCAAAACCGATCTTTGTCTGAAATGGCGCGCAACGGGCGCGACGACGAGGCGAGCCGGCTAATCTGCAAGGTGGCGGCGCGGCTGCATGCGCCACGCCCGCCAGCGCCCCCCGAGCTGCAACCGTTGGCGCTCGATTTCGAAGCGCTACGGCTGGCGGCCAACACCCATGGCCCGGTACTCGCGCGCGCGGCCGCGCTCGCCGCCGGCTTACTCGCCACACCGCAACAGGTCACGGTCCTGCATGGCGACCTGCATCACGGCAACATTCTGCACGCCGGATGGCGCGGTTGGTTGGCGATTGACCCCAAGGGGCTCTATGGTGAACGCGGCTTTGATTTTGCCAATCTTTTCTGTAACCCGGAGGCGGAGATTGCGCTGGCGCCGGGGCGGCTCGCACGACAAGTCGAGGTGGTCTGCGCCCACGCCGATCTGGAGCGTCCGCGCCTGCTGGCCTGGATTGCGTCCTGGGCGGCGCTGTCCACCATCTGGCATATCGAAGATAGTGAAAACCCGCAGACGGCGCTGGCGGTGTGCGAAATCGCGCTCAATGAGCTGGGTGGCTGAACCGCGCGGGATGATGGCTTGCCGGAGCAGGCTAAATGGCGCAAGACGTCACGCTCTGGCTAGCCTGCACAGAATAATATCTTATGTGATTCCATAACCAATCAAACCAGGTCATTATGAAATCACAAATGACACTATAACTCATCAGGTTACACGCCGATGTGGACCTTTTGCCTACACCTCACCACTCAATGATGGATAAAGCGTGTACAGCCTGATGAATGAGGTACGACAGGGGGCCGACCGTTCCACGAGGACATCATCGAGAACGGGTCCACACAGAGTCGCCCGGAAAATTTTCTGTCAGATCTTTATGAATACCTGCGGCGTGACATCCTGAGCTATTGCCTGAGAGTCGAAGACAGCCACGGACGTAATACGGCATTTTTTGTCACCCCGGATCTGCTGCGCCTGACGCCTCTGTATGACTTCGCACCGATGTGTGTATCTCGCTATTTGAACGCGCCTTGGAGGCTCTGAATGAAATACGCTAAAAAGAGCGCCGACGAACTGAGGCAGTGCCGCATGACGCTGATTTCGCGCCTGGAGCGACTCGGGCCGGGCATGTCGCAAGCGACAAAAATGATCCGCGAATCGCTAGGTTTGAATCAGCAGGACTTCGCCCAACTGATCGGCATCAGCAAACCGCAGTTGGCGCGGGTGGAACGCGGTGAGGCCAACCCCACCCAGGACACCCTCGAAGCCATCGGCAAACCCTTTGGACTGGTGTTGGGCTTTGTGCGCGCTAATCGCAGCGCACTGCCGGACGATACGGTGCCGAGCCCCCAAGCAAGGAGCAGCAGCGACTGGGAGCGGATCCGCCTGGCCACCGCTGAATCAAACTTCGACACGGCCCGACACAGCGCACGATGATCTAGCCAAGGATCTCCAGTGGGTCAACAAACTAGAGACCTGAAAATCCTAGGGTAACGCTGACACCATAGTGAACAGAGCAAAATGCGGTACAAACCATCGACTCAGTGATTGGTCTCCACTGCGGGCGGGGACAACCAGTTTTCCACCAGCACCCCCGGGTATTTAGCGAAATCCTTCAGGGTGTTGGTCACGACCGTGACATTGACCGATAGCGCGTGGGCAGCACTGGATCGCCGACATCACCACATCACCGACATAGCCTTGCGCAAAACGGTGCGCAACCTCCTCCGGCTGATTTTTCATCAGTGGGTGCTGCGCTTGCAGCGCCCGGTGGATTTCCCTTGCTGGACCCGCACCAACTGAACGAATCCTTTGAGATCCGCGACCGTCATGACTTCCGGAATGAAATCACGCGGCACTTGATACACTTCGAATGACATCTGCAGCAAGGTTGCCAACATACATTGACCCACGTTACGCACCAAGATACGCGACACATGCTTTTTTCTCAGCGTGAACGTTAATGCATTTTTACCGATGCAGTGTCCCGAGCTCGCCGGATTAGGAAAATGTTCAATCACCTGCCCGTTGTCCGCCAGCAGTACGATGGTATCCGCCTGGCTGAAATTCACGGGGATCAGTCCGGCACTCATTGGAATGGCTGTAATCATGTGCTCACCTTTCAGCGAACATCCAAAGGAATGATCCGCTTCACTCAGCAACACCCACTCTAGCAAAACCAGTCTGCGCCCGCGCGCATCGCGCGGTGGCGACCATCAAGCCAGCAGAAATGTGTGTCATAGGATAACTACGTCAATCAGAGAGGTAATGTATCACTGCGTCTGACGTGAAGCTCTAGTCATTCCGTACACACTGGCAGGTTGTCATGCCGCCATCGGATGAAACGGGTAATAAGGTAACCACGGGTCAGCTATGCTAAATAAGCAGCGATCACGGGGAGAGACCCGCATGCCGACAACTCATGTGACACCGACGATGACCGCCCGAGTTCGACAGTTAGCCCCTAAAAAACCACTGTTTTGCCCCATGCCGTCTAGTATTCATGCGGGTTTCAGAGGTTTTTTGCCAAAACTCGTGTAATGGCACGTTTTTGA
>Ga0302155_10000943_pt1 | contig 21583 bp, 23 predicted proteins | sample I_Bog_N3_1_FD_193508 | JGI IMG/M metagenome (GOLD analysis project Ga0302155, IMG submission 193508) | Peat permafrost microbial communities from Stordalen Mire near Abisko, Sweden - I_Bog_N3_1 | ecosystem: Environmental > Terrestrial > Soil > Wetlands > Peat | place: Sweden: Abisko, Stordalen...
ACCAATGAGCACTCCCATCCGCTGGAACCTCCTCCGCGAACGCCTCTTTTCCCCGCTCGGCTTCCACGTCGTAGCCTTTGCCCTCTTGGCCCTGGTCGCGCTCGGCCTCGCCATCCGCGTCGGGCTCGACTGGCGAACCACCAGCGCCGGCAGCCAGGACGCACTCATCGGCGCTCGCGCCCAACTCCGCGCCATGGACGCACAAACCGCTCCCCTCCGCGGACTCGACAAGCGCGTCGACCTCTCCCGCACCCAAATCGACACCTTCTACGCCAAACGCGTCCCCCCCAGCTACTCCGCCATCCTTGAGCAGATCGGCAAAATCCAGGCCACCGGCCCCGTCCGCCTCACCCGCGTCCAGTACACACAGGTCCCCGGCTCCGGAGACCTCACGGAAATTCGCATGGACGCCGGACTCAGCGGCGATTACCCCGCCATCCTCCGCGTCATCAACGGCCTCGAGCGCAGCCAGACCTTCTTCGTCATCCGCGCCATGGCCCTCACCGGCCAGCAAAGCGGCGTCGTCAACCTCCGCCTTCAGTTCTCCGCCTGGCTCAAACCCGCCGACGTACCAGGCGACAACCCCCTCGAAAGCGCAACTCCCACCCAGTCCAACCCCACCCAGTCCACCACCGACAAGGAGGGCAACTAGCCATGGCCCTCAAAGTAGGCACGGAAAACAAGCGCAACGTCTACATCGCCGGCGCACTCTTCGTCGCCGTCATCGCCCTCGCCATCTACCAGTTCGGCGGCAGCTCCAGCACCCCCGCACCCGCTCCCCAGCCGGCGGCACACCCCGCATCCCTGGCGCCCGCTGCCCGCGCCGCCGCCGGTCCTGAGGCCCGCAAGGTCGCATCCATCAACCTCGACCCCGCGCTCCACCTCGAACGGCTCGCCCTCAGCGAATCCATCCTCTACTCCGGCAACGGCCGCAACATCTTCTCCGCCGACTCGGCCCCCATCGTCATCGAAAAACCCGTCAAATCCCCTCGCAACGACCAGCAGGTCGCCAAAACCCCCGTCTACACCCCGCCGGCCACCCCCCAACCGCCACCCATTGACCTCCACTACTTCGGCTATTCCACCAGCCGCGACGGCACCCGCAAGGCCTTCCTCATGCATGGCGAAGACATCTTCGAGGCTGGCCCCGGCGAAATCGTCAACCACCGCTACAAGGTCGTCTCCGTCGCCCCCAACGGCGTACAGATCATCGACCTCAGCTACAACAACACACAAACCGTGCCACTGCTCGCCAATTAGCGCCCCAGGCCGCCCATGACTAACTCGACCACAGCCCGCGCCCGAACCGCTCCCCGCATTCCTGCCGCGGAACAGGGCTACATGCTGCTCGCCGTCGTCTTCCTCACCCTCATGGTCCTCATCGCCCTCTCCGTCGCCGCCCCGCAAATCGCCAAAAGCATCCAGCGCGACCGCGAAATCGAGCTCATGCACCGCGGCAAGCAATACCAGCGCGCCATACAGCTCTACTACCGCAAATTCGGCGCATACCCGCCCACCATGGACGCACTCGAAAAAGCCAACAACATCCGCTTCCTGCGCAAGCGCTACAAAGACCCCTTCACCGGCAAGGACGAGTGGCACCTCATCCACTTCGGCGAAGCCAAGACTCAAACCCTCGGCTTCTTCGGACAACCCATCGCCGGAACCGGCTCCGCAGGCGGATCCGTCCTCGCCGGCATCGGCCCCAGCGGCGGAAACCAGGCCCAGCCCACCGGCGGACCACTCTTCGGCGGATCCACCCTCGCTCCTTCCGGCACCTCTACCGACCCCAACTCAACCGCCAACAACGGCTCCACCGACTCCAGCGGCCAGGGCAACGCATCCGGCACCACCACCGGCACCGGCTCCACAACAGGCTCTACAACCAACTCGCCCACCAGATCCGGCTTTGGCTCCTCCACCTCCGGCCAAACCTTCGGCGGCGGCGGCATCATAGGCGTTGAAAGTACCAGCACCAAGCTCGCCATCCTCGAATACAAAAAGAAAAAGCACTACAACGAGTGGGAGTTCGTATACGACCCCCTCGCCGATCGCAAAACCATCTCCAGCAGCGCCGGCGCCATCGGCTCACCAATCGGAAACTCCCCCATGGGCAGCTCCCCCACCGCCGGCTCCGCATCACCCTCCGGCAACTCCATCGGCAACAGCAACAACTCAAACTCCGGCACCGGCACCAGCTCCAGCACCACCCCCCAGCCATAAAATCTCCCGCGGCAACCCAAACCAAATCGAGCGCAGCTCGATCCCAGACTCTCAGTCCCCGGTGTTGTGTCGCAAGCAGATGATCATTTATCCGTTTCTAAGGGTACGGGCTTCAGCCCGTACGTAAGACCCCCAAAATCAAGAGGGCTTTAGCCCCTGAGGGAATGCAGACCACCCTGTCCTGTTCACTGTGGGGCGTCGATAACAGACGCTATGAATGAGACACTACCCTAGTCCCTAAGTCCCTGGTCCCTAATTCCCTAGTCTCTCGCCCCTAAGCCCTTCGTCCCCAACGGATCCCCAAACACCACCTGCCCAAACAGCCACGCAAACACCACGTACACCACCGCACCAGCCCACACTGGCGCTTCGTGGTGGCCCGCAATAAGCGCCTTCACCAGCGCCCCCGCCATCACAAAAAAATGCGCAAAGTTACCCAGCGCCAGTGGCCGGCTGTATATGCCCCCAATCAAAACGTCCTTGGCCATCCAGTTCATAATGGCAAACCCGAAATACAGTGCCCCGGCCACCTGCACCACCAGCACCGTCACCGGTAGCGGAGCCACTCCCCAAGCCCCCAGCAGCTCCTGCGGCGCAAACGTCGTACCCAACCCCAGCACCATCATCACCACCGCGCTGGCCACCATCACTGTCTTCGTCCGCATCTCCCCACTCCCACCCGGGCCCACAGCGGACCCGACCTCCCCGAGTATACCGAACCCATAAACCCCCAAGCTCAGCTCCCGCCTTGGCCCCCGTTCTCAACCAACCAAAATCGAGCGCCGCTCGATCTCCTGACCCCTGTCCCAAACTTTCTTTCCCCAAACTTGCAAGACAGCCAAAAACCACCGCTCTGCTCCGTCGGCCGGCCATGTGCCTAATATCCAGCACTTGAGGCATACGCTCAGAGCGTACCTCGCTCGTTCTTGCGAGCGCAATGTCGCGAAGACTGTTGCACCTTCTTGTGAAGCAATCGTCGGCCTTGGACTACTTTGCCCAGGAAATTACCCAATTGAGGGTGAGATCCACTCACGGCTTCCAGAAGTAAAGTGCAGAGGCCATGTACATCGGTGCGAGCAACGAAAACGAAGCAATCACGTGGGAGCGGATGAGAAGTCCGCGATACGGTCCCAGCCCAGTATCATCGCAACCAGCGGAATGCTGCCCCAAAAGACATGCAGAAAACCGAGAAACGCTGTATGCGGATCGGCTGGGTAGACGTAGCCAATGAAACGGTTGAAGCCGGGGTCGGCGAGAGCGACAGTGGAGAGAATCATCATCCGCTTGTGCGCCTCGGGATTGCTCCGCATCGCGATGCCTATGGCAAGCACAAGCAGAAAGCCCCCTATGTCGACAACGTGAACCGAGATGAACGGATAAGGGAATGGGCCATGCGCCTTTACGTTCATCATGGCCGCCGTGTAATCCCCAACAGAGCCCATCACCTCCATCAGGCAGGCCCACGCGGCCAGAAGCCAGCCTAATTTCCGGTGCAAGTCAACCCGGTTACGAACCCCCAGAAGCACTTGCACCGTCAGAAGAAACATCCAAATAGTGAAGACCGCCGCGTGTAAATGCAGCAGCAACGTCGGATGCTTACCCAGAAATCTCCTGGCATCCATCCCAAAGCCGAGGATCATTCCGACCCAAAGTACACCGAGCCAGACCGCGGAGGGAATCCGATCCTCCCGCGTGCTCCAATTCCCGCGAACCTGCCACTTCCAACGCGCGACTTTCCCAACTGGTGACCTCCAGTTGATTCTTTGCTCACTGGAAATTCGCAGGGCGCTTCAATCGATGTCAATGACAATTTCCGGCAGATGCCGGATGTTCTCCAAACCGCATCTTATTGAAGGGAATGGCTGACCATCCGCAGGGTCAGCCTCCGTCAGCTCCCTTCTAGGATGGCACTCGGACTGCGGACCGCCCTATGCTGGCAACGACGCCGGGGCCATTTGAACAGACCGCTCGCCCGCGATCAACTCAATGCGGACCTCCGGCGGCGTCAAAAGCGTATTGTGCACAAGGCAGTGGTGGACAGAACGCATCAGTCCCTCCTTCTGATCCTCCGAAAGAGACACCGGGCACACAACCTCAATGCGGAAGTTGCCAATCCGCGACGGCTGTTTCAACTTCTCGGCAGTCACGGTAACCTCCACTCCACGGTCGTCGAGACTCCGGGTCTTCAAATATTGCACCGCGTAGAAAGCCGCGCAGGATCCCAGCGACGCCAGCAGCAGCTCGGGAGGCGTCATTCCGCTGTCTTCCCCTCCATTGTCGGTCGGCTGGTCGCAGAGTATCGTGTGCGACCGTGCATGAATGGCAAATTTAACCTGGTCAAGATGTGTGATTCTGACTTCCATCGAATATCTCCTCTTCATTGAAAGAAAGCCACAATGGAGACAATCTGTTACAAGTTCGCAGATATTTATTTAACACCCGGCAGAACCAACATGCGCAGATATTCCCGCGTCAGGATGGCTCGCAGTCGCGATGCGACGCTCGCGTCGCAGCGAATCTCCAGAGAGCGGCATCGATCAATCGCGGAGCGCAAATCGCGCAGAAACACCACGCAGGACGGACACGCTTCAATGTGCCCGCGCATCTCATCGCAGCTCACCGGATCCAGCTTGCCATCCAAATACTCCGAGAGGTTGGCAAACAAATCGCGACACGCATCTGGCCGTCGCTTTCCCCTTGCCCCTGTGCCTTTGGTTCGCCTCGCGATCGCCGCCACTTTCCCGGAATCGACTGCCGCGCGGCTCAGCAGCAGGGTCATCTCCTTGCGCACACTCAACCGCGCCCGATGAAGCCGAATTCGCACCGTTCCCTGCTGCAATCCCAGAATCTGCGCCACCTGCTGTGTCGTCAGCTCCTCCATATCGTGCAGCACGAGGACTATCCGCAAAGGTGCGGCAATGCTCAGGATAGCCTGATGAAGCAGATGGTGCTCCTCGCCTTGAAGCAGATGGCCTTCAGGACCCACTCCATCATCCTGAAGCAGCCGACCCAACTCTTCGTCGCTAGGCATCAGCTCATCCAGTGACAGCAACTTCGCCGGAGCGTTGGACGGTTTGCGGCGCATGCGCCAGCAACGGTTTCTCGTCACCGTATAAAGCCATACCGCCAACTCCTGCGGAGCCCGTAGCTTGCTCAGGTGCTGGATTGAACGGTAGAGCACTTCCTGCATGGTATCTTCGGCATCTTCCGGATGCCCGCACACCTTCATGCTGAAGGAATAGACCGTATTCTGAAGCAGCCCAATAGCCTCTTCAACCGCCTCGGGGGTATTGAGGCGCAACAGTTCTGCCGCTTGAATCAATTCAGGTCGCATCGCTTCCGGCCGTCAGGATCAACTCCAGTATAGCCTCAATTACGAAGACGTTGATTCCCTCGAAATGCTGCGCAAGCACCACCCGCACAACTTCTCAGATGGATCTATTTCGCACTCGGATGAGCCGACCCACCCTCTTGCAACGCCGCCTCAATCATCTTCACGCAGATCGGAGAGACCTTCTTCAGCCAATCCCTCTCCTCATCGCCTGCAGGCTTTGAGTCAGCATCCAGCCATGCGCGCAACAACACCAGAGCCAGCCCAATCTCCGACCCAGGGCGGCTTTCCTCTAGAAGAAACATTTGCCGATACACCTCATCCTTGATCCGTTCGCCGCGAATCTTCCGGGGGCCACCAGCCTGAATACCCTTTGGTACGATCATCGCTTTGTCTCGCCTTGAACCAGCCATGAATATCGTCCAATCTCCTGCGAAGCAAGCCGCGTGAAACCGGCGAGGCGCACTTCTTCCATGGCATCAGCGGAAGCGATGCGATGTGCCAGCGGTGGCCCTGCAATAGCTTCAACATCGGTACGCCAGTCGAGAATCGCAAGCCGTCCACCCTTGCGCAGAACTAGCTGCGCTTCCGCCAACACCGCAACTCGGTCCTCTATCTCATGCCACAGATTTGCCAGGAAGAAAACATCGCAGCTCGATCCCGGCAGGTTGCTCTGCTCGGCCTCCGCGTGAATCAGTTCGATGTTCGAAAACTCAGCCTGGCCCAGCTTTCCCTTGATCCACCCAAGCATCTCACTTTGTCCATCCACAGCGTACACCTTGCCTGCTTCGCCAACCGCAACGGAGAGCGGCAAGGCAAAGTACCCTGTACCCGCGCCGACGTCAGCGATGGTTTCTCCGGCCTGCACAGCCAATGCACGGATTACATCCGCGGGAGGAAGCCACACCAGGCGCTCCGGATTCTCAAGGCGCGCCGCCTGCGAAGCTGGAAATCGCTTCTCAGGCATCATCTCGGCAACCGTTGCCACTACAGCTGGCATCCTTCAGCCCCATCGCGCGCAGAATCAACATCGCCGGACACCAGTTGGTGAACGCGGATTGAAGTAGATTCAGGCCCACAAAGACTGTCAACCACAGCCAGTAAGGCGATACAAAATGCGCAAGCAAAAGGGAGATCAGAACCATTGCGCCTCCCATCAGGCGTACTCCGCGTTCCACTGTCATAGAGATTCTCCTTCTTCAGTTTCGGGTTCGTGTCCCGCCTGGGTATTCTTCCCGGCGTGGACAATGTAGTAAAGCACCGGAATCGTCGGCCACGAAAGGAAAGTGGATGCCACCGCGCCGGCAATCAGCGACAATGCAAGCCCCTGAAAAATGGGATCAGTAAGGATGACGCTTGCACCCACCACCACCGCAGCTGCCGTCAACAGCATCGGACGGAAGCGCGTTGCCCCTGCATCGATCACCGCTTCGGCCAGCGGCATACCCTCGCGTATTCGCAGTTCAATGAAGTCCACAAGGATAATCGAGTTGCGCACAATAATTCCGGCCCCGGCAATGAAGCCGATCATTGAAGTCGCTGTGAAGAAGGCGCCCATTATCGCATGTGCCGGCATGATTCCGACCAGTGTCAGCGGAATTGGAGCCATGATAATCAGAGGAACAATAAAGGAGCGGAACCAACCCACCACAAGCACATAAATCAGGACGAGAACCGCGGCAAATGCCAGACCCATGTCGCGGAAAACTTCGATCGTGATATGCCACTCACCATCCCACTTCATGGAGTAGTGGTCGGTCGACTCCGGCATCGACGCGTTATATCGGGTCAGCGTATAGCCGGCCGGCAGCGTCAGGTGATCAAGTTCCTTGTTCATCTTCAGAATCGCGTACACTGGGCTCTCAATCGCCCCGGCCACATCCCCCGTCACGTAGACCACACGATGCAGATTCTTGTGATAAATATTGCGTTGGATAGTCGTATGCTCGATCTGTACCAACTCGCGCAAAGACACCATCCCGCCATCCGAACCGGGCAGCCGAATATTGCCGAGTCCTTGCTCAGAAGAGCGGTCCGCGCGGTCAAGTTCAACAACTGCCAGCGCTGGCTCACGCGCCGTCTGATCGTGAATCAGCCCCACCGATGTCCCCGATACAGCCAGTCCCAGTGCATGTGCAACGTCAGAAACCGCAATGCCGTGCTGTGCCGCCTTGACCTCATCGACGCGGATCATCAGCCTCGGTTGAGCATCTTCCACATACCAGTCCGTGTCCACTACACCTGGGGTGTGCTGGAAGATGGTCTTGATTTGCTGTGCCACTTCGGTCTGGCCCGCCAGGTCTGGACCGTAGACCTCAGCCACCAGCGTCTGGATGACTGGCGGACCAGGCGGCACTTCGCTCACCTGAATGCGCGCCCCATACTGATTCCCGATCGCGTCCAGCAACGGACGAAGACGCTTGGCAATAGCGTGGCTCTGCACACTGCGCTGCTTCGCAGGCAACAGGTTCACTTGAATGTCGGCCTGATTCGGCTGGCGCCGCATGTAGTAGTGACGCACTAATCCGTTGAAGTTATAGGGCCCGGACGTTCCCGTGTACGTCTGATAGTTCAGCACATCCGGTTGCCGCGCCAGTTCATCCCCAAGTGCCTGTGCCACGCGCGCTGTCTCCTCCAGCGGCGTACCATCGGGCATGTTGATCACAACTTGCAACTCGCTCTTGTTATCGAACGGCAGCATCTTCACGCGCACCAGTCCCATCGGCACCAGCGCTACCGAAACCAGCAGCAAAAAAACCACGCCAATGAAGAATAGCGTACGATTGCGCGGCGACTCTATCAGCGGAGTCATGATGCGGCGATAGACCCGCGTGCGCCAGTTCTCCGTCTCCGGTTCAAGCAGCTTTGCTCCCTGCAGATGCTTGCCCAGCAAACGCAGCGCGGCCCATGGAGAGACCACGAATGCGACCATCAGCGAGAAGAGCATTGCAGCCGAAGCTCCAACCGGGATAGGCCGCATATAAGGCCCCATCAGTCCTCGCACGAAAGCCATCGGAAGTACAGCGGCGATCACAGCGAACGTAGCAAGAATAGTCGGGTTCCCAACCTCGGCAACAGCTTCCACGGCGACAGTGCTCATCGGTCGCCCGTGATTTTCAGGCAGTCGGAAATGGCGCACCATATTCTCAACCACAACGATCGCATCGTCGACAAGAATGCCAATGGAGAAGATCAAGGCAAACAGCGTAACTCGATTGATCGTGTAGCCAAGAAAGTAGAAAACCGACATCGTCAGTGCAAGGGTCACTGGAATCGCCAGCAACACGACACCCGACTCACGCCACCCCAGGAACAGCGCAACCAGTAGAGTCACCGATAACGTGGCCAGCAACAGATGCTCCAGCAGCTCGTCCGACTTGTCCTTTGCCGTCTCGCCGTAGTTCCGCGTAGTCGTCACAGTCACGTCGTTCGGAATGGTTACGTCCTGCATCTCATGCACACGCTTGAGCACCGCGTTCGAGATATCGGTTGCGTTGGTTCCCTTGCGCTTGGCCACGGTGATCGTCACGGCTGGATACTGATGCGCACCCTGTTGCGCGCCTGCGCCGGTATTCGTCGTGCCGTAGACCACATAATCCGCAGGGTCCGCTGCGCCGTCCACAATCTTGTCCGCAACGTCGCGCAGGTACACAGGATGGCCGCGAACCACGCCAACCACCACCGCTTCCAGATCCTCTCGCCGGGCAAACAGGTTGCCCGCATCGACGCGCACCTCCTGATTGTTCTCAGAGAAATTCCCCGCCTGCACACTGGCATTTGCCGCTTGCAAATGTCCCACAATCGCCATCGGCGACAAACCGTATGCAGTAAGCTTCTCTGTACTCAGCACCACCCGCATCGTGCGCGGAAGGCCGCCGATAATTGTCATCTCCGAGACATCGCCAATCTGCGCGATATTGTGCTTCATCTCGTCAGCAATTGCCCGCAACTGATAGCCGTTGTAGTGTTCACCCCACAGCGTCATGGCCAGAATCGGAACGTCGTCAATGGACCGCGCCTTGATCAGCGGTTGCGAAACTCCGGGCGCCATCCGGTCAAAATTCGAGTACAGCTTGCTGTACACCTTGATCAGAGCATCTTCCTGCGGAGTGCCAACGAGGAAGCGAACAATAACCAGGCTTTGACCCGGGGCAGAGGTGGAATACACATACTCCACCCCGGAGATCTGGTGCACCAGATTCTCGATCGGCAGAGTGACGCGCTCTTCCACCTCAGCTGGGGAAGCGCCCGGCATCGCCGTCGTGATGTCCAGCATCGGAACCAGGATCTGCGGCTCTTCCTCGCGGGGGATAATCGTGACCGCGAAAATTCCAATGGCCAGCGACGCTGCAATGAATAGCACCGTCAGTTTCGAATTGATGAACGCCTGTGCCAGTCGCCCGGCAATTCCAAGGTCTTGCTTCATGGCCGGACCCCTGTGCTGGTCTCGATACGCTTGCCGGAAAGGTCCCGGTCCGACGGTACGTCCACAAGCTTCTCACCCGCAGAGACACCCGAAAGCACTTCGACGAGATTCCCCTGAACCGCCCCCAGCGTGATGTAGCGAAGCTGCGCAATTCCCTGGCTGTCTAGTACGTACACGCAGTGCAGCGATCCGCGATCAACCACAGTCGAGCGAGGAATCAGAATCGCCTGACGAGTCCCATTCGCGAACCCCGCCGTTCCGTACATCCCCGCGCGAATCTGAGCCGACGATGGCAGGTTAATCTTGACAAGAAAACTGTGACTCATTGGATCAGCCGCTGGAACAATCTCGGCAACCGTCCCACTCAGCTTCGCGCTGTCATTGATTCCTACGTCCACTTTCATCCCCATGTGAATCGCGCCGATCACCGACTCATCCACGCTGGCTTGCAGTTGCAGCGCCCCAGCTTCATCAATCTGAAGCAGCGGCACGCCCGGTGCAGCCATCGTGCCCGGGTCAGCCAGGCGCGCCGTCACCACGCCCGCAAATGGTGCAACCAGATGCGTGTACCCCAGCATAGTGCGCGCGCCACTCTCCTGCGCCCGAGCGGCATCGGTCTGCGCGCGCATCGCATCCACACTCGCTGCGGCTCCTTCGGATCGCCGAGATACTTCATCCATCTCCTGCGGGCTGACACTCTTTTGCAACTGGAGCTGCTTGTAACGGTCCAGCGTGCTCGCAGCCAGCGCGGCATTGGTCTGCGTCGCCGCTTGCGCGTTCTGCGCCGCTTTCACGCCCGCCTGAGCTTGCTCCAATTGAAACCGCATCGCAGCGTCGTCCAGAATCGCCAGCGTTTGACCCGCCCGCACCTTGTCGCCCTCGTGCACCAACACCTGTTGAACGCGACCCATCACCTGCGCGGAAACCACTGCGGTTTCTCTTGAGTGCACTGTGCCTGTCGATTGCAGACTCACAGGCAACTGCATTTGCTGGCTCTCAACAACCGTCGCCTGCATCGTTTGTACCGGCCCTGGCATTGCAGCAGATTCACCTCCATGGCAACCGGCAATCATCGCCGCGGAAGCGGCAAGCAAACTTGCCCTCAAAATATTCTTCATTGCAGTTCCTCCGCAGCATCGGGAGTCAGCGTCCCGGTGGCGTATAAAAGTTCGCTGTAGGCCATGGCATTTCCGTACACCGCATGCCAGTAGTTGGTTTGGCTTTGCCGCTCGGCATCTTCAGCACGCAGCAAATCCGTCATCGTGGCAAGTCCTGCTCCGTAACGATTCTTCAATATCCGCAGGCTCTCCGCAGATTGGTCCATCGCTGCCCGCGCCGTCTCCAGTTGCAGTGCAGCAGTCTGAAGATGTATATGCGCCTGACTTACTTCAAGCCGCAAATGTTGCTGCGCGGCTGCCACCTGCCCATCGATCTTCCGCTTTGCCGCATTCTCGCGCACCAGCTGTGCGCGCTTGCCAACGGGCAGAATATCCACGCTGATCTGTATGCCGCCAACCCAGTTGTTTCCTCCCGCGCCGCCAATCGAAGCATGGTCATCTTCCCAATTCCCATAAGCGCTCACGCGTGGGCCAAAGTCCGACTTCGCAGCTCCCACCGCCGATGCCTGGGCCGACTGCGCCGCGCCCAACGCCATCAAATCCGGACGCATCTTGGCAGCCATCGCCATCTCTTCTTCCAGTACCCGCGGAGGAAAACTGTGCGCGTCCATCGGCTTCAATTCCGTCGCCTTCAGTTCCGGCGCGCCCATTGCCTCACGCAGTGCTGCCCATGCCAGTTCCAGATCACCCTGCGCCGCAATCAACTCTTCCTGCCGCGCAGCCACATTCACCTGGGCCGACATCCTGTCTGATTCCACCGCAAGCCCGGCCTTCACGTGATCCTCAACGGAAGCCAGCAGCGCCGCCGCCGTCTCTTGTTCGTGCTGGGCTACCGCAATCTCCCGCTGCGCATACAGCACCTGCTGGTACGCCCCAACAACGCAGAAAACAATCTGCTGATCCACGGCCTTGGCAGAGTCGGACGCGCTCTGCTTGAGCAGATCCGCCCGGTGAATCTCCTTCTCCGCCTTGAACGAATCAAACGCCATCCACTGCCCGGAAAAGCGCGAAGAAAAATTCCCAATCGCTGCCGGACTGTTCAGCGCATCCAGCGCAAAGTCCGCCTGAGTGAACCGTCCCTGCCGCAGCCGCGTTCCAAAGGCATATACCGGATCCGTGCCCCGCGACATATTTTCAGTAAACGAGAGCTGCGGCAACAGCTGGGTGCGTGCCAGGCTCGACGCAGCCTTCGCATCGACATTGCCGGCCTGCGCAATCGCGGCCAATGGGCTTTGCCCAAGAGCCTGTTGGATCGCTTGCCGAAGCGTCAGAGGTTCCTGCGCTCCGGCGGCCAATCTCCCCATCGACATCAGGAGAAGTAGGCCCATAACTCGATACATGCGTAAACTCATGGGGTCGGATGTCCTTCTGTGGTGCTTTCACTGGAAGAAAGTCACGCAGAGGTTAATCCGTTACAAAATACGTCAAATTATTTTTTCCATTGCCTGCTCGATTGCCGTTATGCATCAACGAGCGCAAGCGAGTAGATGAGTCGGACTCATCCTGCCCGCCCGCCACAGCGCAAATCCCCCAAAAAGGCAAACTACTTCTTCGCCAGATACGCCCGCACCCGCTTCGACACAGCCTCCGCATCGCACAGCATGATCAAATGCGCGCACGTCCCCTGCGACACGTACGTCTCCGCGCCCAACGCTCCAGCCCACTCCAGCGCCGGTTGCGGATTGACCAAATGGTCTTCCGCCGACACAATCACCAGAAACTTCGCCGTCGCCCTGTGCGCCGCCTCGACAATCGTTCCCTTCCCCACCACATCCTGCGTCATAATCGTCCGCAACTGCGCCATACGGTCGTTCGCGTCGATCGCCTGCCGAGCCTCCGTCGCCGTCACAAAAGCCTCCAGACCCTCCCGCGTCGTCTCCCCGTTCCGCCACGCCGGCGAGGTCACCACCAGCGAGCCAAACAGATTCGCCAACCCCAGCTTCGGCTCCGTCGTATACTGCCCCCCGGCAAACCCCGCGTCCGACTCGATCGTCTCCACCATAATCCGCTTCACTTCCAGGTCGTAGCTGGTCAGCCGCGGAGTCCCCAGGATCGGCGCCGCCAAATCGAAAAATCCCGGATGCGCCGCCGCCCAGCCAAACGTCTGCTCCCCGCCCATCGACAAGCCCAGCACCGCGTGCAAATGCTTCAGCCCCAGCGTCTCCGTCACCAACCGGTACTCCACCGCAATCACGTCCCGCATCGTCATCTTCGGGAACGCCGTCCCATGCTGCCGCTTGCTGTTTGACGGCGAAGAACTCACCCCATCGCCCAGCGTATCCACCGCTATCCCGTAGAACCGCGTCGTATCCACCAGCACGTTCGCCCCCGGCTTCGCCGCCGGATCCCCAAACAACCCCACCAAATCCGCCGACGTCCCATACAACCACGTCGGCATCAGTACCGCATTGTCCGCAGCCGCATTCAGCGTCCCAAACGTCCGGTACCCCACCCGGCACTCCTCAATCACCTGCCCGCTCTCCAACCGGCACTGCCCCAGCTCGGCAAATTTCAACTCCCCATCCGCCGCATACGCCGTCGCCGCGCTCATCAGCACGGCCCCCACCATCACCACAATTGCTCGCATCATGCTGTCCACCATAGAGCGTGAGCCCACCTGCGTGAAAGTCCTGGGCCGGATACCCATCCAGATCCAGCATCCTCTGTGCAGACTAAATGGTCCTAGCCCGGAACAATCGCCAGAACCTTCGCCGTCCCCCCCCCACTGCGAATGATTACCAAAGTACCCGTCTAAACATCCCGATCGGGTTGACATCTCTTCCGGGGGGGGGGGTACTTTGGTGACATGATATTCCTAAAGAAAGTTCTCTCCATCGTGGTTTCTGCCGCTCTCGTGGCAGGAACGGAAACCGTTCTATTTGCACAACAAGACGCAGATCTCAGTCATCCACCTTCGAGCGGATGGGACAGTTCCAAAATCAGTCAGGCCGTCCTGAGCAACGTAAACCAGAGCGTCCACAATTATGTGCAGAAAAAGCAAGCGGGGAAGCTGACTGCCAGCGACGTAGAAATCGCTGCGGCATCCATGAAAACGGCCATGGACCACCTTCAAGAGATTGGATACAACGCTGCGTTGGAAAAAAGGATTCTTGAGAACCAGGACGATTACCTGAATTACCATCCAAGCGAGGATGACGTACAATCGTTTCAGAAAACGCTCGCAGCGCATGGCATTCAAATCGACATTTCAAAAGCTCGTTCTTCAATGGATCCCGGATATGAGGCGCGGCAGCAGTTTTTGTCGATGGTGAAAAAACAAGGACTCTACAAGACGCAACTCGCCTTTGTCGAACAGTTCCGAGCGCAAGAATTGGAGTACGTCTCACAATCATCGACAAATATCGGTGTCCAGTTTGCGCATCAACACACGATGCCAGGACGTTTAGTTCGAACTAAGCTTTCGTACGAAGCAGCAGCCTGCCTTGTCGCTGCCGGAGTAGGTCTGGCATCAGGATGCACGCTCACAGTTTTTGCGTGTGAAGCTGCTGTAATTCTTTGCGGCGCGTGTGCGGTAGCTTGCTAAAGAAGGAGAATATTATGGCTGAAACCGCGGAAACACGGGGAACTTCGGCTCGGCTCGGCCCCGCCTTCATTTACAAGATTCTGCTTGCGGCGGCGGGTTATCTGCCTTTGCTGTATTTTTTCTCCAAATCCTGGTTTGCGATGTCCGTGATCACAGCCTTGACTATTTGCCTCGCATTCCTTTCGACACCATTTCGAACAGACCTGAGTGTACACGATTGGCGCACATTCTATCACTATCCAATTTGGATCATGCGCGCAGTCGCGTTGGCAATCGGCTATTGGTTGTTTGTCGCCACTCCATCCGAAATAGGTCGGTTTATTGCTGTGCTTATTTATGCAGTACTGTATGGAATCGGCGAGTATGTAGCATGGCATAGCAAGCCGGCAGCGGACTAACATGGCTAGCCATGGATAACAGGGCCTATCTTAACGAAGCCTTTGTCGTTAAGATAGGCCGCAATCGAGCGCAACTCGATCCGTCTGATCCCCGCCAGCCCACTACCGCCAAACCCCCATCCAACTCCGCAGCACCTTCTGCGCCGGCTTCTCCACAAGGTGCAGAGCCACCAACCCCAGCCCAACCAGAATCGCGTAGCTGATCCACGGATCAAACCGCATCAGGTGCAGCGCCACCAGCACCCCGCTCGCATGGAGCATATTCCACAGGTTAAAGTGCAGCAGGTACAGGCAGTAGCTGCTCTCACCCACAAACACCATCACCCTAAAACTGAACAGCCGCGCCAGCAGATTGGTCCCCGCCAGCCCCAGCACAATCGAGCCGAACAACGGTATCAGCAGCCCGTCGTGAATCAGCGCATACGGCACCCGCTGCCCCAGCATCAGAATCCCGTACACCCCAGCAAACCCCGCCAACCCCACCAAAACCCGCAACCGCCCTGCGCGAGGAATCGTCTCGTCCAGGTTGGCCAGCAGCACACCAAACAAAAAGCTCGGCAAATGCGGCATCGGCGTAAACTTCAACACCTGCAGCCATGGGCCCCAGCTGAAGCGGTCCGGATGCGCAATCCCGTCCGGGCTGAAATGCACATACAAGGCGCCCGGAATCATCGCCACGCCCCACACCAGCGCCATCCGCGCCAGCAAACGCCCCCGCAAAGGCTTCTTCCACGCCGCCACCCACGGAAAAATCACGTAGTAGAAAGCTTCCGCAGACATCGTCCAAGCCGGCGTATTCCAGAACGTGGCAATCTCCGGCACCCATCCCTGCATCAGCAGCGGCGTCAGCCCCATCCCCAGCCAGAACATCCAGTGCCGGTGCGCCCCGTACTCCACCGAAATCATCTGCCAGCCCAGCAGCAGGCTCAGCAGGTACACCGGGTACAGCCGTGTCCAGCGCGCCTCCCAGAATCTCACCTTGTCCAGCTTGCCCGCACGCGCTCGCCCGGCATAGTTATACGCCAGCACAAAGCCCGACAGCATGATGAAAAAACTCACCGACAGGTACCCGGCATTGACCACCGGCGCAAAATTCAGCCGCAGCGTCACCGGATACGCGCTCAGCCACGGCAGGTGAAACACACCCCGGAAGTCGAACCAGTCTGGGTTCGAAAAATGAAAAAAGACAATGTTCAGCGCCGCAAAGCAGCGCAGACCTGTCAGCGCGTCCAGACGGGCTGGTTTGGTGGGGGCCGCGACGCTCTCGTTGGACGCAATCATAACCGCCCTGGCGTCAGGAAGTAACCAGTGACCCGACTTTTTCGCCCATCGCAACCCGCCGGATATTCCCCGGCTGGTTCATGTTGAAGATAATCATCGGCAGGTTGTTGTCCTTGCACAGGCTCACCGCCGTCAGGTCCATCACCTTCAGCCCCTGCCGCAGAATCTCCATGTACGTGATCTCGTCGTACTTCACCGCGTCCTTGAAAAGAACCGGATCGGCGTTGTAAATCCCCTCAACCTTGGTCGCCTTCATCAGCACGTCGGCTTTGATCTCCATCGCCCGCAGGCTGGCCGCGGTATCGGTGGAAAAAAACGGATTCCCAATGCCCGCCGCAAAAATCACCACGCGCCCCTTTTCCAGGTGGCGCACCGCCCGGCGCCGAATATACGGCTCGGCAATCTGATCCATCGCCACCGCAGTCATCACACGGCACTGCACGCCCTGCTTCTCAATAGCGTCCTGCAGGGCGATGGCGTTGATCACGGTCGACAACATTCCCATGTTGTCCCCGCTCACACGATCCATCTCCTTGGCCTGCTCGGCCACTCCGCGGAAAAAGTTCCCGCCCCCAACAACAAGCGCCACTTCCACGCCAAGGTTGTGCACTTCCACCACTTCCGCAGTAATTTCAGAAACACGATCGGCGTCCAGGCCAAAGCCTCGCTTGCCCGCCAACGCTTCCCCTGAGAGCTTCAAAACGATCCGTTTATACATGCCTCATCGAGTATCGCATATACCCCAAATCCTCAACCAACCCATTCTTGAAACCCTTTGAAAACCCGCTCCCGGCCAACCTGGCGCACGCCAAAGGCGGCAACCACGGCCAATTCACCCATCTATACTCCCTCCGCGTAGCTTCAGGAGCCGCAAAAAAGCCCGGCCACCCAAAATGCGATCGCCGGGCCCCTGTCGTCCTAAGCCTCCTGACTCACGCCGCCGGCGCACCCCCAGTGCAGGCCAGGAACAGGTTCGCAGACCCACCCAACGCCGTCTCGTAGCTGTATGCCGTCAGGTTGCTGCCCGCCGCCAGAAAAGGCCCCAGCGCAGCTGCCGCCGACGCCGACCCGTTGTACACCGACGTTACCGTATCGGTCGATTCGTAACAGACATTGTCCGACGGCAGTATCTGCGTCCCGGCAAAGCTCATCCCCGATGGAATCGCCCTTGCCAGCGTGCGATGCTCCGCCTCAACCCCCAGAATCGCCGCGCTGATCTTGGCAAACTCCGCCAGTTGCGCCGCCGTATAGGTGCTCCCGTCCGCCGCCATCTGGCTCGCGGAGTACGGCGCAACACCCCCCAGCATCAACCCAAACTCCTCCACCGCCGTCATATACGCGGCAATAAAGGCCGTCTCCAGAGCCACCAGTACCGGGAAAAAGTTCGTGAGAGAGTCAAACGTTCCCGTCGGAAAGTAGAACGTCTGCACCGGGTCCTTCGTCGCATCCGCCAGCCCCAGCGTACTGCGCAGCAGGTCGGCATGTTGAATCTCCTCGCTCAGCGCGCCCCGCAGATAGCCTACGTTGGCCACACTGCCGTTCGCCGTCACGTTCACCGCCGTGCCTCCCGTCCCCGCCAGGTTCGGGTCCTGGACCACGCCTCCAACCAGCGCGTTGTAGTACATCGTCGTCGCCAGCCCCTCGGCTATCAGCGCCGCCGTAAATATCTGCTGCGCCGTATCCGCCGTGGACGCTGGTGCGGCCATCGCCATCTTGTCCGTACCGCAGCCCGTCAGCAAGCCCACGCCAGCCACAGCTCCCGCTGCTCCCACTCCGGTCATGAATCGCCTGCGGTTCAGCACCCGGTCCTCAGGCGCCCGGTCAAGAATTGCCCTGTTGTCAATCACTCTGTGGTTGATCGCCAGGTCCATCCGGCGAACTGCCTCCGTCGCCTGGCTCGAAGAAATCGAAAGGGGTTTGCGTGTGCGGGAAAGAATCATGGGAAGCCTCCTGCACAAGGAACGCCCCAACCCGCCAATCGGATTGCCCCTATTTTCCTTCCCCTGCTTCCGCAACCGGCTCCCCCTGCACCAGCACAATCCATAAGTGTTATCCTCAACATAGATTGCGTCCCTCTGTGTCTTCCCTGCGCCCATCGCTGATTGCCCCCAAACATCCCCGCAGGCTCCACGTCTCCGGGCTGTTGCTGGCCTTTGCCCTGGTCGCTCTCCTCTCCGGATGCTCCCGCTTTCACCAACTCCAGCATGAGTACGTCTACGTTGCCGCCCGCCAGGTCTATATCCACGACCGCGTCGCAGCCGTCTCCAATCGCGTCGCAGAGGTTACAAACGGACAAAAACTCCTCGTCGTCGAACGGGGCAAGCGCTTCTACAAGGTCACAACCGCCAAGAACGAAACCGGATGGATCGAAGAGCACGCCGTCATCGACGAAAAGCTCTACCAGCAGTTCCAGGACCTCTCCTCCAAACACGCCCAGGACACCGTCGTCGCCAAAGCCACCCTGCGCGACGAGCTCTTCGTCCATATCCTCCCCGGCCGCGAGCAGGAGCACTTCTACCTGATGCCGGAAAACACCAGAGTTGATCTCCTCCAGCGCGGAACCATCGCCAAAGCCGTCCCCGGCGCTCCACCCGTCCTCAAACTCGCCACCAAGCCCCAGCCCCAGCCGCCCCCCAACACCGCCAATCCCACCACGGCCCCGTCCGCTGCCGCCCCAGAGCCAGTTCCCATGGAAGACTGGTGGCTCGTCCGCGACGCCCAGGGACACACCGGATGGCTCCTTGCCGGTCGCCTCGATGTCGAAGTTCCCGATGAGATCGGCACCTACGCCGAAGGCCAGCGCATCGTCGGCGCGTACCCCATCGCCACCGTCACCGACAACGGCCAAACCGAGCACATCAAGCGCGACAAAAAGTCCTCCGGCAGACTCAAATCAATGGTCATCGAACCCGCCGATAACGCCCCAGCCACAGCGCCCGTCCCTCAGCAGAAAACCGAGTACGTCACCATCCTCACTCCGCTCCACAGCGGCCTGCCCTTCGATTTCGACCAGGTCCGCGTCTTCACCTGGAGCCTCAACCACCACCGTTACGAAACCGCCTTCCGCCTCCACGGCATCCAGGGCTATCTCCCCCTCCGCATCTCGCAGGAAAACGTCAACGGCCAGCAGGAACCCGTCTTCACCTTCCAGATCGCCAATGGCCCCAACGTCACCATCGACCCCGACACCGGTACCGCCCATCCCCTCAATCCCCGCACCATCTCCTTCCGTCTGGAAGGCAACATGATCAAGAGAACCGGCGCGGACCAGGGCCCCATCCAGCTCACACACCCCTCCGACGCACCCGGCGCCGCCAAGCCCAAGACAAAGAAGAAAAAGCACTAAAAGCTTGCTGAAAACCCCCGATAAATGTAGGAGTTACTTCTGCACTTGCTTTGAAAAGGAGCACGAATTCAGTCGTGCCGTAAACTGCTGAAAAAGAAGGTGGGCTTCAGCCCCTGCCTGCTTTTGACGCCGGAAATAATCCTCCAAAAATCCTTTTCCCACAGCCTGTTATTGCCCCGGGAAATTCCCTCTTGCGGTCCGCCTTCCCCAGATATCTCCCGCAAATTCACCCTTTTCCCCGCATCCCCCTCCGCTCCATCCCATTTGCCACCCCATTCCCGGCTCCAACTTTCCCACTCTGGCCCTGCCCAAATTTTCTTCCCCACATTTGCCGATAATTTCCCACTCCTCAGGCACAATCGAAATCAAGCGCGAACAAGGCATGCGATCTCCTCCTTGAACGGTCGCATCGAGGGTTGGGCAAACATCCCTCCATGCGACCGTTCGTCTTTTTCCGCTGCTTTCTCCCCACCCAATCCCATTTCCCCAATCCATCCGCAACCGATTCAGCACCCTCCCAACGTGCTATAAAGGCCTATTGCGGCCCGCTCGCTCCGCCACGCCGCAAAGCGAGGCATAAGGATGAGGAACATGGTCACTCTGGCTGGGCTTTCCTTCGTTTTGGCAACGGCTTTCTGCGGATGCGGCAGCGGCGGCGGCTCCAACGTCACCATCCCCCCGGAAACCTCGGCAGCTCTGCCCACCATCACCGCCGCCGCCGCTCAGAACGGCGCAGTCCTCGTCACCCTCTCCGACTCCACCTCCGGCGCGGCCATCCACTACACCACCGACGGCACTTCCCCCCTCACCACATTTCAGGTCTACCAGGCTCCATTCCTCGTCGCCTCCAACCTCACCGTCAATGCCGTCGCCACCGCCACCGGCTACACCGTCAGCAACCTGGCCACCCAGACCTTTGCCCCCAACATCCCCTCCGGAACCCTCGTCTGGAGCGACGAATTCACCAACACCACCGGCGCAAACATCCAGCCCAACCCCGCCGTCTGGGGATACGACACCGGCAACGGCACCAGCGGTTGGGGCAACAACGAGCTCGAAGACTACTGTGCATGGAACTCATCCGCAAGCCCCTGCGACCCCGCCAACCCCAACGTCTACGTAGGCACGGACTCCGCCCTCCACATCCTCGCCCGTGCCCCCGCCGCCGGCTCCTACACCTCCGGCCGCGTCAAATCTCAGGGACTCTTCAGCTACCAGTACGGCCGCCTCGAAGCCAAGATCTGGCTCCCCGAAGGACAGGGCATCTGGCCCGCCTTCTGGCTCCTCGGCAACAACATCTCCACCGTCAACTGGCCCGCCTGCGGCGAAATGGACATCGCCGAGCGCGTCAACGCCGCCGGTTCCTCGCCGGCCGGCAACGGAGCCATGCTCCCCCCCGGCTCACCCGACTGGAACGAAGGCTCAATCCACGGCACAGGCTTCACCGGCGGCACCGGCCTCGGCACCATTTACAACTTCCCCGCCCCCCCAAACCGCCGCCGGATGGCACACCTACGGCATGGTCTGGAGCAAAAACACCGTCGCCTACTACATCGACGACCCCTCTGCTCCCTACGTCACCTACACCAACCCCGCCAGCCTCACCGGCCTCTCTGGCGCGGTCTGGCCCTTCGACGCCGGCCAAAGCAACTTCATTATCATGAACATCGCCGTAGGCGGCAGCTGGCCCGGCAATCCAGACTCAACCACCACCTTCCCCGCCGAAATGAAGGTTGACTACGTCCGCCTCTACTCCAACTAGGGCCCATCGACCAGTCCCACCCGTTGCCTTTCCGGATGATGGGAAGGGCCCGCCTTTGCATCTCCCTTCCTCCTCATCCACATCCCGATGCATAGTGCACCACCTCCGGATTCCCGCGCACCAGCCCCATCCTCGCACTCCAGAGCAAAAATCG
>Ga0302155_10000944_pt1 | contig 21572 bp, 18 predicted proteins | sample I_Bog_N3_1_FD_193508 | JGI IMG/M metagenome (GOLD analysis project Ga0302155, IMG submission 193508) | Peat permafrost microbial communities from Stordalen Mire near Abisko, Sweden - I_Bog_N3_1 | ecosystem: Environmental > Terrestrial > Soil > Wetlands > Peat | place: Sweden: Abisko, Stordalen...
TTGATCTGAATGTTCGTACCCGCTGCTGTCACCGTGCCGCTCAATGCGTTACTACTATTAGTTAAGGTGATCGGGTTGCCCGTTGCCGTAATGTCTGTGGTTCCACCCACCGCCAAAGGGCCCGTCTGTGTAACCGCACCCGTACTGGTTACGCCCAACGTTCCAGTAGTCGTCAAAGTACCAAGGGTTGTGCCTCCACCTTGGCTATTCAGCACAATGTTGCTTCCAGAAATTTGAGAAGTCACTAGGGCACCAGTCGTCTGGGTGATATTCACATTCCCTCCCATAGCGAGTACACCGCCTGTTTGGGCAAAAGAATTAGACGCTGTAAAGCTACCCGTCCCTTCAACCAAACCACCAGTCTGGCTGTAGCCTTGCAGCGACACCGAGCTAGCCACATTCAACGTGCCGCTATTGACTGTCAAGGCACCGGAACTTACCGTACTCAGATTCACTGGCCCTGTAACATTGGAATCAAAAATGACATTACTCCCCGCAGGGATCACAACATTAGCCACATTTGATAAATCTGGGATCGCCCCTCCAGCCCAGTTGGCCGGATTGGACCAGTCACCACCCGATGTGGGTCCAGTCCATGTAACGGAACTCAACTGTGTAATATTTGCAGTCGTCGACGTGGTGGCATTGACACTGTAATTTCCACCATCGGTACTTCCCACGCTGATACCTGAAACCGATATCGCTTTGTTGGTTCCTACGTTCTTATCAGCAAAGTTTGCCGTACCGGCAAACGTCACCACATCACTGCCAAGCACGCCGCTACTTGCTAGTGTGGGTGCGGCGACAGTGTTGCCGTCATACACTTTGTTGACACCGGTTGCAGTGACGGTAATCGGCAGTTGGCTGACGGTGTAGTTGCCATTTACGTTCGCGAAGGAATAATTTCCCGCTCCGGTTCCAGTCAGACCACTTATCGATTCAACTCCGGTATGGCTTCCAGCAGTCAAATGACCACTCGTACTAGTGTCACTGACATTGGTATTTACTACTACAGTCCCGAGAGGATTATCACCACTGATCACATTAGTGAAGCTGGCCGAACCCGGGGCTAACGTTGCGCCGTAGACCGAACTGCCCGTGCCGATTGATCCAATTAACGCCAACTGGCTGATATTTGCCGTCGTTGTCGTCGTGGTGTCATTGACACTGTAATTTCCGCCATCGGTACTTCCTGCACTGATACCTGAAACAGTTATCGTTTTATTAATTCCTACGTTCTTATCAGCAAAATTTGCCGTACCGGCAAACGTCACTACATCACTGCCAAGCACGCCGATACTCGCCAGCGTGGCGGCGGCAGTGACACTGCCGTTATAAACCTTGTTGACACCAGTCGCAGTGACGGTAATCGGCAGTTGGCTGACGGTGTAGTTGCCATTTACATTCGCGAAGGAATAATTTCCCGCTCCGGTTCCAGTCAGAGCACTTATCGATTCAACTCCAGTATGACTTCCGGCAGTCAGATAACCACTTGTACTGGTGTTATTAACGTTAGTATTTACTACTACAGTCCCGAGAGGATTATCACCACTGATCACATTAGTGAAGCTGGCCGAACCTGGGGCCAACGTCGCGCCGTACACCGAACTGCCCGTACTGATTGATCCGGTTAACGCTAATTGGGAAATTGTGGCCGTCATCGACGACGTCACCGTATAGTTGCTGGCCAAGCCCCCATTTGTTCCATTGCTCAGCGTTAAGTTCGGCGTAACACTTTCCACGCCCGCATTTGCACTCGCCAGCGTTCCCGTGGTTCCGCCAGCTATAGATAGGGTCTCATTGCCGACCAACCCCGACAATGCTGCAGTGCCCGTCAATGTTACTGTCGTGCTGCCGTTATAAACACGATTACCATTAAGGCCGGTGACTGTCAGCACTTTAGGGTTAACGAGTAGAGAACCGGCGTTGTACACAATCAGATCAGCTGAATTACTCGAGACAGCACCCGAAGCCGAGAGTGTATAGAGTCCGGTATTGACAAAATTACTGGATGAGTAAAGCGGCGATCCAATCGAAACCGTAGGTTGCGTCGTAATATCGACGCAGTCTGCCCCAGAACACGTCGCCTGAAAAGTCGAGGCATTGGACGTAGTACCATAGGTATTCGTCACGTTCGGGGCTGATTCCGTCACGACCGTGACGTTATGTCCACCCGACGTAACTTGTCCATTGTAGGTTTGCGTCCCCGTGGTGTTGATGACCGGATTAGCGTTCAATATGATGGTATTGCCGGTCACATTGAGATTATTCAGAACCTGCACGCTACCAATCGAACCACCGAAAGTAACATTGCCAGTTCCCGCATTAATAGTCAGAGACGCTGGAGCAAGGTTTTTCTCAACAAGAGAAGGGAGGGAAGCACTATTTGGTGCCAGATCGTTCCATTGGCCTGCCGTCCCCACAAATTGCATGGCGTTTTCCTGCATACCTGAGGCAGTTAAATTGGTCCCGTTATAATTATTTGGCTCGCCACTATTCCAATTGATATACGCCCCGCTAATCGCCGTTCCACCACTCCCATTGGTGGTAGAAGATCCTGCCTGGGTAAAAAATGGTTTACCAGCCCCCCCGGACATCAATCCATCCGGTCCCGTAACCCAACGCCACGTAGCATCCGTGCCGATACCAACCACACGCTGCGCTCCGAGCCATGCGGCAGTATATCCCGACGTATAACTGGCAACCGCATTAATGATACGAGAATCAATGGTGGCAAGATAGGAATCCCCCACATTGGCGCCAGAACCCGAAGCCTCGGCTGCCTTCGCATTAACCCAAGTATTGAGGGTAGGATCCAAAGAAAAGCTGTTACCAGAATCCAACGAACCGGCAAATGTCACATTTCCACCATTGGTGCTTCCGGTCTTGGTATCGATGGTCATGCCATTGCTATTAGCAACTACCACTTCGCCATTAAAGTTAATTGCACCACCCGTTGCCGCGCCGCTACCTCCTGTGGACAAGGCGATTACAGAGTTTCCCTGAACGTAGACATCGCCGCCGACCATGGTGGAAACCCCGTTTAGCATTATTGTCGAACCGCTGCCAAACGTGATATTTCCGCCATTGGTACTGATGTTATTGTTCAACATTACGATGCCAGTGCCGGTATGGCTGCTGTCTGCCTGCAGCGTCACATTCAAGACACCGCTGGTGCTGCTGATGGGTTGATTAATAACAATTGAGTTAAGTGCGGTCAAGCTCAGTGTAACGCTTCCACCACCGGTCTTCGTAATGGCCGCATCGACATCGACATCGCCCACCGCGCCAGTATTAGTAATACTGACATTATTTCCATTTGACAGGGCTGTCGAAATGGCTGAGGCAGAGATAGTCGAACCACCTCCGCTCGAGAAACTATTCCCACTTAACGAACTGGACCCAGACGCGACAATATCCACCATATTAGGATCTAGCAACCATATGCCCGGCGTCCCATGGATAGCCGACGCATTGGGCGTAATGCCGGTTACATCCAGCACATAGCCGGAGGTCTCTATCTGGCCGCCGTTTCCGCCATTTGGCCCACCTTCAGCATAGATCGTACCGAACGCCTGCGTTATTGAATTCGGATTAGTAATATCGGAACGCACCGTCACTTGGCCGCCATTGCCGTTTTGTGTCGCCGATGCATCAAGGGTGGCCGTCGATGCCAGAGTGACTATGGTAGCTTGATCAATCCCCCCACCACCTTGCCAGCCACTACCGATATTGATCGTTCCACCACCATTCGCACCTCGGGCATTCACGAACGCCCCATCCAAGACATTGACTGTATTCGCAGTGGCAGTCACTACGCCGCCCGTGCCATTGTTCGCCGAAACATCCAGTGTCCCACCAACATTCACGGTGCCCGCAGCCATCCCAGCTGAAAGAACGATAGTCCCGTTCTGGTTTTCAACAGTACGCGCCTCAATGATTCCTGTGTTGTTGACCACGCTAGCCAGGATTGCATCCTTAGCCCCAGCAGTCATGATCACCATACCACCGTCGGCCTGAATCAAGCCACCATTAGCGGCAAGACTACTCAAAACACTCTGATCCACCTGCATGTGAGCGAGGCTGTTACCAGCAAAAGTCAGGGTCGCAGCGCTCCCAGCACCCAGACCCACGGCACCCATCGGTGCCGTTATTGTCCCTTGGTTATTGACCGTATTACCTATGAATGCCACATAGCCGCCGTTCGCAGCGTTAATCGCACCCTGATTTACAACGCTTCCCGTGCTATTACCGGTAAAACTCACGGTGTTATTGCCGGTATTGCTAATATCCAGGGTGGATGCGACTAGACCACCTACGTTGACTTGCGCACCAGCACCAAACAAGATTCCGTTCGGATTAATCAAATAAACTTGGCCATTGGCGTTCAAGTTTCCTAGTATCTGTGAGCCGTTGTTACCAAGAATTCTATTAACCGCCACTGAGGTCGATGAAGGCTGCACAAAATTAACAGTTTCTGTCGGCGCAATGTTGAAACTCTGCCAATTAACAGAAAGATTCTGAGTTGACTGGTTAACCGTTGTCGTCGCACCAGACTGCACAATACTTCCACTACCCGCTACCACCTGCCCACCCACAGGCTGAGCCTGAGCACACAAGGCAGACAAACCAGACAAGGATAACACCGCGGCAACCAAACGCCGACTTGATGACTTCCCTCTCCCTTTGGCTGTTTCAGCTACGGCAACCCACGCGTTCAGAACATGACTCCAGACGAGACGGTAGATGTGGTTTAGCGATGTATTCTTCATGAATTTTTTCCTAATGAACGCGGGTTCTTCGTTTGCCCAATAGCAACAATATTTCTTTATACCATTTTTTCACCATTTTTGCCAAGTGGTTATATGTGGAATAATTACACTTCAAAGTAATTACAAAATTGGACGTCAAAATAGTTGTAAAACGTCCAAAAATGGCTTAGAAATCCTCGAATAAGGCCTGCTCATCCCACTGGAGCTCTCACCATATTTTGCAGAAGACGAGGCATCTCATGATAATCATGAGATGCCTTTCAAGAAAAGACTGAGGACGGGCAGGACCAACGGTGCGAAACTCAATTCAGAATTTGGTCAGACACAAATCGATTGCTTAGTCGCCATGACCCGTTCTCAGGCCTTATGGGCCTGCCATCCCTAACGTATCATTTTTGAAAGAAACTCATATGCAATGGCAAACTCCTACGGCCTGCGATTTTCGTTTTGGCTTTGAAATCACCATGTATGTCGCAGCTCGCTAACACGAGAAGTTGACGTTGAAAGCCCACCTAACGTGGGCTTTTCATCTTTAAAAAACGAAAATTTTTAATCATGCAAATCATAGTTCTCGGCGCATCTGCCGGTGGTGGCTTCCCTCAATGGAACTGCAATTGTACAAATTGCGCCGGAATTCGCAGTGGCGCAGTACAAGCGGTTGCGCGTACGCAGTCATCGATTTGCGTCAGCGGCGATCATTGTCGGGACTGGGCTTTGCTCAACGCCTCACCAGATATACTGCAACAAATCAAGGCCACGCCTGAACTGCAACCAGGGGGCGCGTTGCGCGACACCGGTATTGCTGGCGTATTACTAGTGGACGGCCAAATCGACCACGCTACCGGACTTTACATGCTGCGCGAGCAAAAACAGCCGCTACCACTGTGGTGTACTGACCCTGTCTACGAAGATCTCACACAGGGTAACCCCATCCTTATGGTGCTTGAGCACTACTGTGGTGTGGACCGCCACGATATCGCGCTGGACGGCACTGCCTTCCACATCCCCAAAGTCGACAACATCACATTTTCCGCGCTCGCCCTAGTCAGCAAGGCTGCCCCATACTCGCCGCACCGCGAGCAATCTGTTGACGGCGACAATATCGGTTTCACCATTACCGACACCATTTCCGGGCGCCGGTTATTTTATGCGCCGGGCCTAGGTGCACGCGACGATGCAGTGTGGCGCCGCATGTGTGAAGCCGACTGCGTCATGGTGGACGGTACTTTTTGGACTAACGACGAAATGATTAGCTGGGGCCTTAGTAGTAAGACTGCTCAGGATATCGGCCACTTACCCCAGTCAGGTGCGGGTGGCATGGTGGAGTGGCTTTCCGAATTACCTAGCCACGTCCGCAAGATACTCATTCACATCAACAACACTAACCCGATACTCGATGAGACATCCCCTCAACGAGCCGAACTGACCCGACTTGGTATTGAAGTCGCCTACGACGGTATGCGCATCTCTATTTAAGAAAGATAACGATATGATCCGAGCAGATATTCTTGCCGAAGCCGCACCTATGATTGACCACCGCACTGCTTGGGACCATAACGAGTTCGAGGCCCAGCTCCGTGAAAAGGGCAAGGTGTATCACATCTACCATCCCTTTAACGTCATGCTGAACACCGGCAAGGCGACCCCAGAGCAGATTCGTTTCTGGGTTGCCAATCGTTTCTATTACCAAATCGCGATTCCGGTCAAGGACGCCGCCATTATGGCAAACTGCCCTGACCGAGAAGTGCGACGCGGCTGGGTGCAGCGAATTCTCGATCACGATGGTTTCGAGTATGGCTTGCCGAATGGAGAAAAGATGCTAGAGGAAGGCGGCATCGAAGCCTGGATTCGCCTCGGCATGGCGACCGGACTCACCCGTGAAGAGATTATTGATCTGCGCCATGTGTTGCCCGCAGTACGTTTCGCTGTCGACGCCTATGTCAATTTTGCCCGCCGCTCGCCTTGGCAAGAAGCAGTCTGCTCATCGTTGACCGAGCTATTCGCCCCCGACATCCACAAGCAACGTCTCGCAACTTGGCCCGAGCACTATCCGTGGATCGAGTCGTCCGGCTTGCAGTATTTCCGTAATCGGACCTCACAGGCACCGCGCGATGTAGCCCAAGGTCTCAACCTGACGCTAAACTACTTCAACACCCGGGCACTACAAGAGCGTGCATTGGAAATCCTCAAGTTTAAGCTCGATATCTTGTGGACTATGAACGATGCCATGGGCCAGCATTACGGCGTAATTGCATGAGCGACATCGCCAACCGCCTGCGCATCCGCGCCGGTTTCCGGCTGCAGTGGGAACCGGTACAGGACTGCCACGTACTACTCTATCCCGAAGGAATGGTGAAGCTCAACCAGAGCGCAGGGGAAATTCTCAAGCGCTGTAATGGCGAATATACGGTCGCAGAACTAATCACCGACCTTGAACAAACATTCCAGGCTTCTGGTCTGGAACAGGAAGTGCTCGCCTTTCTACACATGGCACAGCAACAAAAATGGGTCAACTACGTATGAAATCCAAAAACGTCATTACTGCACCGGCACCGACGCTCAATCCACCACTATGGCTGTTGGCCGAGCTCACTTACCGTTGTCCTTTGCATTGTGTATTCTGTTACAACCCAGTGGACTTTGCAGTACATCAGAATGAATTGAGTACCAGCGAATGGCTGCGCGTGCTACAGGAAGGTCGTGCCATGGGTGCCGTGCAGTGCGGCTTTTCCGGCGGCGAGCCGTTGTTACGCGACGATCTTGAACTACTAGTCGCCGAAGCGCACCAGCTTGGCTATTACACCAATCTCATTACTTCGGGCGTCGGCCTTACCGAAGCGCGCGCAGCGCGTCTCAAGCTGGCCGGACTGGATCACGTGCAGCTTTCCTTTCAGGACTCGACCAGGGAGATCAACGATCTGGTCACCCGCAGCAAGACCTTCGGACTGAAACAACAGGTCGCGCACATTATCAAATCGCACGGCTGGCCGATGGTCATCAACGTGGTGATTCACCGCCTTAACATCGAACATATCGGACGCATCATCGAGATGGCGGCCGAACTTGGCGCTGAGTATCTGGAGTTGGCCAACACCCAGTATTACTCATGGGCGCACGTAAATCGTGACCAGTTGCTACCGACCCGTGAACAGTTGGTCCGCGCCGAACAGGAAACCGACCGCTGGCGCGAAAAGCTCGGCGACAAAATGCGTATATTTTTCGTCAGCCCCGATTACCATGAAGCAAAACCCAAAAAATGCATGAACGGCTGGGGCAATATCTTCTTAACTATCACCCCCGATGGTACTGCGCTACCGTGCCACACGGCACGCATGCTACCCGGACTAACATTTCCCAACGTACGCGACATGGGCCTCAACGAGATATGGTTCGACTCCGATGGATTCAATCGCTACCGCGGCACGGGCTGGATGAAAGAGCCTTGTTCCAGTTGTGCTGACAAAGAAAAGGATCTGGGCGGCTGCCGCTGTCAGGCATTCCTGCTGTCTGGTGATGCAAACGCCGCCGATCCCGTTTGCCCCAAAAGCTCGCATCACCATGTGGTTACGCAGCTTATCGCCGACGCCGAAAGCCGTGCAGCGGGCACCGCTGATGCAAGCGCACCGTGGACTACTGAGCAGAGTGTGCACCCATTAATTTATCGCGGACCAAAAGAGTCGTTGCGCTTAAAATCCGAGGAGATGAAAAAAGAGTAGTAGGCGAGAGCCGGAATACCGCGATCGCAACACTCCTTCTCACGCTTCAATAAAGCCGCTACGCAGTGCTAACATAGTCATCTCCGCGGCGTTATGCACATTGAGTTTTTGCTTGATGTGGTACAGATGGGAGCCGACGGTACTCGGACTAAGATGAAAATCCTGTGCCACTTCAATGACCGAGCGTCCCCGCGCTAGCTGTAGAAAGACCAAAAGTTCCTTGTCGGTCAGGGTACCGGCTGGGTCTGTATCGCCAGTCAGCTGCGCCAAGGCGACCGATTGTGCCAGTTCTGGGTCGAGGTAACGCTGATTGAGACTGAGCTGTCGTACCGCCTTGATTAATTCTTCTGGCGGACAGCGCTTGCTAAGATAACCAAGCGCACCAGCTTTCAGCGCACGCACTGGAGAGATAGTGTCATGAAACGCCGACAACATCAGCACACGCGCTGCCGGATAGCGTGAATGCAGGCGCATCAATGCGGCCAACCCACCCATACCGGGCATCGAGATATCCATTACAACGACGTCCGGTTCCAATTCGGCATAGCAGCACAACGCTGTTTCGCCACTATCGGCTTCAACCACATTGGCAGCTCCGGCGCCTTCCAGCAGCAGCCGAAAACCCATGCGGACGATGGCGTGATCATCGACCAGCAAAATGCATAGATTTTTTAAAATATTGTTCATAGCAACTACTCCGTTATTGGTACGCTATACACCTGCGTAAGTTTGCTTATAGTTAAAATCGACTTACTTATTCAGGCTGCTTCCGACTCGCAGGCAAGCGCGCGCGCAAGCAGACGCCGCCCCCAGTCATCGTATCGATAGACAGTTCACCGTTTTGCGCGGCAACCCGTTCGCGCATACCGGTCAAGCCAAAACCGCCGTTCCCCCCAGTGTCACCGGATAAGCCGCACCCATCATCAGCCAGCGTCAATTCCAGCCAATTGCCATCAACTCGCCACAACAAGCGCAACGTTAACCACACCTGCGAGGCGGCCGCATGGCGCACCACATTGGTCAATCCCTCCTGCACAATGCGTAGTACGGTCAACGCCAATTCATCAGTGACTAGTATTGCATCGGCATACAAGTCAACATGCAGCGCCAGATCTGGGTAGTGTTGCTGCCACAGCTCTAGGTGATTCTGTAGCGCCTGAGTCAGGCCGGGAGCCGCATTACCACCGAGCGGGCGCAGACGCTGCAAAATGTGGCGTATCCCTTCCTGAATCTGGTCGGTGACTGCAATAATGCTCTGTGCATGAGCATGCAAAGCAGGAAGTTCCGTGGTGCGCTGGGCGATAGCGCTGGACAGTGCCCGTACTGCGGTGATGCCTTGCGCTAGTTCATCGTGTAGTTCCTGAGCAATACTACACCGCTCTGCTTCAAGGCGCCCCTGCAACAAGCGCGACAGTTCTCGCTCGCTATCAAGGCGAACATTGTCATTGACTGCTTCATTCAAACGATCCGCCATTCCGTTAAAGGCGTTGGCCAGTAGGTTCAGGTCACAGGAAGCATAAACCGGCAACCGGATATCAAAACTCCCTTGTCCGGTACGCTCAAGCGCTGCTTTAATTTGATCGAGTGGATCCAACATCCGATTCAGCGCCCAGCGGGTTGCGATGAATAAGAAAACTAGCAGCGCGCAGGCCCAAGCCGTCATCGCAGTCAGGTTGTCCCATGCATCTAGGCTAGAGCGTGAAGGATCAGGCGTAATGATCAAGGTTAGGTTCCCGGCAGGAATACGGCGTTGTATAACTGTCGGTTCGGTGATCCGTGCAAACCAGACAGGGGAGGCGCGCCCTGCCTTGTAGCTTGGTTGCGGCGATACATAAACGCGCGTTCCTGCCACATCGATTACTTCCAACGCATTAGCACGAATGCGACCTGCCGCCTTGATATTTGCCAGCAACCGTGCGCTGGCGGCATCTGACTGTGCGCCGCGCACTTCGGCCACCATGACAGTTAACCATTGTTCGCACACACGCGTGCCTGCGGTTATTTCCTCATTAATACTGTCACGGGTACTGGAGAGCCACAGCCCACCCTGCACCAACGCCAAACTGGCCACTACGCACGTCAGCAGCAAGCTGATACGAGTGTGCAGATTCAGCCGCCCACTTATAGTAAGCTGCGACGCCGATCGAACTCGCGCAAGTAGCATAATTTACTCTCTATTCTTACTCTCTATTTATTACTGGGTGATTTTGGCAGGAACCAGAAAAAAACAGCAAGAAACGTACCGTGTTCCCAGTGAGCGATGCCAGCTCTTTCCGGTAGCGACGCGCTGAATGACTCTCAGGCGAAAAACGATGGGTCTGGTATCAATATGGAGCACAAATACGATGTATTTAGATGCAACAGTTGATTCGTTTTGCAACAATCGTTAAATTGATAATAGTGTTAAATAAACGCCCCATCGCCTTAACACCCATTGTCCGGCGTTCAACACCATTATAAATTCTCAAAATAAAATCAAGAGACACCTCTTAATGACCATGGTGACATAGTAGTATTTCACCGTTACAGCATCACTGTGCTCATGCTAATTAAGGCAACATACATACCTAACTCAGCCACCACCCCAATATTGCACACAATGACGATAACTCACTCCAATCCTCCCTACCACCAAGGCTACCTGCCATCACGTCAGGGTCATACATTGTTTTTTGCCGAATACGGCTGCCCCGATGCACCGGTCAGCGTGGTACTACACGGAGGCCCCGGCAGCTCATGCAATACAAGCATGCTCAAGTGGTTTGATTTGGCAACACAGCGTGTCGTATTGTTTGATCAACGCGGAGCAGGGCGCAGCCTGCCTTCCGGCTTGCTGACGCAAAATACCACGTCTGAATTGATAGAAGATATTGAACATTTACGTACACATTTGCAGATTGAACGCTGGCTAGTTATCGGTGGTTCTTGGGGGGCACTGCTAGCTATTTTATATACAGGCAAGCATCCGGAACGCGTTAACGGTCTAATACTGCGTGGTGTTTTTTTGGCCCATCAAGAAGAAATGATCTGGTTTTTTCAATCGATTAAGGCCCTGATTCCCGATGCATGGAGCCAATTAACCGAAGGATGGACTGTACAACAACGACAAAATGTACTCCAAAACCTGACAGAGATGTTACTAAATGGAACTACACAACAACAATGGGACGCAACACTACGCTGGAGCCATTACGAAAACAGCATTATGGCGGCGATGCTGGGGCAGACACCTCCTCGCCTATCTCTGACGCCACCATCGACGGCACTTTGCGCCAAATACCGAATCCAGGCACATTATTTATCACAAGCTTGCTTTACCAATGAAACCGAACTAATGGAAAATGCCATGCAGATTCCGCAACAACTTCCTGTTATTCTGATCCACGGCACCCATGACTGGATTTGTCCCCCAGCAAACGCAGTACGCGTCAAAGCCATGCTTGCGCACACTGATTTACGCTGGTGCGCCAAAGGTACCCACACACCCCAAGACCCAGGGATACTGGCGGCGCTACAAAACGCAATTGCACAGCACAAACCGGATATTTTTTCACAAACGGCATAGCCACGCAAAGGGGATCATTTTCAACAATACAAGTACTGTGTTTTATTATTATGAAGGAACCCATCCTTGAAGTGCCCAATTTCAGCATCGTGACTCCGCGTTGTCTATCAATTGATCTTGAGGTAGGAAAGCGGGATGAACTCATCCATAGTTTTGCCGGCTGTCCGAGCAAATACGAATGAATCGATGCTGTACCAAAATGGAGATTTGGAAACAGCGCTGTTAAAGTTGGATACATTCGCCTCCTCCAATTGTCAAGATTAATAGCTCCAGAACCTGCTTGCCGATTTTCAATTACACTGTTCATTCAGCGCTAAGCGCAAACTATTTATTAAAGGACTATTATGCGTATCGATATCGTCTCGGACATCGCCTGCCCGTGGTGTGCTGTCGGTTTGAATTCATTAGAACGGTCGCTAGAAAAAATTGGCGATGACATTCCCGTACAATTACACTTTCAACCATTTGAATTAAATCCAACCATGGATTTCGCTGGCGTCGACAGCACTGACTATCTGCTCAAAAAATATGGCATGAGCAAAGAGCAACTTGCTCAAAATCGCTTAAATTTGCATCAACGCGGCGCAGCAGTTGGTTTTCAGTTTGGGACTGAGAATCGGGTATGGAATACCTTTCACGCGCATCGCCTGATACACTGGGCCGGTCTGCAGACAGACTCCAATGCACAGCGCAAACTTAAACATGCGTTGCTGCAAGCGTATCACGGCGAAGGGCTCAATACTGCAGACCCGGAAATACTCATCTCACTGGCCGTTAAAGCCGGATTGAACGAGATAGAAGCGCGTGAAGTGGTCAACAGCGATCGCTATGGCGATGAAGTACACACAGCCGAAAAATACTGGCAACAGGCTGGCATCACTTCGGTACCGGCATTCATTATCAACCAAAAACATCTGATTTCAGGCGGTCAAGCGCCCGAAGTATTCGAGCAAGCATTGCGCAAAATCGCAGAAGAAGAGTGAAGCCGGTTTTTCGTAAAATAACACCAATATAACGCAAGGGGTGCAATACCCAACCAAACCCAAACATTCAGAACAGGCCTATCGCTCTAATCATGAAGAAGCAAAAAAATGATTAGATAAGACCACAATCCTCCGCGGCAAAAAACAAAAAACCCGCCCAAGCCGGAATGAAATTCTGGTTGATAGGTGGATTTGAACCACCGACCCCAGCATGTTGAGTCAGTATTGAATTTAATTTTATTTATATTAATTAGTCACTTACAACGATTGCCAAGTGTTAAAACCACTATCACACAAGAGCAGCCACTTTCAAAAAAATTTAGTGTTGGTACAAATTTGACACAGTAACTGATTCGTTTTGCAAAGTGGATTCTATTCGGTCGCCATTGCCATGCGTTGTTTCTGATAATCGAACCAGACCTAGCGGTAGTTTAAAAATATGTGTAGTGGGCGTTGCTCCCAGTGGCCGACACCAATTTCCGCTCGACCTCGTCGTCGTTCAATGGCAAAGGATGAGTTGAAGTGCGAAAATATTTTAATGATTTTATCGAGCGGATGCCTTATTAATCATCTCTGGAACAATAATGTGTTTGATTACCCCAATGAGACGAATTTCCGAAGCGAGAAAGTTTGCAGTCTCAAGGTTTAATACGGCATTTTCTTTCACGATTTCCGCCTCAATCTGCGCCACTGCCGTGGGCAACTTCGATATTTGGCGATCCAGCTCACGAACACAAGCGGCCGGACGCAAACCCAAGTCGGCACCTGCTTGTAAAATGGCGGCCCTGGTGACATCAGAAAAAGACTTAACATCTCCCAGCGCAATTACCATATCTACTTTATCCCAATCAGCCCGCTCATTCGCGATCGCCCTAGTGTGATACACCCCAGTACTCACTATATCGTAGAACGGAGACAGATCAATTCCTTGCTGGCTCACCGTGAAAGAAAGATTTTTTAAATGATTATCTTCGTTGCCAATAAGAACGTTAAACACCAACCACTGATATAGCCGTGATGTCGCCAACACTCTGTTGCGGCACCGGGAAATCACGGCTTTTAATGTGGCAATCGACGCATCTTTATACTTAAATAATCTGTCTTTATCGAGCAGTTGGCACGTGTCAATAATATGATGTCGTTGCGTTTGACCACTCGGGTCCGTATATCGATCAAAACGTTGAATAATGTAGACGGGTTCCGGCGTGTAATGGCGATAAACACGGGGGACATTGAGACCCAGTTTGGAGGCCAATCGCATTGTAAAGTACTCGTTCATTACGGAAGCCGGGTAATCTGCGCTTTGATGATTGGGCTTCAAAATATGCGTCGACGGCGTACGGCCGACAGGCTCGACCAGTTTCCCCTCCGTATACACAACCAATAATTTGTGTTGTGCACCGGCCAACGACATTCTCTTGGGCGCATTCTTAGCAAGGGTAGCATGCGGCAGATTTTTAATGCGCTGGCACAATACCTCATCAGGAAGTTCCTGAGTCTGGCTAATAGGAGGCTCTTGCTGACCTGGTGGCAACAGAACAAGGGAGCCAGCGGACTCCGCCCCAAAATATTCCAGGAGAGAGAAAGCATCACTGCCATCAAACTTGTTTTCTTTGGCCAAGGTACTGCGCAATTCTTCCTCTGGCAGTAGATTATCGAAATACCACTGAACAGAACGCACTGTTGAGCCGTCGACGTGCTGCAGCCGAGACCGACTTAACGCAGGCGACAGATCGAACCCAGACAGCGACGCGGCCCACTCGGGATCGTAGGTGAAGACCCATATGTTGTTATCTTCACTCAGGACGCCAACAAGTTCCTCATTTAATGTCACATTCAACTGTCTCAAGATATCACCTCGACCGTGTTCAAGAGCCTGGAGTTAATGGATCCGCCGCACCAGAACGCTTTATTTTGGCGGCCGTAGCAAACCCCGCCGGCTTCAAACCACCGGACTTCTTCAAATCGGTAAACATTTGCTCGGCACTGGGAGGGATATCTAAGAGGACACGAATTCCAAGGTCCGACAATATTTTCAATGTCAACCCCATTTGAACGGTCTCTTTCCCATGCTCGACGTCAGAAACGAATTGTTTACTCACTTTGCAAATGCCTGCCATATCGTCAATACGGATCCCGCTCGAACGCCTGGTAGCGCGAACAGCAAACCCCACATCGGCAACAGATTCCAAATTAATAATCATAGACACCTCCAATAATTCCTATGTACATAGGAATTATATCGTATTCATCCAACGAAATCACATTAGTTCCTATGTACGTAGGAATTAATGTGGGCAAATCCAATAAAGCCAAGTCTGAAGTGTGTTTATGCCGCATAGGCTGCCGCAGTTGCTGCTGCCAAACTGGCCTTATAAGAGTTTGATGCCGTGATCGCCCCCGCCAATTCGCCTTGAGCAAAATTAAGCTGCGTGGTCACGCTATTGTTACTCCACAGAGCGTCATCGTAAGAAATTCTTGCCGTTTTATAAGCTCTTTGCAAAAGCGCCATAATCCCATCGCAGTCAGAAGTAAAACCAACAACCGCCAGCAGATTATTTGGCGTTTGCATACGTTGATTATAGTTACTTACCATACGTACCAAGAGCTCATTACTTTGTTTAGAACCGAGGTCAATCGTGTTTTGCGACGCCAATAAGCTCGCCTCGGCTGCATAGCAACTTTGCAGCGCTGTCAAAGTGAGTGCAATAGCGTTGCTGGCATCTTTATTTGCTTTAACCATGAAACTGATCAAGGAATCAGGAATCAAAGGATTAATCGCCTTTTGTTTAGTGAGGAGTAAGCCAAGCTTATCGATAATTTCAATCGTAAAAATGAGTTTATCGATCAAGACTGAAACCTGTGCCGCTACGTTACTGGCACCCGATTGTGCTAAAGAAGTTTGCTTTTGTACCTGGACTAAGGTGGCAACCAAACTTTTCACATTTGCTAACGCATCTGTCGACAAATTCAAGTTAGATAACGCAGTCGCTTGATTGGCGTCTGCTTGGGTCAAATAAGTAGTAAACTGTGTTGATTTAGCGATTAACGAATGAACGATGACCTCTTTTTCTATTACTGAAAATTGTGCGACGATAACTTGGTTAGTCAAACTATCAATTTCTGCCTGCTTCTTATCAGCGATCCCTTCAACGAGATATTTTTGATCGGCAACGGTATCCATAAAAGAACTCCTCAATTGAGAAAAATTGTCAGTTTTATTTGATATGTCGGCCATTTTACATTGACCACTTTGCTTAACAGCTAGTGACACATCAGTTTGCATTACGTCTAATTAGGTAGTTAAAATCGCAAATGCAGTAGTTGCTTGAGTCAACATATCAAGATAAGCCGCGTTGTCGGGAATCGTGCTTAACACGTAAGGCTGATAAGAAATATCGGGCTCTATTTTGTTACCAAAATTATCGGTACTCGTAGCATTAAAATGAACAACATAGCGACACTGGTAAGTGCTCTTTATTTGATCGATATTTACCGTTAAAGAGGATGCATCGACAGAGATCAGATCCTGGCCCGATGCATCATCATTAACGCCGTCTGTAGGAGTCGGGACAGCAACGATTGCGTCTTGCTTAGGTGGGCTACCTGTTTTTGGCAAACGAACCAAAGTACGGGTGGCGATTTCTAAGTTTGAGGTAGGAATTTGCTGAGCAATATTTAAATTGATGATCACTGGCGCGCGTGAGTACTGCGAATCGGTCATTAAGGCAAGATCTGGTGAGTTACTGGCGCGAACCATCGTGCACCGAAATTCGATTCCGGCAAAGTCGGTACGGAATTGTCCTAATATTAAAAAAGACTGCACAACAGCTTGCGATAAATTAAGCAAATTATTGGCATTCGATAAAGCCTGCAATTCAATTGCCGTTCCAGATATCGCTATTTGTGATGCACTCTGTACAGTGGATTGAATTTGGTCTGCACTGCCAGCAATGATAGCAATATTTTTACTAAGTGCCTGCTCAATAACCAGAAGCTTCGCAGAGAAATTTTTCTTTTCATTATCGGTCAAGTTATTACATGCTAACAACTCATCGTAAGCAAAGGCACTGACAAAATGATCTACCGCTACATTGGCGCTATCGGTAATTTGCTTCCCTAATGTCGTTAATTGAGCATAGAGCGTCGATAATTTGGAGTCACTTGGTAATACGTTATTTGAAGACGGTACCGCAGCATATGCTGCTTGCAATAAAGCGACTGTTTTTTTACCTTCAATGACAATAGGAAAACTATTAGGTAATACGTCAAATCCCATTGCGACATAAGGGTTCTTCGCAATTGCAAAACTTAATGTGGCAGTTTGTGTCGCTGCTTGACTATCTTTTTGTACGCCAATATTTTGCACCAAAGGACACGATATTGCAGGAACAAAAGTAGGGCTGCCAGCGGTGACAATATCGGAGAAATTGCCAAGAAGCCGTTTATAGTCCATCGAAAGTTCGACATACAAAAAGGCGATATAACTAGTTCCACCGATAATCGGCATGCCGTACACATCGTTATTGAGGTACAGATCTTCACCTTGATCGTCTATGGGGGCTTGCAACGGGTAAAAATATGCCCCTTCTAAATCACCTCTTTGTGCAAACAATTGCGAAACTCTGTCTGGAGAAAAATGTCTACTTTGTGATTTCTCTACGATAGCAAGGTAGTAGGATGGATTCACATCGGGGATTGGAATTTGCGATGCTGGCAACGCACAGAAAGTCGGTAAAGGCTTAGCCAACGCAAGAAAAGAAACGTTGACTGTCTGAATCGATTTGGCAGTCACGTTCAAACCGAGATTTAACTGCATATTGGCGTTACTCAAGGCAGCATTAATCGCCGATGCCTGTGCATTGGCATCTAACAAACCACCTTCTGCCTGACGTTCGCTTTTTTTCGTTGTACTTACTGTGACATTTTCTGCAATTTGCACCGTCGTATACTTATCGAGATCCGCTTGTGTAGCACTAAGCAGTGTAGCGATTTTTGCGTCGACGGTACTCGCCTGCGCTAGTACAACAGCTGCAATGATCTCCGAGGTTTTACCCGACGCATCCATGGCAAGCATAGAAATCGCTTTTGAATCATTGGCAACTTCATTGACAAAATTATTGGCTTCTAAGACCATATTATAGGTCTGTGTATTGTATAACGAGGCAGTAGCTACATTGAGCGCCGCGCCAATATCAGAAGCCAGACTGGTGATCGCATTTGATGCGATTTGTAAATTAGATGCCGCAATCGCCATGTTGGCATTGCTCGCTATGACGTTGGCATTGACACTATTTGCGGTAGAGAGCAAATTGAAACTTTGATTTTTGTTGGTGATGCTTTGATCATTCACCGCTTGACAATACTCAACCGTTAAAGCGGTATCATTTAACTTGTCGATTGCAGTGATCTCAGCACTCTGTGCGTAATACAAGGCATATTGAGCAGACGTTTGCGTTGATTCCAATGTGGCCTGTTGCGTTTCTAATGCACCTAAAATGTTATTGACAGTACTTTGGTAAAGTTCGTTATAAATAGACATACGATTTTCAACTCCTGCTTTAAAGATAATGAGTCAAACCACAAAGGTGTTGGCAATACAGACGTTGGGTATGGGTACAACGCTTTATTCATTGGTATAGCCATGAACATCGTCATAGCGGCATTCAGTTTATCACCCCTGATGTTAGGCTACCTGTCACATGTCTTTTGTAAAACAAAAATAAACGAATCTACTTTTCACCCCATGTTGGGGTTCGGTTTTTAGTCTCTTATTCAATAGCCGTTATCGCCGCTAGCATAACGTATCGATTATTTTTTTCTGCAAGTCCGTTATGATCGAGCCAGGATAGGAGTTCGCCCATGACAAATGCAAACAACATCTTTTCTGGATGATCATCACTGTACTGCTGCAAACTTTGCTGATGCAGTTTATCAAAAAACTGACTCAGGTTTGAAACCCCGGCCTTCAGGCCGGTTAGCGACGTAGGAGCGACACGATGGAAGGAGATGCAACCCCCTTCCAGGGGGCTTTTCCAGCGCCACGTGTGGCGCTCTATTTAATTGTTCCAAAAAATAATAGTTGCGACTTTCTACGCCGTCGACAAGTTGACGGCACCTCTCAAAGCATGAGGAAATGGCGAGTCTTGGACTGGCCATCCAGCGGATCAAGCGTTGCGAGCATCCACAATAAGTATACCAATGCCCTACTTAAAGATCGGGTTGGAGGTAACTTATGAAAAAAATGGAGCTATTCCGCAAGCTGTCCGAGCTCGATCGACGGGGGGTGCATGTCCTGGCGCGTCGCGACATCGAGAAGCTTTTTCCCGAGGAGGGCGAGAAGGCGCTCGAAAAGTCCTTGCAGCGCATGGTCGCCGATGGGCTGCTGCAGCGCGTGGCCAAAGGCCTTTACGTCAACCCGGCGGCGACGAGCAAGAACCGCTGGATCGCCGAGGAGTGGAAGGTACTCGCCAAAGGCCAGTGATTTTTAACCAAATTCAAAACTGGCACAAATTTGGCACAGTCAATGGTTCGTTTTGCAAATACTATCTGCTAACAACTAAAGTTTCCCGCTCATCATTTGCAATCCACTGGTAATCGACTCAAATACATCTTGGGGGAAATCAACCGGCAACTGCCTAGACACCGCTAGAATAGCCTTTGGTGTTTGTTCAGCCAGCGTTTGCAAAGTGGATTCTATTCGCTCGCCATAACCACATTGTTTTGCGGTCGCAATAAGATGCCGGCGTTGAATGTCACGCAAACGATAGTGCCGATTCTTGTCTCCTGACCACGCCATTGCCAAGCGTTGCTTCTGATAATCGAGCTTGTTTAGTCCGACACCGACAATCGGCCAGACGGATAAGACGTCGTAGATTGGCGTAAGCCGGAACCGCCCTTCGGGCAGTAAGGTTATGCTGAAATTCTTGGCATGGCCATCTGTTGCCGCAAGCAACCAAAACAGTATTTGGGTGCGCATAAAGGTATCCAGATCCGCCTCCGAATTCAGAGACCCCTGAAGTAACCTAGCGATAACGCGCATGCCGGGACCGCCATCATGCTCATATTTTGCAGAACTTGGTGCACCGGTGACCTGGCAAAAGTCTTCCTGAGGAATGCGTAACCAATAATCCTGTTCAGGTACATAACGTCGGTCAAATCGCTCCACTACCAAGGCCTTTTGTTTGCCGAATACATGCACTTCGCTTTTGGGTACTGGAATACCAAATTGTTCTAGCAGTCGTGAGCACAACCATTCGTTCTCCACCGACGTACGCATATCGGCCTGTCGCGCACCGCCCACCAGTCCTAATGGTAGTTTAAAAATATGCGTAGTGGGCGTTGCTCCCAGTGGCCGACACCAACTTCCTTGGTGCCAGGTAAATGCCGTTTTTTCTTGTGCGCCAGCGATTAAAATTCGAAAGTCATCGTCATCGTCATCGTCTTGTCCCGCGAAACCCATCTGTGTTACCGCTTGCACCAATTTCCGTTCGACTTCATCGTCATTCAACGGCACCACCTGAGTTTTCGTGACTGCCGCAGGTTCTTCGCCAAGTGGTAACAGTTGTACCGCACCGACGCAATCGCGCCCTATCGCGGCTAACAAGTCGAATGCATCCTGACTTTCCGTATGAAAACGCGATTGCAGGCGACGTCGAATAGCTTCGCTGTCCGGCAATAAATTGTCAAAATAATTAGCGACCGCCGGACCTCGCAAGGGAGTATCTTCCATCGGTAACGGCAAAGAAAGGGAAAGAGGACGGCGCGCGACCCGGTCATTCAACCACGTTTCTACATACTGAAATTCCATGACGCCATTGCGTAAAACTCGCCATTCTCCTACCAAGATTCCGTTCATCCATACATTCAATGCACGGGTATGTGAGCGGCGTCCCATTACCATTCTTCCGTATGCTGACTTGGTGGCAAGGGCTCCGCTTTCAGACCCAATTGCAACTCCAACCCCAGAACTGACAAAAGATGTAACAGCCTATCAGCATCCAAGTTCGCAATGGATGCCTCTATTTCAGAATACCGATTCTGGCTGATTCCCAGCTTGACTGCGACCTTCGCCTGTGAAAGCTTCAGTTTCTTACGGCGGGTGACAATCGCTTGCTGTAGTTGGGTGAGTGTGTTGAGTGGTTGCATGATTATTTATCGGGAAAATCGATAAAATCATTATATCGGAATTTCCGATAAATACCAAATATCGGAAAAATCGATAACTTTGATACGTAAAGTGGGCCCTTCTGTCCGGACAAATTTATGCCGAGTTTAAGATAGACCTTAATTCAAACCACAGCAGAATGTTGCTGTCCCAGTTCTACGCGGGAAACATCTCCCGCACATCACCATAATGATCAAGAATTTTCGCGCCACCACCCCCCTCTGTGTCAAGATAGTTGATAAGTGTAACCGTCCAACAATACCATCTGGAATTGTATAACCCCATGCTGCACACTCTGATTTTTTAATTATCTGGAGTGAGCATGAATTTTGATCCGGTCAAAGTGGAATTTTGGAGGAGGCATTTACA
>Ga0302155_10000948_pt1 | contig 21546 bp, 13 predicted proteins | sample I_Bog_N3_1_FD_193508 | JGI IMG/M metagenome (GOLD analysis project Ga0302155, IMG submission 193508) | Peat permafrost microbial communities from Stordalen Mire near Abisko, Sweden - I_Bog_N3_1 | ecosystem: Environmental > Terrestrial > Soil > Wetlands > Peat | place: Sweden: Abisko, Stordalen...
GACTGTCCTGAAATAGTAGAGACGGGGTAGAAGAGGTAAGCCGAGGTAGGTCGCAATGATGCGGTGGGTGAAGGCGCTGAAGGTGACCAGCAGCGGCCGGGAGACGTTGCGATAGGAGTGGAGGTCCTGGCGCTTTCTGAATTTCAACCAAAGATGGCGGGGAATCGCCAGCAGAAGAACGATTATCCATCCGATGATGAGAGAGATTGGAATGGCGGCGACGAGCGCGAGCCATTGCCACAGGGGCATCCCGAGAAAGACGTTGCGCACCAGGCTTTGCGGAAGCTTCGATTCGACCTGGTGGGCCTGGCTGTTGCTGTAGATCTCAGGAACTTTACTGAGCGTGTCGGCAGAGAAGAGCCAGATCTTTCCGCCGTTCGGGTCGCGGACGCGGACGAGAATCACGGGAACATCGGAATCTCCACTGGCAAAATAACCAATATTTTGCTGGTCGGGTGTGTCGAAATCAGGGTTTCCGTCGGGACTCGTGCTGATTCGACGAAGGCTTCCGACGAAGGCGCGATCCATCAGATCCTTGAGCTTTTCGGCCACGTCGGCGCCCTGCGACTGCCGATGGGTGGTGCTCATCTGGAGATAGTCGGCGGCGGCGCGGTAGTTTCCACTCTGCGCGGTTTGGAGGAATCCGAAGACGGTGCCGGAAGGAGTTTCACGGCCGAGGGGATCGGCGGTGGTTGCGGCCGGAGATTGGGCGGGTGAACTACCTTTGAGCAGGTTGGAAACAGACTGCGCCCGGAGCGGGGCAGCCGACAGGAAAAGGGCAAGCGCGAATAGAACGAATTTCTTCATTGAGATTTGTGTTGGCGGTGGACGGCATAGTACCGGCCCGGACCCTTCGAATCCGCTCAGGGCAGGTTCACGAGTCGCCCGTCCCCGCACTAGGTCAGCTCCGCTAGACTGTTCGCATACTCATCGATTGTCTCTCGTCTCTACCTTTTTGGACGATAGATGTCGGTGGCTTGTCCGTAGAAAACTTCGGAAGCCTCCATCACGGTCTCCGACAAGGTTGGATGCGGATGGATGGTCATACCGACATCGGCGGCGAGCGCGCACATTTCGATGGCGAGAACGCCTTCGGCGATCAGTTCACCGGCACCTGCTCCGACGATGCCGACGCCGAGGACGCGCTCGGTCTTGGGGTCGATGAGGAGTTTGGTGAGGCCTTCGGGACGATCGATGGTGATGGCGCGTCCCGAGGCGGCCCAGGGGAATTTCGCGACGGTCACTTCGCGCCCTTGCTCTTTGGCTTGGGTCTCGGTGAGTCCGGCCCAGGCAATTTCGGGGTCGGTGAAGACGACGGCGGGGATGGCGTTGGGCTCGAAAGCAACTTTGTGTCCGGCGATGGCTTCGACGGCGGTGCGGCCTTCATGCATGGCTTTGTGGGCGAGCATGGGCTCTCCGGCGACATCGCCGATGGCGTAAATTGTCGGCTCGGCGGTCTGGCGCTGCTCGTTGATTTCGATGAATCCCTTGGCGTTGACTTTGACTTGCGTCTTGTCAAGGCCGGGAATTTCGGAGTTGGGACGGCGTCCGACAGACATCAGGACGCGGTCGAAGACTTGCTCTTTTTCTTTGACGTTCGGGCCCTCGAGAGTGACGCGAATGCCGGTCTTTTCGTCCTTCAAAGATTTGACGGTGGTGTTGAGCAGGATCGACGAGAAAAGTTTTTCGAGACGTTTGTGAAGAGGCAGCACGAGGTCGCGGTCGGCTCCGGGAAGCAGGCCGGAGAGCATTTCAACTACGGTCACTTTGGTGCCGAGAGTGGCGTAGACGGAGCCGAGTTCCAAGCCGATGTAGCCGCCGCCGATGACGAGAAGCGTCTTTGGAATGTCGGGAAGGTCGAGAGCGCCGGTGGAATCCATGAGGCGCGGGCTATCGAGCTTGAGGCTGGGCACGACGGTGGGACGCGATCCGGTGGCGATGACGATGCGGTCGAAGGTGAGGTTCTCTTCGCCTCCGGCGGCGGTCTTTGTCACTTTCAAAGTTGTTGGATTTACGAATGCGGCTTTGCCCTGGATGAATTGGACTTTACGCTGCTTGGAGAGCTGGCCGAGTCCTCCGGTGAGTTTCGCGACTACGCCTTCTTTAAACGAGCGCAGCTTGTTGAGATCGATTTTGGGCGCGCCGAATTCGATGCCCCAGTTCTTGGCCTGCTCGGCCTCTTCGAGAAGCTTGGCGATGTGGAGAAGAGATTTGGACGGTATGCATCCGCGATAAAGGCAGACGCCACCGGGGTTGACTTCGGGATCGATGAGCGTGACTTTCATGCCCAGATCGGCGGCTAAGAATGCGGCGGCGTATCCGCCGGGACCACCGCCGATGACTGCTATGTTGAGATTGGATGAGGTCGACATTTCGTTATTTGTCCTTCGTCTTAAGTATTGTCATCCTCAGCGGAGTCGAAGGATCTCTACTCGACCCGAAGGCTGGGGACAAATCCACTTGTACACCTCTGAGAACACCCTTCATCACACACGCAGATGGGCAAAGTAGGGGTCCTTCGACTGCGCTAAGCCAATCGCTGCGCTCTTGGCTTGGCTTCGCTCAGGATGACAGAATATTTTGTTTTCTTCGCAATCTCTGCGTCCTCTGTGGTTCAAGATCTTTATCCCTGAACCGACAGCAAGAACGGTTGTTCGAAGGCTTCGGCGATCCAACGCAGGAAACGGGCGGCGTCGGCTCCGTCGATCAACCGGTGATCGTACGAGAGAGAGAGAGGCAGAATCAAGCGCGGCTCGAATTTATTGTTGACCCACTCGGGCTCCATGCGCGAACGGGACAGGCCAAGAATGGCGACCTCGGGATGATTCACGATGGGAGAGAAGCCGGTGCCGCCGATTCCGCCGAGATTGGTGATGGTAAATGTGCCGCCCACCATCTCGTCGGGGGTAAGCTTGCGGTCGCGCGCTTTTTTCGAAAGCTGCGTCAGCTCGGTTGCCAGTTCGACAATATTTTTCTTATCAACGTCGCGAATCACGGGCACGAGAAGGCCGCGCTCCGTATCCATGGCGACGCCGAGGTTGATGTACTGCTTATAAATAATCTCTTCTTTGCCCATGTCGATCGAGGCATTGAATTGCGGAAAAACTTTAAGGGCCGAGGCGCAGACTTTCAGCGCAATCGCCGTGACCGTCATTTTGCCGCCAGCCTCTTCGACGCGCGGGGCGAAACGGGCGCGGAGTTGTTCGAGTTCGGTGATGTCGGCGCGATCCTGCTGCGTCACGTGCGGAATCGTGTTCCAGGCCTGGCGAAGATGCTCGGCAGTTTTGCGCCGCACTCCCCGCATGGAGACGCGCTCGGTCTTGCCCCACTTGGTGAAGTCGGGAAGTTCGGGTTCGACGAAAGTTCCGTGCGGAACCTGGGCGGCTGCGGCCGCGGCCGCCTGCATGAGCGCATTTTTCGCGCATTGCTTCACGTCGTCTTCGCTGATGCGTCCGCCGGGACCGCTGCCGGTGACGGTGCGAATGTTCACGCCGATTTCGCGGGCCAAGCGACGCACATGGGGAGCGGCGGGAATGGGATTGTGATCCATGCCGGCGACTTTGCCGAGTTGCACGGGCATGGTGAACTCGGGCGCTGGAGCATGCGGGCGATCGGGAGGAAGCGCCTGTTCTTCGGTTTTGCCTTCGGCCTTCATCGCCAACTGGAACGAGAGGCGCGCCCCTTGCTGTCCCGACATGTGTTCGACGGGCAGGTGGCGGCGAGGAGATTCGGGCTGCGTGGAGGCTCCGCCTTGCAGGGTGAAGATGACGTCGCCGACTTTTACTTTTGCTCCTTCTTTGACTTTAATCTCGTGAACCACTCCGCTGACAGAGGAGGGAACTTCGATGACGGCTTTGTCAGTTTCGAGTTCCATGACGGGCTGGCCTTCGGAGACAGTGGCTCCGGGCGCGATTAGCAACCGGACCAAGTCGCCGGAGTCGATGTTCTCTCCGAGTTCGGGGAGTTTGAATTCGCTGGCTGAGGCAGCGGCAGGTGCTTTTGGCGCGCGCTGTTCGGGCTGCGGCGCCGGCTTCTCCACGGGAGGAACGGTGGTCGCGGCCGGTGCGGCTTGGGCTGCGGCAGCGGGAACTGCGGCAGGCTGCGGAGTCGTCTTGGCAACAGGAGGCGGGGCAGCAGCGCCAGTCCCGTTTTCGAGGGTAAAGATAACTTGACCGACTTTAAGTTTGTCGCCTTCTTTGACGCGGACCTCTCCGATGGTTCCGGTCAGGGACGAGGGCACTTCGACGACCGCTTTATCGGTCTCGAGTTCCATGACTGGTTCACCCTCGGCGATGCTGGCGCCGGGCTTGATCAACAAGCGGACGAGGTCTCCGCTCTCGATATTCTCGCCCAACTCGGGCAGCTTAAATTCCGTCGGCATTCTTTCGTTATCCCTCTGCTAACTCAGTTGTGCCTCAGCGGCTAAAGCCGGTTGATTTTAGTCATGTACGGCGTGGCTAGAAGCCGCGCCCTTTCAAAGCCATTGGCATCCGGCGCAACACTCAGGTGTTGGCAGGATTGCGTTTTTCCGGATCGATGCCCAGATCGCGGATTGCCTTCTCCAGCATTTTTGAGCTGACACCATCGCCATCTTTCTTGTCTTTATCTTTATCCCCGGACTTTTCGTTGGCGAGTGCGTGCAGGGTGGCGAGAACGATGTGCTTTGCATCCACCTCAAAAAAATCTCGCAGGGATTCGCGATTTTCGCTGCGTCCGAAGCCGTCGGTGCCAAGCGCCACCAGTTTGCCGGGAACCCACTGCGCGATACTTTCTGGCAGTACCTTCATGTAATCGGATGCGGCGATGAAAGGGCCTGACGCGCTCTGTAGGGTCTCGGTGACGTAGGGGACTTTCGCTTTCTGCGTCGGATGCAGCATGTTCCAACGGGCGCAGTCGTTGCCGTCCCGGTAGAGTTCTTTGTAACTGGTCACGCTCCAGACATCGGCCGCGACACCGTAGTCTTTTTCGAGAATGGCCTGCGCTTTGAGCACTTCAAACATGATGGCGCCGCTGCCCAAGAGCTGCGCGCGCATCTTGGCATTTTTCTTTTCAGAAGCTTTGTAGCGGTACAGGCCTTTGATGATTCCCTCACGAATGCCGGGCTGGTTGGGCATTTCGGGCATGGGGAGGGGCTCGTTCCCGACGGTCAAGTAATAGAAGATGGATTCGCCGTCGATATACATACGTTTGATTCCGTCTTGAATGATGATCGCGATCTCGTAGGCGAAGGCGGGATCGTAGGCCATGAGATTGGGGACGGGCAGAGCGAGTACATGGCTATGTCCGTCTTGATGCTGCAACCCCTCGCCAGCCAGAGTGGTACGTCCGGCCGTGCCGCCCATGAGGAAACCGCGGCAGCGTATGTCGGCGGCCAGCCAGATGAGATCGCCGATGCGCTGCAATCCGAACATGGAGTAATAAATGAAGAAGGGAATGGTATTGATGCCGTGGTTGGCGTAGGCGGTGCCGGCAGCGATGAAGGAGCACATCGACCCGGCTTCGGTGATGCCCTCTTCGAGGATCTGGCCGTTTTTTGCCTCCTTATAATAAAGGAGGGTATCCATGTCGACCGGCTCGTAGAGCTGGCCGACGCTGGAATAGATGCCAACCTGGCGGAAGAGCGCTTCCATGCCGAAAGTGCGGGCTTCGTCGGGCACCACGGGCACGATGAATTTGCCGACATCGGGATCGCGCAGCAACTTCGAGAGCATGCGGACGAAGACCATGGTGGTGGAAGCTTCGCGGCCTTCGGTGCCTTTGTAGAATTCCTCAAAGAGTGCCTCGGGAACGGGCTTCATGGGAGTGGCGCGGACTTTGCGGACGGGCATGTAGCCGCCGAGTTGCTGACGGCGTTCCTGCATGTACTTGATCTCGGCGCTGTCGTCGGCGGGACGATAGAACGGCGCTAAGTGCAATTCGTCGTCGGGAATCGGGATGCCGAAGCGCGAGCGGAAGATTTGCAGCTCTTCATCGTTCAGCTTTTTCTGCTGGTGCGTGATGTTCTTGCCTTCGCCGGCTTCTCCGAGTCCATATCCTTTAATTGTTTTGGCAAGGACGATGGTGGGCGATCCCACGTTATCGACGGCGCAGCGGAAAGCGGCATGCACCTTGATCGGATCGTGTCCGCCGAGGCGCAGGCGCGAGAGTTGCTCGTCCGAAAGATGTTCGACCATCTTGAGGAGGCGGGGATCGGTGCCGAAGAAATTTTGCCGGAAATAGGCGCCGCTCTCGACGAAATACTTCTGATACTGGCCATCGGTGATTTCGCCCATGCGGCGTACGAGCAGGCCATCGCGATCATTCTGGATCAGTTGGTCCCAATCGCCGCCCCAGATGACTTTGATCACATTCCATCCGGCGCCGCGGAAGATGGCTTCGAGTTCCTGGATAATCTTGCCGTTGCCGCGGACGGGACCGTCGAGGCGCTGCAGGTTGCAATTGACGACGAAAATGAGATTGTCGAGGCGTTCGCGCGAGGCAAGAGTGATGGAGCCGAGCGATTCCGGTTCGTCCATTTCGCCGTCGCCGAGGAAGGCCCAGACTTTGCCGCCGGTCGAAGTTTTCAGTCCGCGATTTTCGAGGTATTTGATGAAGCGCGCGTGATAGATGGCCTGGATGGGGCCGAGTCCCATGGAGACGGTGGGAAATTCCCAGAAGTCGGGCATGAGCCAAGGGTGCGGATAGGAGGAAAGTCCGCCGCCGGGCTTCAATTCGCGCCGGAAGTTTTCTAATTTTTCCCGCGGAATACGGCCCTCGAGAAAGGCGCGCGAATAAATTCCTGGGGCGGCGTGTCCTTGGAAGTAAACGACGTCGCGATCGCCCGATTCGTTAGCTGCGTGGAAAAAGTGATTGAACGCGACTTCATATAAGGTAGCGGCCGAGGCGAAGGTGGAAATGTGTCCGCCGATACCTTCCTGCATCTTGTTGGCACGAACGACCATCGCCATGGCGTTCCAGCGCACCAGGCTCTTGATGCGGCGCTCCATCTCCTGGCTGCCGGGGAAGGGCGGCTGCTGTTTCGAAGGAATCGTATTTTGATAGGGAGTGGTCGCCGAAAACGGCAGATTGACTCCACCTTCGCGACGGGCATGCAGGGCCAATTGCTGCAAGAGGCGTCCGGCGCGGTCGGCGCCGCCTCGGGATAGGACGTAATCCAGTGAATCGAGCCACTCGCGTGTTTCTAATACTTCGATACCGTTCGTATGTTGCGTCTCTGCCACTGTGACTTCACCCCAAGGAAGGATTGCGAATCTCCATCATAAAGAATCGGGAGGAATTTTGCTGGGAGGAAGGGCGGCGGACGCATGGGCTGCTTCCGCCGAGATCGGGGATTTCGATGACCGGTACTAAACTTTATCTTTATTTTTATCTTTGTCTTTGTCTTTGTCTTTGATCTTTATCTTTGCTCTGTGTAGGCCTGATTGAGTCTCCGATTTCTTCGGGATGGCAGCAGCGCACCCAAGACGACCGCCGGAATGATAGTCAGGAGAAATGTCAGGTGATACCACGCGGGAAATGTGCTCCAATGGGCGAGGTGCCAGGGCGCGAACAGCGCAAGCACCACACTGCCGACAATCACCGGCGCCCAACGGCTGGATGGGGATATCCAACGGATTACAGCACCGGTAACCAGCGAGGTCGCAATAGCCATCGAGATACGTGCCCATTTCATGGTTAATGTGAACTGGAGCGTGTGCTCGGCGGCAGTGTAGTTCGGCAAACTCAGGCGAAGTACGCGATCGATCATCGTAACTACGATGGCCCAGGTGACGAGTCCTGCGAGACAGGCGAGAATAGAACGCTTCATTGCTTGCGCCTCCTTGATGTAATTGTAATAGTATAATTAGACTAATGAAAGCCGAACTATATATTTTGGGGGTTCTGCATCGCGGTGACTTTCACCCCTATGAGATCAAGCGGCGCCTGACCCAGGCCATGATCGAGTGCTTTACCGATGTCGACGTCGGCACGCTTTACTACGCCGTGCGCCAGCTTGCCGAAGATGGCCTGCTAGCCGCGGTCGCTCACCAGCGCGTCGCTCGGGGTGGCATGCGTACGGTGTACCGCATTACTCCCCGGGGACGCGACCGCTTTCGCGAAACCCTGCATGCACAATTCGCCGCGGAAGGTGAAGTGCGCCAGACTCTTTACGGCCCGATGCTCTTCCTGCATCTTGCCGACCTCAAGCTGGTTGCTGAGGCTCTGCGTATCCAGATCGAGAGGCAGAATGCGCGCTTGGCGGAGATCCGGAAATTGCACCGTCACTGGGTAACGATGCTACCCACCGGCAGCCGCCTCTTAATGCAGCACATGACCGATCAGCGACGCCTCGATCTAAGATGGCTGCGCGCGGTGCTCGCCGAGGTGGAGTCCGGTCGTGTGGGCGATACTCCCGATCCGGCTCGCTTGGCAGGCAAGATCTAAGCGCGATGGTTCCCTGCAACGAGATTGCAATCTTGGATGAGGAGGTAGGGTACAACGCGCCTTCGTCCGACGTCTGTCGTTAACCCAACGCCTGCGCTACTCCAGCGTTACCGCCTTCACCAGATTTCTTGGACGGTCCACGTCCAGGCCGCGCTTGAGGGCCACATAGTAGGCGAATAACTGAAGAGGGACGATTTCGAGAATCGGCGATAGCAACTCGGGCGCAAGCGGAATAAAGAAGGTGTGGTCCGCGATGCTGGGGATGGTGGTGTCGCCCTCGGTCGCGAGCGCAATTAAGGTTGCGCCTTGCTTCTTGAAGCCTTCCATGTTGGTTACGTTTTTTTCGTAGCGCGTTACAGAGCCGGCATCGTTGGGGTCGCAGGTGGCGATCATCACGAGCGGTAGACGGAAGTCGATCAACGCGTTGGGGCCGTGCTTGGCTTCTCCGGTGGGATAGCCCTCGGCGTGAATGTAGGAAACTTCTTTTAGTTTGAGGGCTCCATCCATGGCGATGGGATAGTGGATGGCGCGGCCGAGGAACATGAAATCATCGACACGATAGTAAAGTTCGGCCAGTTTTTCTACTTGATCGGCCGCTGCGAGGACAGTCTCTGTCTTGTCGGGAAGCGCGAGCAGTTCTCCGATATAGTGCTGGGCGCGGGCTTTTAAAACTTTCTCACGGATTTCACCGAGGTACAGGGCGAAGAGAAAGAGGCAAGCCATCTGTCCCGTGAAAGCTTTTGTGGAGGCAATGCTGATCTCGGGACCGGCATGGGTGTAAATGAAACCGTCGGCCTCGCGCGCGATGGTCGAACCCTCGACGTTGGAAATGGCGATGGTGCGCGATCCCTTTTGACGGGCTTCCCGTTGCGCGGCGGTGGTGTCAGCGGTTTCTCCGGACTGCGTAATAAAGATGCTGAGCTCGCCGTGGCCGATCATGGGATTGCGATATTCGAATTCACTGGCGTAGTCGACATCGACGGGAATAGCGGCGAGTTCCTGCATCATGTATTGCCCGGTCATCCCGGCGTGCCGACTGGTTCCGGAGGCGACGATGTTGATGCGGCGCAGGGCGCGCAGTTCTTCGCGCGAGATATGGATTTCGTTGAGGCGGACCAGTCCATCAGAGAGAGAGACGCGCGGCTCGATGGTCCGGCGCAGGGCATCGGGCTGCTCAAAAATTTCGCGAATCAAATGGTGGGGGAATTTGCGTGTCTCAGCCATTACACTCCTCTGGTAGTTGTGTAGTTATTCGCGGAAATCGACGCAACAGGCCGCGCCTTCACGCGATGGTTAGGGCCCACACGGGCTATGCTGAACATTCGATACCGCCGATGAAAGTTCGTAACACTTCGCCCTGCGAATTTAAGACGACGAAGTCCGCATAAGCGCCGGGAACGAGAACGCCTCGATCGACGAATCCAGCGACCCGCGCCGGATTGCGGCTCGCCGCCGAGAGCGCTTGCGCCAAACTCCAACCCGCGAAATCAGCTAGATTGCGCACTGCTCGGTCCATGGAGAGGACGCTGCCCGCAAGCCTTCCGTTCAACGAGCAGGTTCCGTCCAGAACGTCCACTTCGAAAGCCCCGAGGTGGTAGCGGCCGTTGGGCATGCCAGTCGCTGAAATCGCGTCCGTGATCAGAACGGTTTGTTCGGGACCTTTGGCTTTAGCAAAAAGCTTCACGATTGAGGGATGGAGATGAACGCCATCGGCGATGATGTCTGCGGTAAGGCGATGATCGGTAAGCACCGCACCTAAAATACCGGGATTGCGATGGTCCAAAGGACGCATGGCATTGAAGGTGTGAGTCGCGTGCCGCGCACCCGACGCGATGGCACGCTCGGTGGTGGCAAAATCGGCGTCGGAATGTCCGAGGCTTACGCAAACGCCTCGACGGGCGGCTTCGGCGATCACTTCTGGCGCCTGCTCTAGCTCGGGAGCAATCGTGATCATGCGAATGTGTCCGCGCGCTGCCTGCCAGAGCTGTTCGAACAAACCCAAACTTGGAGGTAGCAGATCTTGCAGCGGGTGAACGCCGCTGCGCGCGTGGCTGATAAATGGGCCCTCAATATGGATTCCGAGAGGCTGGGCTCGACTTCTGTCGACGTTCATTGGCTCTTCGCATCGCGGTCCGCCAACTTTTTCGCGTTGCTCTCCGCGCGATTCGATTGCGTCTGCGAGCCGTTCCAGCGCACGCAGAGTCGCATCCAGGGGGGCGGTAACGGTAGTCGGGAGATAACTGGAAACGCCATGATGCGCGAGCATTTTTTCGATCGCAGGAAGCGCGTCCGCGGTCTCGTCCATGACGTCGTATCCAGCGCTGCCATGGATGTGAAGATCGATGAACCCAGGAGCGATGAAGGCATCGCCGAAGTCGCAAACCGATACTGCCGGCGGAACGGAGTGAGCGCTGCGAGAACAAATATCGAGAACGCGTCCCGCTTCGACGAGCAGCAGAGGCTGCTCGATGTGATCGGACGGAGTCAGCAGCCGTGCAGCGCTAAAAACCAGCATAGAAACGTTTTAATAAAGGAAAAACTGCAACTGTTGCCCACGATTGTAACAGTCTTGCTGCGGCAGGTGCAGATGGGAGTTTCGAGACGCGTGGCGAATCGCGTACCCCGAAAGGTTTTGATTTACTCCCTTGCACAAATCGGCACTGCCCGAAGGACTCGAAGCGAAATCGGGGCGGCGACGGAATGCTATACTGTCTGAGTTCGAGCCCCCACGTCGTTCGCAGTGGAGGCCGTCAAACAGCAGTTGTCAAACGGCAGCTAGTCGGGGAGTGGCTCAGCCTGGTAGAGCACCTGGTTCGGGACCAGGGGGTCGGAGGTTCAAATCCTCTCTCCCCGACCAATCTTTCTCTGTCCGTTCCGGAGACATAGGTAACAGAACGTTCCGGAGACATAGGTTACACTTTTGGCCCGAAGGGGTTGTGCAGGGGCTGCAAGGTTTTTTCCTCCAGATCAATATAGCCGAGATCGTAATTCATAAAACTGACGAGCCAAATGCCGTCGTCAACTTCCTTGACGCCCACGGCCTGGCCGGCGAGCGAAACGCTGAGGTTGATCTTCTTGTTGTACAGGCAAAGACGTCCGCAACTTGTGACCACGACGGTGCGGTCGTGGAACGGGTAGTGAGCTTCAGGGACGCCGCGATAGGGGCGAGAGGAAGCAGAGTAGATCTCGGCCGGGCATTTCATGGCGAGAGCTTCATGGGGTCTTTCCTGATTGAATTCCTCCAGGAAGGTGTCGAACTTGGCTTGCTGCTGCAAGAGGTTGGCGCCCGCCGGGCGGGTGGCTTCTTTCTTCAAGGTGAGATGCATGCGCTCATGCCGGCCATTTTGCTGGGGATGGCCGGGACGAATCCGCTCAATCGAGATGCCTAACCGCAGCCACCATACCGAAAGCTTGGAGAGCTGAAACAGGCCATGAGGAGAGGCGAAGGGAACGCCGTTGTCGGAACGGATGGCCCGGGGCAAGCCGCGTTCGTGGAATAGGCGCTCGAAGGCGGGAAAGGCAAGCTCTTGCCGATTGGATTCCAGCGCTTCACACAGAGAAGGAAGCGGGAAGAATAGTCGGTAACGGTCAGTGGGTAACAATAACGCTTATCGCTCAACTGAAACTCGCCCTTGTAATCTGTGCACCAAAGATCGTTGGGATGCAGTCCATCAGACAAGGGCGTGCCTTCGGCTCGACCGCGCCGCCGACCCATGGGCTGGACCAGCCCATGGCGATCGAGCACGGCGTGAACGGTCGAGGCAGCGGGAGTCTTGATGGCATGTGGCAGGCGTCGCAAGAGACGCTCGCGGATCTTGCGCGCGCCCCAGTGCGGCTTCTCCCGTTTGGCGCTCACGATGGCCGCTTCGACTTGTTCGGGTAACTGGTTGGCATAGCGGAAGGGCCGGCGAGCTCGATCACTCAATCCTTCCAATCCGCATTGCTGGTAACGCTCGAAGATCTTGTAGCCGGTCTTGCGTGAGATGCCGAACTCCCGACACAGCGAAGCCATCGTCTCGCCGTCCTTGAGCCGGATCACAAACCTCATTCGTTCGTCCATCACAGAACTCTCCTTCCATGGCATCACCTCTCCGCCCCCTTCGGGCCAAAAAGTGTAACCTATGTCTCCGGAACGTTCTGTTACCTATGTCTTGGAACGGACATCACGTGGTTGAACTGCTTACTGTCGAACCAGCGCAAATACCAGTGGCAGCCATCGCCGCATCCTGCGAAATAATCTAAGCCATTGCCAAAGAATGGTCGGTTCCGTTACGTGGCTTAGTCGGAAAACATCGACGTCACCATCCTTCAAGTTACCTGCATTGTATGCAATGACAATAGGAGATGCCGATTAGGTTGAACAGCCGAGGACATACAACAAATGTAACTCCTTGAAAGCAAGGTCGCTGAAGTGCCTGTCTACGACCCGGCTTGATGTCGTCCGCGACGATTTGTCTTGACACCATCCATGAAATGGGAGCTTTTTCGTGCGCGAAGCTAACTCAGTGGCTGATGCTCACCATGATCGAGCAGTGCCACCCAGCGCAAGGAGAAAATCATGAATGGACGCAATAGCACCGAGTTAAACCACAGACGTCTTGTCAAATGTCTCAGGCGGTCGATTCCACTGATGTTCCTGCTCATCGCCGTTTTATATTCGAACGCCGCGTTTGGGCAGACGATAACCGTGTCCGTGTCACCGGAAGCCGCTTCTGTGGCAACGGGTGGATCACAGAATGTTAGCGCCACGGTGCAGAATGACTCTTCGAATGAAGGGGTCATCTGGGTTCTCAGCAGCGATGGAACAAGTGAGAGCTCGCCAGGTTGTTCCGGGTCCACCTGTGGAACATTGACGAACATTGGTGCCTTCTCTGTCACCTATGTGGCGCCTTCCACCATCCCCAGTCCTGCGACCGTAACTCTGACGGCTTATTCGAAAGCTAAAAATACAAGCTCCTCTTCCACGAATATTGTGATCACGTCAGGCGCTTTGAATCTATGGATTTCACCGACTGGTGCAACAGTCTCGACAGACCAGACCGAACAGTTCACCGCCGTTGTTTCGGGAAACTCCAATACCGCCGTAATCTGGGAAGTGAGCGGCGCGGCGGGCGGTAACTCAACCTCGGGCACGATCTCAACTTCCGGGCTGTACACAGCTCCCGCCACGGTTCCCGGTTCTGGCACTGCTACAGTCACGGCTGTCTCGCAAGCGAACAGTGCGATATCGGCCTCCGTGACGGTCGCGCTCATCTCACCCTACGCGTCGATAGCGAACACTCCTCCCTGGATTCCCTTGCCGATTCACGGTGTGACGATAGCCGACTTTAGCTTTTCAGGTGCGGTCCAGGATGTACGCGTCACCAGCTATCTCAATGAGGTGCTTACTTCACTCGACAATCTCACGGACCGGCCTTCGGCCAGGCTCACGTTTACTCTTTGTGGCGTCGGCGATGATGGTAGTTGCTCGTCCCCAGCCGCGGCCAGCACCTATACGACGGCCCTTCAGACGTTGAAGTCGCAATCTCGCCCTCCCTTTCTGCTAGGAGAAGTGCTGGACTCGAGTTACCAGGGCTGCTTCACAACGACCACAGCTCAGCAGCGTTGGAGCGATTATGTTTCTACTCTCGGTTCCTACGTGGACATGTGGGAGGTTGGCAACGAAATCAACGGCAACTGGTTAGATAGTCAGGATGCCGGCGGCACAGGTCAGATCAGCTGCCCCTGGACGACGCCAAAAACCACCGATGCGAACGTCGTCACCGACATGATCAACGCCTATAACACCGTGAAAGCAGCGGGTAAACTCGCGGAGTTGACGCTGTATTATCCCGGCGCGGGATCGAGCTGTGACAGCCCCGCATCCTTCGATCCCATCACATGGGTGGAAACCAATGTGCCAGCCAACATGAGGAACGGACTGGACTACGTGTTTGTCAGCTACTATCACCAGGACTGCACCGCAGGCACGGATCCAAGCGCTTCGGCGTGGGGTACCTTCTTTACCCAAGTGCAAAACCTGTTTCCCAATGCCAAGATTGGATTCGGGGAGTGGGGCTACAGTACCAAGAAGCTGACCGGCTCAACGTTGACGACGTTGCTCAATCAAGGCTATAGCATGGATCCCTACCCTTTACCCTTTTCACAGAACTTTGTGAGCGGTGTTTTCTTTTGGGAATGGGCGGATACTGCCGTGCCCTACAATTCAAAACCTGGTTCCGTTTGGGAGGTCGTTAATACTGACATGCAGAGTCAACCCTAGCCTGTGGCAGGGGCCAGCGATGAAGTTGGCCCCTTGTTTTCTGATGTCAGACGCGTGAGGCTGCCTTCCCAGTTCCTACATCTGATTTCCGAACGGAGATGACGGATGCAGTATAGCGATCTCCGCGCAGTAACGAGACGCTATATTCGATGGCCACGTTTTGAGTATCATAAGTGGTCTCTCGAATGATGAGCAGCGCGCTTCCCACCGACGTCTCAAGTATCCGAGCTTCTTCTTCTCCGGCAATCACAGCGCCGATTACCTCTTCCGCCCATTGCAGGTTTCGTTTGTAACTGTTTTCGAAAATGGCATACAGCGATTGTTTCTCCAGATCGAGTTTGTCGATCCCTACGAAAATGCGCGCGGGAAGATAACTTGTGACCACGGCGACCGCTTCTTCATCGACCGAACGGAGTCGTCGGATTCGGAAGACGCGCTCTCCCGCGGTGAGCTTGAGAGCCTGCGCCACTTCCAAATCGGGATCCTCCAACCCCATGCTCAGCAGGCGAGCAGATGGATGCAGACCTCGCCTTCGCATCTCTTCACTAAAGCCGCGAAGTTGTTGAAAATTCCAAGGTACACGGCCAGTTCCGACAATCGGACGCTTGCCCTTGGCAATCACAAGTAACCCTTCCGACCGCAGTTTTTGGAATGCTTGCCGGACTGGCATCTTGCTGATGTTGAGCGCGCGCGCAATTTCACCTTCGGAACAAAAAGTCTGCCCCTGGCTCAACTTGTTCTTCTTAATCAGCTCGCGGACATGATCCACAATCTGGACGTAGTAGGGCACGAAGCTATGGCTGTCGATCGTCAGGCCAAGTTTTTCGACCGTGATCGAGCTGGCCGCCGCCGCAATCTGTGTCACCGGACACCTCCGATCGCATCCTGAGCAACGTAATATACAACGTATCTATCACGTTTGCACCAACGATTTAACGGAGCATGTTTTATTTCTAAGCGGTCTCCGTAAGTCTATTACAATAAGGATTTTAATCAGCTTATTGCAGTCCTCATTGCGATTTTTCGTATAAGTATTCCACGAATCATCTTGACATCATAGAAACATATGAAGTTCATATACGTGTTCAACAGGAGAGCGTTGCCATGAACACTGAAACTCGGGTCCCGAACTACCTCGCATCCTCACAGCACACTTCTCAAGTGAAGATCGCTCGTTTCCTCCTCGCGATTGCTTTCCTGCTATGCGCATCCCTGGCTGCGGAAGCTCAGGTCGAGTCCGGAAAGATTGTTGGAACGGTCCGCGACGCTTCGGGTGCGATCGCAGCGGCGGCCACCGTCACCGTTACGGAAACGCAAACCAACGCGCAGAAAAAAATTCCTACCAACAGCGCTGGCGAGTACGTGGCAACCGAGTTGAAGCCCGGAACCTACACGGTGAAGGCGGAGTGCGCCGGATTCAAAACTGCGATTGAATCGGCGTTCAAACTCGACATTAACCAAGTCGTACGCGTAGATTTTTCTTTGGTTGTCGGGTCCGTGTTGGAACAACTAACAGTCACCGCGGCGGAGCCGCAGGTGGAATCGGAAACTTCGTCGATCGGACAGGTAATCGATGAAAGCCGAGTTCATGAACTGCCACTGAACGGTCGAGATTTTATTCAGCTTGCCTATTTGAGCCCGGGAGTGAACATGGGCCCAGCCAGCACGGGTAGCACCGGCAATGTGCAGCAGGGGGATATCCCCGAGGACGAACGCGGGAACGGCTCCATTCAGGTAAATGGATTGTGGGCGACCAACAATAACTACCTCTTAAACGGCTTCGACAACAATGAACAGCAAATCGGTTTCGAGTTGATCGAACCGCCGATTGACGCGATTCAGGAATTCAAAGTTCAAACCAATAATTTCAGCGCTGATATCGGCAAAGGCGGCGCCGTCGTCAACGTGGTCACAAAATCGGGAACCAACCGTTTCCACGGCAGCGCGTTTGAGTTCTTGCGCAACTCCTTCATGGACGCCAAGAATTTTTTTGACGACCCTACGGCGCCGATTCCGCCCTTCAAGCGCAATGAGTTTGGCGGCTCATTCGGCGGGCCGATCGTTCACGACCGGACCTTCTTTTTCGCGGATTATCAGGGACGGCGCATTCGTACCTCCGAGACTTATCTTTCTCCCGTACCGAGCCCGTCCGAAGTTGACGGAAACTTCTCCGATCTGCTAACGGGGACTTCGCCTACCGTCATCATCGATCCCGTGACCGGAAATCAGTTCATGGGGAACGGGTCGCAACCGAACGTAATCTCGCCCTGCACGAGCCCTGGCGGCCTGAGTCCTATCGGACAAGCCTGTCTTGACCCAGCTGCGCTCAATACGGTCGCGCTCTTCCCGCAGCCGAACGTTTCGCCGAACGTCGGCAATTTTTTTCTTTACAATCCCGTGAACCGCAACAATCAGGACGCGTTTGACGTCCGCGTCGACCACCAAGTCACTCCCAAGAACAACTTTTTCGGCATCTTCAGCTATGGCAAAGTGCAAGATCATAATCCGGATCCGCTTCCGGGCATCGCCGGCGGTGGTTCGTTCACCGGCAACATCAGCAACAAGTCGCTGCTCGCGGGACTGAGCGACGTACATGCTTTTTCCGGCACTAAAATCAACGAAGTGAAGGCGGGCTACACACGTTACGTCGTGGATGCCGTTCCCTTTTTTCAGGGACAGCAACTGGCAACGCAACTGGGAATTCCAGGCGTGAATGATCCCAACAACCCGATCACAGGCGGTTTGCCAAACATCCAAATCAGCGGTCTGAATCCGCTGGGAAACGGCGACTATTTTCCGGAGACGTTGAAGGAAGACAACTATCAACTGCTCGATGCCTTCACTTACACTCGTGGCAGGCACTCCTTCAAAATGGGAGCAGACTTGCGTCGTCGCGAGCATGGTTTCTTTCAAGTTCAAAATCCTCATGGAGACTTTTTCTACACCGGCCAATTCACCGGCGGAAATGTTCCCCTGGCCGACTTTCTCATCGGCTACACGCAAAGTCTGTTCCGCGACACACAGACCGGACCCTTCGGTATGCGCTGGTGGGAGTTCGGCACGTATTTGATGGATGATTATCGCGCATCGAACAAACTTACTCTGAACCTCGGCGTGCGTTACGACGTGTATACGCCCATGGTTGAAGAGCATAATCGCCTGGCAAACTTCGATTTCAAGACTGGATATTTTGTAGCTCCTGGAGTTACTCCCGGTACCAGCCGCTCCGGCGATGTGGCGACGAACTGGAGGAACTTTTCTCCACGCATCGGCTTTGCCTATTCGTTGGGCAACGACAATAAGACCGCCATACGTGGAGGCTACGGAATTTTCTACGACGAGCAAGCTGATCAGAACGACACGGAACTTGCCTACAATGACCTGCCCGGGGTCTATGGCAGCCAGTCGATTACCGTTTCCACGGTTTCCACAACACCGGCGATGGTTCTGTCCCAGGGGCCGCCTCCGATCAGCTTTTCGACCATTACCAACCCCACTGGACGCGCTAGCGCCGCCTATTTCCACAATCCCACCACCTACATCGAGGAGTGGAATCTCAACGTCGAACATCAAATCGCAAAAAACATGGTCCTCCAAATAGGATATGAAGGCACACGCGGTGTCCATCTTACTTATTTGAGAAATCTCAATCAGGCGACGCAGCCGCTCGACTCAAACTTCTGTCCAGTACCTTATAACCCCAATACCTGTCTAAGCGGTCTGCCTACAAATTTCGGCCGACCGTACTTCGCGACCGTCCCGAACATCGCCGCTATCCGGACCGAAGGCCACGACATCAGCCTGATCAACCACGGGTTGCAAGTGCGTTTCGAAAAACGCACATCCAAGGGGTGGAGCATGCTCAACAGCTACACTTGGCAGCACACCATCGGCCAAGCTACCGAAAGTGAAACTCCAAACGCCGACGGTGAACCACAAGATACCTATAACATGCGTGCCGAGCGCGGAGATATTACTCCGGACTTTCGACACCAGTTCACCTCCGCGTGGTCCTACGAACTCCCGTTTGGGCCGGGACAGCGTTACCTGCAGACGCCAGGTGGGTTAGGACTTCTGACTGGAGGCTGGCAGTTGAACGGTATTATTTCGATTTACTCCGGCCAGGCCTTCACGCCCTATCTGTCGTACGATCCAACCAACACTGGTTCCGGCGGTCCGCGCCCCGATCGAGTCGGCGACCCGTATAATTTTTCAAACGCGCCCTGCGGATCGCAGCAGAATGTCAACTGCTGGTACAACCCTGCCGCGTTCGCAATACCGGCGCTTGCACCGGGCCAGGTAAACGCGACGGACTTCGGAAACGCGGGCCGCGGCAGCCTGCGCGGACCGGCTTTTTACAACACCGACTTCTCCGTCTTCAAAGACTTCAAATTGAAAGAGCGGGGCCAACTGCAGCTGCGGGGCGAGATCTTTAACCTCTTCAATACGCCGCAGTTTGCTTTGCCAAATAACCTGGTCGACACTCCGACGGCAGGGCAGATCACGAGCACTCTGCACGAATCGAGGCAGATCCAGGTTTCGGTCAATGTTTCGTTTTAGCGCCAGGTAAGGCGAAGGCCGGGCAGCATTAACGGATTACCCGTATTTAGCTTCAGTTTGTGTTGCAGGATCCAGAGGAACAGAAGCATGCAGTTCAGACTAACTCGGCAGGTTTCGGTTACTGCGGTCGTAATTCTTGGCATTTTCTTTTTGCGGGCATCGGTGTCTGCGCAGACGCAGGAACTTTCGAAAGAGAGAGGCCAGAGCGCTCCTGCAGCAGTCGGCTTGTCATCCCCACATCTGCCGGCTGTGCGGCTTGACGGAAACTATTTCTCCCGCGAAGGCCATCGCTTCATTCCCGTCGGAGCCAACTGGGTTCCCGCGAAGGCGGCTATGCAATGGCCGACCCAGTGGGATCCCGCTGCAATCGAAGCTGATTTTGCGCGTATGCACGAACTCGGCTTCAACACAATTCGGCTGGATTTCGTATGGGCCTGGCTCGAGCCTCGTCCCGGAGACTACGATCCGGAGGCGTTTCGTAAACTCGATTTTCTCATTGCGCTGGCAAATCGTTATCAGATTTATCTTCACCCCAGTCTCTTGATCGGCGGAGAAGTAGGCGAAGCGTATTGGGACGTGCCCTACCGCCAGGGCCGGCATCCTCACTCCGACCCCGATATGCTACGAATCGAGACTGATCATGTCGGCGAACTCGCGCGCCGCTACGGAAAAGAAACTGCCATTCTCGGCTGGGATCTAACCGACGAACCTCCCTTTTGGATCGTGCCCGACAGCACGACGGACGCCATGGCGATTAACTGGACACGGCTGCTTTCCTGGTCGATCCGGCGCCATGATTCGCTCCATCCCATCGTGGTCGGTACGAGTATGGAGGATGTGGGACGCGGCCCGTTTCGTCCGGACAATCTCCGGGAAGAAGCTGACTTCTTCAGTGTTCATCCGTATTCGATTTACGCTCCCAAGCTTTTTCCCGATGCTATGCTCTCCGAGCGCGGCACCTATGGTTCGGCGTTCGAGACTGCTTTGTCTGGAGGCGCGGGCAAGCCGGTCATGGTGCAGGAGATTGGCGCTTCGTCGGCGCAATACAGTCCCGAGGAAATTGCGAACTTTCTGCGCGCCAGCCTCTACTCGGGCTTGGGCGCAGGGGCCAATGGATTCCTCATCTGGTGCTATACCGACGCTGCTCCCGAACAATTTCACAAGGTGCCTTATTTGCGCTCTCCACACGAGACCCAATTCGGTCTCACCACATGGGACGGCAAAGGCCGGCCGTCGGCGAAAATGTTTAAGGATTTTGAGGATATTGTTGCGCGCCTCGATCTCACCGGCATCGAGCCAGCGCCCGCAGAAGCGGCCATCATCGTTCCCTATGAATGGTCGAAGCCGCATGGCGATTTTTCTCACTTTGGATTGACCGGCCCTGAGGTCGTTCCCTATACCTCCACCGATGAGGGGGCAAATGTAGCGGGACAGGCGCAGCCGAACTTCAACGAAGAAAATCAATGGATCACAGGTTCATGGTTATCGTCTTTTGTCCTGGCACGCCGGGCGGGCATCAAGGCTGATTTTCCGCGAGAGTATGACGAATGGCAGCGACACGCAATGATACTGTTGCCGTCGCCGCTAACCAGCACGGATAGCTTTCTGGTTCATGTTCACTCCGACTTCTGGGAGAAGGCGAAACAATATGTCACCCAAGGGGGTGCGCTTTACGCGTCCGTTGCCGCGGACGCCGCGATCCCCGAAATGGAGTCGCTGTTTGGAGTAAGAATGGTCGACGCAAATCCGAAAGATGAAGTCACTCTAAGAATTGTCGCGCCCTTCGGTGACCTCAAAGTGGGAGAGACGTTTCATTACGCTGTGCCTTCCGCAACGGCTCGTTATTGGGGAGCCATCCTGGACGTGAGGGACGGTACGATCATAGCGGTCGATCAGGACAATCGACCTGCGCTCGTCGCTAACAACGTCGGTTCCGGTAAGACATTGCTCAGCGCCTATCCCTTGGAAAGTTATCTGGCGAATGTCCCGGCAGCTTTTGACAAACCGGAAAACACGCACCGCATCTACCAGGCCTTCCGCGAATGGACAGGAGTAAAGCCCCTATTTCATGGCGATCAGCCGTCCGTCGAAGTCACCGCCCTGAGTGGTGGCACGCGCGGATATGTGGTCGTGACGAATCACGGCTCGGCAGCAGAATCCGTGACGATCACAAGCGCTGGAGCCTTGCATTCCATCACAAAGATTACGCCGCAAGCAGCAACACCGGTCCAAATCTCTGGTGCGACGTTCAAGATCGATATCGGACCCTATGAGGGCCAAGTTTTCGAGTGGAAGTAACA
>Ga0302155_10000961_pt1 | contig 21350 bp, 27 predicted proteins | sample I_Bog_N3_1_FD_193508 | JGI IMG/M metagenome (GOLD analysis project Ga0302155, IMG submission 193508) | Peat permafrost microbial communities from Stordalen Mire near Abisko, Sweden - I_Bog_N3_1 | ecosystem: Environmental > Terrestrial > Soil > Wetlands > Peat | place: Sweden: Abisko, Stordalen...
TCCGCGACATCATCGTAGAACAACTCGGCGTCACCGCCGAACAGGTCACCATCAACGCCTCCTTCATCGAGGATCTCGGCGCCGACTCACTCGACACCGTCGAGCTTGTCATGGCTTTCGAGGAAGAGTTCGGTGTTGAAGTTCCCGACGAGGACGCTGAGAAGCTCCAGAAGGTCGGCGATGTCGTCAAGTACATCGAAGAGAAGCAGGCCAAGTAAGCCCGCTCTCAGGATAGTTTAATCATCCTTTTAAACAACGGCCGCACCTGGCGACGGGTGTGGCCGTTTTGTTTTTTGCACTGCGGTCACGGTGACCCTTGGCAATCGGGTTATTCCAATCACAGGAAGAAAGGGTGCTATAGCGGCGAAGGAGGTTGGGCGTGTGGCGAGGAGGAAGAGCGATGGCTACCTTTTTAGGTAACCAGAGGGATGACGACACTGCCATATGCCCAAAGAACCAGCCAGATAGTGTCATTTCTGATGGTGCTTGGTATTAGTCTCTGGCATAGCTTTCTCCCGTGTCAGCAAGCGCCGCCTCATCCACCATGCGCAAAATCGGCGGACAGATCCTGATCTGTACCGCCCTCTTCATGGGCGTCGTTGCCTTGGCAACCCTTGCCTACTGGTGCCAGGGATGGAAATTTGGCGATTCCCTCTACATGGTGATCATCACCATTTTCACCGTTGGCTACGAAGAGGTCGAGCCATGCCATACGACAACACTTCGTGTCATCACCTGCCTCACGATCATCGCCGGTCAGATCACCACGCTGTATGTCATTGGTTCGATTCTTAAGATCATTACCGAAAAAGGGTTTCAGAAGGCCCTAGCTGATCACAAAAAAATCAAAAATATGGACGAGATCAAAAACCACACCATCATTTGCGGTTTCGGCCGCATCGGGCAGACAATTGCCAGGGAATTAAAAAAGGCCCACCTGCCCTTTATCATTCTCGACAAGGATTCGGCCCGCATCGAACTTTCTGAGAGCCTTGACTACCTGACGCTGGAAGGCGATGCCGGCGACGAAGAGACACTCGCGAAGGCCCGAATCGCCCACGCCCGCACGCTGGCAGCCGTCCTACCCAACGATATGGTGAATGTCTTCATCACCCTGACGGCACGAAATATGAAACCGTCACTCCGTATCATCGCCCGGGCCGAGGATCCCGCCACGGAGAAAAAACTCACACAGGCCGGGGCCAACGAAATCATCCTTCCAGCCATGGCGGGAGGTCTTCAGATTGCCCACCGGATCATTCGCCCCTCGATCATGGGGGTACTCGATGATGACACGACCTTTCTTAAAAACGATCTGGCGGAACTCGGAGTTGGGCTGGATGAAACCGTTGTTTCCCAGGAAAGCCATCTCGTTGGCCAGCCGCTCGCCAGCTTCATCGAGGGGGTCAAGGGACTTTCGATTGTGCTAGCGATCCGCAGGGCTGATGGAACCAACAGCCAGCACCCGGCACCACACCTCGTTCTCCAAGGCGGGGACCGCATCATTTCCCTGATGCGCAAAAGCGGTTAAGGAAACTCTGAGGGCGATTGCGTTTGCGTTGCTGTGCTGATGGTGTTGGTCTTGGTGCCAGTGATTACCCAACTCCGATCCGCAGTTGAGTTTGCGGCGCAATTGCCGCGCTACAACGAGATCATTCGCGTCCTGTTCAAATACGGATTCGCGGATGTCCTCAAATTAGTCGCGCTCCAGCGCATCATGGGAATCGAAGGTGCTGAACTGCAAACGCACGAATCAGGCCTGCTGGCAAAGCCGCCGGAAGAAAGATTGAGACTGGCACTCGAGGAACTTGGCCCCACCTTCATCAAATTCGGCCAGATCCTCAGCTCACGACGCGATCTGGTTAACAACGATTTCTACATCGAACTTATCAAACTTCAGGATAGCGTGCCGACATTTCCGGGTAGTGAGGCAAAACAGATTTTCACCCAACAAATCGGCATCACCGTGGAAGCGGCATTCTCCGAATTTGATGAAAATCCAATTGCCGGCGCATCGATCGCACAGGTCCACCGGGCCATCACGAAGGAGGGGGCAGTCGTTGCCGTCAAAGTCCAGAGACCCGACATCCAGCCGATCATTGAACGGGATCTCTCCATCCTCCTGGATTTTGCAAAACTTCTGGAACATCATGTTCCGGACATCGCCGCATTGAATCCGGTGGCGATCGTGCAGGAGTTTTCTGAGACGCTTCTCAAGGAGCTCGATTTCACGATTGAGGCGGCCAATGCCGAGCGCTTTGGAGAACAATTCGAGGGTTCCAAAGCCATCGCCGTTCCCGTGGTGCTCCGGGAATTCAGCGGTAAGAAAATCCTCACGATGGAGTTTATTTCGGGTTACCCCGTGAATAATCTCAAAATTCTCCGCAAGCACCACATTGATCCGGTGGCCCTCTCGGAAAGCATCTCTATCCTAATTTACGAGCAGATCTTTGAACACGGCTTCTTTCATGCCGATCCCCATCCCGGCAATATGACTGTCCTAAAAGGTGGCGTGCTGGGACTTTACGATTACGGGATGATGGGGGAGTTTGCGGTGAGCTTCCGTTCAAACGTCGCACATCTCATTGCGGGCCTTGCGGAGCAGGACAGCAGGCAGGTCATGAGTGCCCTGATCGACATGTCCGAGGAGGGCAGTGTGAGCGATCCAGATAAAATGCTCCGCGATGTCGAAGACTTCAGCAATAAGCACCTCAACAAACCACTCGCCCAGATTAATCTGGCCCTCGTACTCAACAGCCTACTGGAACTGCTGAGAACCCAGCGACTCCGGATGAAGGGAAGTTTTTACCTAGGAATCAAGGCACTTTCACAGGTCGAAGCCATTGGACGTGATCTCAATCCCGCATTGAATTTTGTTGAGATCGGTCAGCCCTTCGCGATCAAACTGATCGCGGACAAATACCAACCGGCCTATCTCTTCAACCTGCTCAAAAAACTCTCGGGTGCCTCGATCGATTTTCTTGAAGAATTTCCCAGTGATTTCCGAATGCTTTGGAATCGCCTCCGGCGTGGTCAGATCAACATCCCCTTGCAGCACAAAATCGATCCCGAGGGGTTCGAACCATTGAGGGTCACCCTTGATCTGATCGCCAACCGACTGGCCAATGCCATCCTGGCCGCATCCGTGTTAATCTGCTCGTCCATCCTGATCCTGTCAGGGCTTCCTCCTAAAATATGGAACATCCCTGTCATCGGTCTCATAGGACTGATCTGGGGTACCTACATGTGCCTCAGATTGGCATTCTCGACATGGAAGCATGGTGGCTTGTAAAAACCCTCCGGCATGACGAAGCTGCGTTCCCACACGCACCTTCTGCAGTGGCATAGGGCGTTTGACGGTGTTGCATCGCTCGGGCTGTAGCACAACGACTACAGCCGCTTCGCTTGCTCCTTGCCAACCAACCCCATGGCATTCGCAAATCGATGGCCACACTATTATTTAAAATGCTCTAAATCTTTTTGATGAGATCCTGAAGCACTGAGGCACCGTCTCCAATGGCCTTGGACAGATTGACAGAAGCCTTTCCCAGTAGATTGTGCGCCTTTTTCTTTGCGGCGATTCGTGACTTGGCAGTCGTAGCGGCTCCTTCTCGAATACCGCTGCGCAGTAGAGAGGCTGCTTCATCAACGAATTTCAGCGCCTGTTCGGCTAGTTTGTGCTCGCGCCCGTGCGGGATAGACTCGGCTTTCGAGCTTACCTTAGCAGGCATTGTTTTTTTCTTAGGCGGATTTTCTGCCGCTGTTTTCTGTGTTTTTTTTGTAGTCATAAAGAATATGGGTTCGATCGATTTGGATCAGGTGGCTGAATTACCCCTGCGCAAACCCATCACTACCAGTCCGGCCCCGCAGATCAATATCGTAATTCCAACGGCCGGGGCGAGGGGAATGGTATGACTCTTTTCCGTTGTCACCTGTACGGGGCCAATATCGATGGCCTTCTCCCTCGTCGTATAACTAATGCCTTGATAACTCAAGAAAACGACTCCTCCTATAATGAGAAAAACCCCGACAATGACTAAATATTTCATAGATTCCGGTGACTTGGACTATAAGCGCCGTCCGCTTACGAGATTTACAATCACCATGATAATGGCAATCACCAACAGGATATGAATAAAGCCTCCGAGCGTGTAGCTTGTGACAAGACCGAGCAGCCACAGGATGATTAAAATGACAGCAATTGTGTATAACATATTTTGTTTTATTGGACGGCGTAAGTCTTCCATCAACTGCCGGTGAATTCAATGGGGTGTATCCCTACTGTGCTTGGATTGAGCAACTCATCGTTTGCCACATCCACGGATTTCCATCCCTTATTAGATGGACCTTTTGGTGGGAGAACACCCCATTGTTACTGATTGAATGGGAATCGATCTTGGATTCATGAAAAGAATCCATATCTCATTTCTATTACTAGGACTCGTAATGCTCTACGGATGCATCAGCGTTACCGAAAGAAAGCCTGCGACTTCAAGCACGACAACCACCACGACTCAGGGATCGTCCTATACCCCAATCAGCAACACGACCTCAACAACTCGAACTAGCAATCTTGGTTCTTATTGAAATCGAGAACGCTGACTTTCAAAAAATGGAGACACAAGAAATCAAAGGTGACTGGAGTATCACCAAGGGTAAGCTAAAACAGGCGTGGGCAAATCTTACGGACGATGATCTCCGCTACGAGGAAGGAAAGCAGGAGGATCTTTTGGGGAGAATCCAGAAACGAACCGGTGCAACCAAGGAAGCCGTGGAATCGACATTCAAAATGGCCTGTGATGCTTGGCGCGCCTAAAATGGCGCGCGCTGGTGTAAGTCATCGGCTCTGACAGAAAACCTCTAGAACCCTTGTTTCCACGGGCGTTAGATATCCCGAATCAGAACCCAGGATCAATTATTCTGGATTGAGTGCTGGACGGCATTGGCTCCACTGCTTACGTCATGTCCGGTAGCACTGACATCACGGCCTGTACCACTGATCGTGTTACAGCCTGAAACAAGTATGATGAGGATGGCGACAAGGGATATGGAAAATAGTGTTTTCATGGTTACAATCCTCTCGAACAGTTCTGCCTCCGTCTATGGGGTTATAACCCTCCACTCTACATCCCAAGGTTCATCCTACTTGACGCACGGACTTACGGTTCAATCGTGGTGAAAATATCGAGCTTTGGAGCCCGGTGCATACCCGTACTTACCGGAGCATCGGTGAGCACGAGCGTGGCACCTGGTTTGATCAGCGATAGGGTTCTCTCTAGGAATTGTTGATCGATCGTAACGCGCCCCATGAGATCCCCGATCTTGGGAGCGACACCAACCATACTGGCTGTTAATAACCACTTGTGCCGCCCGTTGGCATCCACCTTGTCTAAGGCGGAATAGACATAAAGCCCCGTGAGACCTTCCAGCCCACGGATTGGGGAACGACCGACCTCCACACCGTTCCTGTAGACATAGATTTCCGCATCCGGACTGCTGACGACGATGGAGACCGAACCTTCCGGCGCTTTCGAAGGGTCCCAGAATGTTAGGGGTGGGGAGGTTACCACTTTGGCCAAGGGATTGAACAGGAGAGCTGGTAATTTTCCGCTGCCGGATCGTGACCAATGATCGGTAATCAACACAACGGTGCCACTGGCCGTCACGGTGTAGAGCTTTTTTGCAAACTCGAGGGGCAGACGGATGCATCCGTGTGATGCCGGATAGCCCGGCAGATTTCCAGCATGCATCGCAACTCCACTCCAGGTGAGTCGCTCCATGTAGGGCATCGAGGCTCCCTTGAATATATTTGAAGTATGCTTTACATCCTTTTGAAGGATCATAAAAACCCCGGTCGGAGTGCTCCTCCCCGGCTTCCCCGAACTGATGGTAGAACGACCTATCTTTTTGCCGTTTCGATACACAGTGAGCATCTGATCTGTCAGGCTCGCAATAACGACTACAGGGCCGACCGGCGAAGTCTCCGGATGCCAGATGTAAGCACCGGCCTCAAGCGGGGATGAACCTTGTGATACCTGATGCCTGCTTGATGATCCTAATGCCGATGAGAGTTGTACTGTGTTGATCACTCCAGCGATCAGCACACCACAAGCGATTCTCTTAAGTGATTTTGATTTATTTTTTATTAAAGGCGCATACGAGAATTTCATCGCCCTCGACTCATTTGCGGGGGGTTATTGGCTTTTGCTCCCGGCCATATTAGCCGCCACGGTTCCCGCTTGAGGACGGAGGTGAACTCTTCGGTATTGTTGATGATTTGTGGAATCCGGGAGTCGTTCAGGGTTTCCATGAATTGCTTCGTGTTTTTTATCGTAAGCGACAGATCGGATTCGGGCCCGAGCAACCGATCGACGTTTTTGGAAGCCAGTTCGGAAATGTCTGGAATGCGTTCGCCGACAAAATCCGCATGATTGGTCGCCAATCCCGAGATGGCATCGCCATGAACGAAATCAATGATCTCTTGGCCCATCATTCCTTGTTGGGTCAATCGGGCCGTGTCATTGCAATAAATTTCAGCAGACCGAGCGACCTGCACTTCGACAGACACCTCATAATCGGGATGCCCTGCAGGGCGTGAGGCCAGCAAGACGGGGGACTGAAGGGTTGTCACCTTCCCGACTTCGCGACCGGCAAGAAGTACCGGGGCACCGGGCCGGATCCCGCTCGCGTTGTCGAAATAAATCCGGTAGGTGTTCAGCGGCTTAAGAACTCCAGGCATCCCGAGAAAGATCACAACAAGGATAAAAAATCCTAAAGTGGCCAATACCAGAATCCCTGTTGTGATTTCGTTTTTATGAATATTCATGGGTCAAGGGGTGGATTTTCTGTGATTGGAGAAGGAGGAAAGAAAGCTGATGATGATGGGGAGTCTCGAACGACGGAACTCCTCCGGTGTCCCGTCAAAAACAATTTTTCCCCCGTCGAGGAAGGCCATGCGTGTCGCCACAGCAAAGGCATTGTCCATTTCATGGGTAACGACGATTGATGTGACTTTCTGTTCAGTCCTCAACCGAATGATCAGATCATCAATCAGTTTGCTATTGATCGGATCAAGACCGGCGGAAGGTTCGTCGAACAGGACGAGTTTAGGATCCATCGCGAGCGCTCGTGCGAGCCCCACCCGCTTTTGCATGCCGCCGCTGAGTTCTGATGGAAGTTTATTCCGAATGTCTTTTAGCCCCACCATCTCCAATTTCTGATCAACTAGTGTGTCGATTTCCTCCCGGCTCTTGTCGGAAAGCTCCTCTAGTGGTAGGGCTATATTCTGCTGAACGGTTAGCGAGCTCAGAAGCGCCGCATTCTGATAGACCATGCCGATCTGCATTCTGACTGCATTGAGTTCCGCCCGTGAAAGTTGCGTCAGATTTTCCTTCTTAAAAAAAATACTCCCTTTATTTGGTTCAAGAAGTCCCATGAGCAGGCTCAGCAAGGTGCTCTTGCCGCTACCGCTCATCCCCATGATCACCAGAACCTCCTCCGCCCGGACTGAAAAATTAACGCCATCCAAAACGGCTTTATCTGAAAACGTCAGTTCAACAGCGCGCATTTCAACCATATTTTCCGGAGTTGAGTTCATGGGAAAAATGTAACGATCAGAATATTTGAGACCGAATCACAGGCGATCACGGCGCAGATTGCAGTCACCACACTCGAAGTCGTGGCAGTGCCCACACCAACGGCACCACCGTGCACAGCAAGTCCCTTGTAACAGGCGATTACCCCGATAATCCCGCCGAACAGCAAACTCTTCATGCCCCCGGCCAGCACATCCTTCATCAAGAGGTATTTCACCACCTGGTCATAAAAATATCCGTAGCTAAGATGCAGTAGAATGCTTGAGATGAACGCTGCTCCACAGATTCCCGAGATAACCGAGACCATGCTCAGGCATGGGGTCATCAAAAAAATTGCCAGAAATCTAGGAGCCACTAGGTAGCGGAGCGCCCCGATACCCATTCCCTCGATGGCATCAACCTCACCTCCTGCGGTCATCGCACCGAGTTCCGCAGTGTAGGCAGCCCCGACTCGGGATGCCAGAACGATACCGGTGAAAAGTGGAGCCATTTCCCTGGTGAACGACACGGAGACCACCCCTGGAACGAGCGTAACGATACCAAAAATTTCAAGCTGATAACCGGTCAGCATCGCCATGGTCAGTCCTATAAACAACGATAGCAGGATGACCATCGGGACCGATCCCACACCGACACGATCACACTGATAGAATAACTGCTCTAAACGGATCGGGGATCGGCCGAGCATGACGCGATCCCTGACTTCCGCCCCTGTTTCTTTTATCATCCATACCAGACATCCAATTTCCTGAAGTGCCGAGATGGCCAATGCGCCAACCCTTCCAACGGAGGAAATCTCCTCTCGTTCTGCTGCGCCTTCCTGATTCAGACTGGCATCATCGCTCATCAAATTCGGTTTTCACTTCGGTGGCCTGAAGCATCCGATCGTGCTCCGCCTCGTGAATGCCTTCTTCCACAAGCCGAGCACTGTCGCTACGCCCATCTTCATCCTCATCCTCACTGGAGGTTTCGGGGGCCTGGGTACCGGTTGAACCATGGACCGGATCCCACCGATCGGATTCAGGTGCCGACTCAAGAATCGCTTCTTTGGGATCCATCTCTGATCCACCGGTCAGCTCACGCCTGGCCTGCTCCCAATCCATAATCGATACGGTTTGAGGAGAGCCACCGTTGATGATGGCCAACTCTACGGCCCGTTCCCTTACCATCTCCTCGGTCACGGTACCGATGCCGACGGAATGTTCCATCAGGATACCTTTTTTTAAGGGATTATTCATCGCGCGTTGTGCCGGCAGCGGCTTGCAAGAAGGAAACCAAGGAGCGCTCCCGCGCCTGCTGCAATGGCGAGGACCTGATAGTTGTTTTCGTGAAGGACCTTTTTGACGGCATGAACTCCATGGTAAACATTTCGTTGAATATCCCGGCAGATTTCCTGTCCTTCTTCCAATCCGGCTTCAAGTTGATGTCTGGCTTGGTTGAGTGTTTCTTCGGCAAGTGAAGTCGTTGCAGCCATCAGATTACCAGCCTCTTCAACCGGTCGTGTTGTTTCGTGATTTGAGTCATGGAGATGTGTTTTCATGTTCGTTAAATGGGGTTGGTTGGGTTGGTGACTTCTTCTCTGGCTGATCCCGCCAGAGCGCATCGCCTTCTTAATCCAAGCTAGTCGAAGGCCGCGCTAGTACCATGGGGTATTCCCCTACCGATGTGCGCTCCCGTCTCGCTCCACGTCGCCAAGGTTCCACCAAGCAACTCAACCGATAGGGTAAGTGAGCTTTGCCATCCACCTCAATATCCGCCATTCCGACTCCATCCGGCATCTCCACCGTAACCTCTGTTGCCACCGTAGCCGCCACCGCGCGCTCCATTGGCCCTGTAGTAGTGACCGTTATAAAATGTGTATCCCTTGCGATATCCCCAGTAATTGCCTCCATACCAATAGCCGTAACCATGGTTGGGAACATAAAGTGGCGGAATGAAGACAGCCGGATTTCCATAGGCGTAGTTGGGTGGCGCCCCAGGAATAATGCAACTAGTCAGACTGAGCATCACCGCACTTGCCGCCAGTAAGAAAGAAGTGGCGACGGTAATTTTCATTGGTTTGGCAATTGCGCGGTTTCTTAAAGCAACTGGAGAGATTGAAGCAGATTGTTGTTGATGCGCCCGTTTACGTAGAGGTTGTTATCACGTTGGTAATTTGCGATCGCATTCCTACTTCCGGGACCGAGATCACCATCAATGGGACCGTTGTAATATCCCAACTGGTTCAAGCGAGACTGAACACTGCTCGCCACGGATGATCCGTTGTACCCACCATTGGAGTAGCCGACATTCCCATTGGAATAGAAGGGATTAAACAAGCCATCAATGATCAGCCATCCCCCTTGGTACCAACGATAGTTGTGGTTGTTCCAGGAATGCTGGCCGTCGTGGCTCCAGTCACTATGAGTGTTGGCTTGAGTCCAAAGACCTCCGTAATTGTTGTTTCCATTATATTGGGCATTTGGCGTGACTTGATACTGCTGAGCTCCACCGCTGTTATTGACAGATTGCGCGCGGGACGCCCCTCCACCTCCCGACAGCTGGCGAGGAGATCGGACTGCCCCCCCATTGACTACCTGCTGACTTGAGACTGCCTGAGACGAATTCAGGCGATTTTTGTGGTTCTGATTCTCAGAAACTCCTGACTGCGAATTCCGTGAAATGCTATTCGGAGCAGCGACACGCTGCTGACGCTGATTCTGACTCGCAACATGACTCCCTTGGGCTTGTTGGGAGATGGCCCGTGGTGCTGCCTGTTGTCGTACCTGCTCTCGTTGCGGTGCTGCAGCGCGCGGTGCCGCCTGTCGTTGTACCTGCTGATGTTGCGGTGCAGGTGCGTGCGGCTGGGCGGCGGCTGACTGTTTGTTCCCTTCCTTCTTGTTGTCATCCTTTTGATCTTCGGAAAAAACCGACGATGACAAGATTAATGCCAGGGAGGCGGTGAGTACCAAAGCTGCAGGGGTGTGTTTTATTTTCATTTGATGTTCTTTTACGATCAATAGGTCTGATGACCGCTTTCAACAATAAGGTGAAACCCTACTTGTTGATTTCCCGAATCGACCCCTGGACGTCAGTCAGTCGTGGATTGAACACTGGACTCAATCACTCCCGATTCAATCGCATAACGGGTCAGCCCTGCGGTGTCGTGCAGACCCAGCTTATCCATCAGGGCCTGACGGTGCTTTTCAACAGTCTTAATACTGATTCCAAGCTCCGAGGCTGTTTGCTTGTTAGCCATCCCCTCGGCGATGAGTTGTAAAACCTCACTCTCTCGCGAGGTAAGTTTTTTGCTCTGATTTTTTCCGGACGAGCCCCCTCCGATCCCCTTTTCATATTCAGCAAGATGCTTGGAGAAGGAGGGACTGAAAAACGTCTTGCCCTGCGCAACGGCTCGAATCGCTTTGGCCAACATGCTTGCCGAGGTTTGCTTGATCAGGAATCCTGCCACTCCAAGATTGATTGCTTTTTCGAGATAGGCGATATCGCTATGAGCCGAAAGGATCAGTATGCGACTGCTTGGATTCGCCTGGAGAATTTGACGGGCCGTTTCAAGGCCGTTCAGATAGGGCATCGCAATATCAATGAGCAAGACTTCCGGTTTGTGCTCCTTGGCCATAACCACGGCCTGACGGCCATTCTCCGCCTCGCAAACAATCTTCATGTCGGCTTCCGACTCAAGCAGGACACGCAATCCCTGACGGACGATTTGGTGATCTTCAGCGAGTAGAATCGTGATGATTTTCATTTCAGTACAAAAGGGCTGGAAATTTTTTGACCGACGGGAGTTTAATGCGTCCCATCGGACTGGGAATCTCCGCGAAAATGCTTGTCCCTCGGCTCGGAGAGGAGGTGATACTAAAACTTCCTCCCAACATCTCGACGCGTTCCCTCATCCCGATGAGCCCAAGGTGCTCGTTCATTTTTGTTGCGAGGACGCTCTCAACATCAAATGATTTTCCGTTGTCGTGAATCTCCAGACAAACGTATTTGGTAAGTTTGCGTATCGTGATCGTCACCAAGGTGGCCTTGGAATGCTGGGCCACATTGGCAAGTGCGGCCTGGGCAACCCGAAAGAGCACGGTCCTCTTGATAATGTTGAGTTGTTCGATCTCTGGAAAGGCTTTCAAATGAATCTGGATCCCCGTCCGCTTAGTAAAATCATTCAGGTAGGTTTTGAGCGCCGGGATGATGCCTAGATCATCCAACGCGGTGGGACGAAGGCTAGTGGCAAACCGATGAATGATCTTTACTGATCGCTGCACCAGTCGTTGCGCATGGCTGATCTTTTTGGAGAGCCCCTTGGTATTGGCGGCAGCCTCGATTTTCAAATCTGCCAGATAGAGATTGATGCTCGCCAGGATCTGGGTGATTTCATCGTGGAGTTCCCGGCTGATTTTCTTCCGTTGCTCCTCCTGCTCCAAGATGAGCTGATGGGAAAGATACCGTAACTGCTCTTGCATCTTCCGTGATTGCAGCAACAACTCTTTCTGGTGCAGCTCGCTTTTTTTAAGCGCTGTCTCGGCTTTTTTCCGCTGAATAATTTCCAATCTCAACAAGCGATTGGATTCGAGTAGTTTTTGGGCGTGGATACGCAGGACATCGCTCTCCTTCCGGCCATTCACCCGGACCTCCAGAATAGAGGCAGGTGTCTTCTTCACCGACTGCTTCACTTTGCTGATTTTTCCAACCATGGCGTCTCGTTTTATAATCACTACTATCTTCTCCCTCTTTCACAGCATTGTCCATGGGGTAGAACCCTACCATTTTCCCCAGGCACCGCTCCCATACGTTTTGAAGTACTAGTATGCCTATCCTTGGGACCCTTGGGCACTAGGGATTTCACCCCATTTCCATGTCTCTCGTTAGGAGGCAATTTGTATCCATGACAAAAGCATTCATTACATCAAGCTTCCCGATTCGGTTAGTGCCGGCTACTGGTTGCGCAGACGTGGTTCAAGTTGATGAACCGACCTCGGATGGCGCTGCCCCTCAAGAAGCAGAATCAACACCAAGTAACCCCCATTTGGAAAATTCCCGCACCGAAACAGCACCCAGCCTCGATTCGTGAGAAATGCCTACGCCAACCCTTGAACGAGAGGGCTATCACAGAGGGATAGCCGATTGACAGAGGGGCTTTCCCTTGGGGTTGTTCCAAGGTGACTGCTCGGGCAGATCATGCAGGAACCAACTCTGGCTTCCTTGGCGGCACCTGGTTTGGTGATGGGAGAATCTCGTCAAACTGGAAGACTGCTTCCTGCTCTGTTTCCTCACTATCCAAAGGCACGAAGCGTTCTGCCTTAAATCCCCTTTCGATCCCCAGCTTGTTGCACGGATTGCGCAGTTCGGTCAGATAGACCGCCATCTCTCCGGGTTGTGCGTGGAAATCACACCCTGGCACCAAATCGCGGATATGGTAGGTGTTCCCCTTCTTGGGAAGCTGGTTGTACAGAGCCTGGATCCCCAGCGGGAACGAATCGTCAACGCAAACAACAGCTTGGCCAGGAAGGAACATGTGAATTTATTATGGAAGTTCTGGTAGCAGCTCAAATGTTCTAGCAGATCAGGTGTTTAAACCCAACTCGTCAACCAAGATTTATACGATACCTGCGGGACAACTTCATCCAAAAGACATCCAAAAACATGTATGGAAATGCTGAGGCCAATGATGATTTACCGCTACGACTTTGGATTTCTGGCCAATCAATTCCTGTAATCACCTAATGATAAGGAGGTGTGGCTAGAGAGGGAATCGAACCCCCGACACGAGGATTTTCAGTCCTCTGCTCTACCGACTGAGCTATCTAGCCGTTAAAAACCGAAAGGTTACGATCTCCGATTCCGGGGAGATGGGCAAGTCTCTTTCTCATTTTGTCCGTAACTGGACCTGATCAAGGGCAGCGATCCGACTCTTCCCGGAACCCCAGTTCAGAGAATCTTTTAGGGCTTGGGTGATAAATTTTTTGGCTCGTTCAATCGCGTCGGGAAGATCCATTCCTGTCGCCAACCCCGCAGCGATCGCTGCCGAATAGGTACATCCTGTTCCGTGAGAGGCACCACGGACGAGTCCTTTGATAAACGGGGCACTGTATTCCCGCTCCTCACAATCCGGCATCAACAGGAGATCGGTTGCGGTGCGACCCTGCAGGTGTCCTCCTTTGAGCAAAACGGCGGTTCCCGTCTCCGCCGTGAGTCGTTTGCCCGCAGCACGCATTGCGTCAATCGATCCCGGCTTGGAATTGGTCAGGATTCCTAGTTCATCGAGATTCGGCGTGATCAGGGTCGCCAGAGGAAAAAGATACTTCCGATAGGCAGCAATGGCCCCCGTCTTAAGCAAGGGATCGCCACTGGAAGCCACCATGACGGGATCAACAACCAAAGCAGGACGCTTTTTTAAGCCCGCCAGGACATCAGCCACCACTCGAATAATCGGCTTGGTAAAAAGCATCCCCGTTTTGATCGCGGCGATCGGATAGTGCTCAAAGAGCACTTCCAACTGATCCCTCACGATCCCCGGATGCACAGTCTGAATGGAGCGTACCTCTCCGGGGGCCTCGGCGACGATGCAGGTGATGGCGGTCAATCCGTGACAACCGAGCGCGCTGAATGTCTTCAGATCGGCCTGTGCCCCCGCTCCACAGGAAGAATCCGATCCGGCAATAGTCAGGACGATGGGCTTATGGGGCATGGAAACAGAATGATGAAACTTGAAAGCTGAAAGCTGAAGGTATCGAAAACAATTCGGAAGTCAGTATTCAGTGATCACCGCATCACAATTGCGATCATCTCATCATATTCTGAACTCTGCCAATCACTCAGGTTTCAAGTTTCAGCTCTCATCCCTCGCTGTCCCTACCGGCTATCCCGTCGGGCAAGGGCGAGATAGATGAGGTTGCCCAGTGCCGCCACAAAAGCGGCAACATAGGTCAGGGCGGCGGCATTTAGGACGGAGTTCACTCCGATTTGCTCATCGCCGGGTCTGATAATTCCCAACTGCCGAAGGATGACCTTCGCCCGGGCCGAGGCATCAAACTCCACGGGGAGCGTGATAAGTTGAAAAGCCATCAGCACGGCATAACAGGCAATACCGAGCGTGAGCAGTCCGGTCATGTGAAAGAAAAATCCGCCAATGATCACAAAAGGAAGAATCTGCGAGGCGAACTGCGTGGCGGGAACAATCTGCATCCGTAAATTCAGAGGGCCGTAGTTTTTCTGGTGCTGAAGCGCATGACCACATTCGTGCGCAGCGATACCGACCGCGGCAATTGATTCCCCCTGATAGACATCCGTCGAGAGACAGAGCCTCTTGTGGCTTGGGTCGTAATGATCACCGAGCATCCCGTCAATCGAAACGACCTCCACATCGTTGATCCCGGCATCGGCGAGGATCTTCCTGGCAGTTTCAGCACCCGTGATCCCGGAGGCGGCTGAGATTTCCTTATATTTGTTGAACGCCGTGGAAACTTGGAACTGTGCCCAGAGACCGAACAGGAGCGGCACACCGATCAGCAGCAGATACATTTCAAAGGTCATGTTCAACAAGACACCCGCTCCGGGAAAAAGTTCAAATTTTACAGCTCCGAATTTTATAACTCCAAAGGTTTCGGAGCCCGGCTCAGGAGTTTGTGTCCATTTGCCGTGATCAGGGCGACATCCTCGTGGCGCACGCCGCCGAGGCCCGGGATGTAAATCCCCGGCTCAATGGTGAAGACCTGTCCGGCCTTTAGCTTTCCTGCGCCGAAGCGGGGCGACTCATGGAGATCGAGTCCAAGACCATGTCCGGTTCCATGGAAGAACCCGCTCCATCGATCCTTTACCCTCTCGGTCGGATAGCCGTTGTCCGTGAAGAATTGCTTTACCTCCTCATGGATGGCTCCTCCCTCCGCCCCGGAATGGAGGGATCCGAGCGCCAGCTTCTGCCCAAGCAGACATATCTCCCAAAGCCGGGATTGCGCCTCCGTGGCCTTACCACGCACCACGGTTCGCGTCAGATCCCCGTAGTAACCGCTCTTGGCAGCCCGTGGAAAGAGATCGAGAATGATGAGTTGGTGCGCCTTGAGTGGCCCATGTCCCCGTTCGTGCGGATCACAGGCCTGTGGGCCGCAGGCCACGATGGAGTTGCCCGCAGGAATACCCCCCGCTCGTAAAATCGCTGTTTCGATTTCAGTGCGCAAGCGTTCCGCATTCAGGGTCGAGCCACCCCACTTGAGAACTCCACGCGTCCCGATTTCGGCAGCCTTCAAAACTTCAAAGGCGCGTGCCATCCCGGTTTCGGTGATCCGCGTCGCCTCGGTCAGCAGCTTGATCTCCTCGGGAGTCTTGATCTCCCTCTCCGGACGGAACATTCCGGAAACCGGCATGACACTGATCCCGTGACTCTCAAGTTCCCGGGCCAATCCCAACGGGAATTCCGACGGTACCAGAGGGCGGAGACCTCCACGGGCTTTTAGAAAGGCGGCGATGACCTCGATAGAGGAAGGGTGTGCCTTTGTTTTTTTGGTCAGGATTTTCTCCAACTCACTTGAGGAGACCACTTCGTCAACGCGGGCTTCGCGCCGGCCGCGATCCAGTTCCAAATCATTAAGGAGGATGCTGCGGCGCCCTGCGCTCTCGAGATAGACAAACGGATCGGGGGCACGGAAACCCGTAGCGTGCAGCATGTCGGCCCCCAGTTCACTCTCGGAGATGATCAGGCGGGCGGGCGATTTCGAGGAGCGTTTGAGAGAGCGGATGGGCATTTCCTATCGTTGGCGCTTCCTCCCCTTCCGGACAATCAGAAAGGGAGGGAAAAGCAGCCTGTCTTTTTGACAAAAAAGATCTTGCCCTCTTCAGGTTACTACCTATGATCAGCCCTCCTTATGGCAAAAACTTCATGGCTTGAACGAGACAAACGCAAACGCGCTACCGTAGCGAAGTGGGCAGAACTCCGTGCCGAGCTCAAGGCAAAAAAAGATTACATCGGGCTCAGTCAGCTGCCCCGCAATGCAAGCCCTGTTCGTCTCACGAACCGCTGCTTGGTATCAGGTCGTCGTCGCGCTTTCCTCCGCCGCTTCAAACTTTCCCGTATCACCTTCCGCGAACTGGCGACCAACGGGCTCATCCCGGGTGTCACCAAGTCCAGCTGGTAGAGCGTGATCTCTTATGGCCCTCTCTTTTTCATTGAAATCGAGGGATGGCCTAACGAGAATTCGCCAGTTTTTATGTCAGGAATGAACCTCATGATTTTTTTATCAAGGGGTGTTTTTGCCTCTGCGGCGCGCACATTGCTGCCGCTTGCTTCTTTTTTCGCTCCCTCCTTCACCGGCAACTGCTGCCTCGCTAACTAAGAGCTCCCATGCCATTTGTCGCTGCCATTTTGGCTGTGGCGGCAGGGGAAGTGACTTACCTGCCTGCCGATCACTGGGAATCCGGAGAGATTATCTTCCTTCGGTTGCTGGCTCTGTTTGCTCTGGTACTGCTGAACGGATTCTTCGTCGCCTCCGAGCTTGCGATCGTGAAGATCCGAGGCAGCCAGTTGGATACACTCATTGAACAGGGAGATTCCCGTGCGCTGGTGACCAAACATATCACCGATCATCTGGAATCGTACATTTCAGCGACCCAACTGGGCATTACCCTCGCCAGCCTAGGTCTCGGCTGGCTGGGTGAGCCATTCCTTGCCCACATGATCGAGCCGGCTTTCGCTCTGATCGCCATTCATTCTTCGGTGATCATCACCACGGTTTCCTTCGTCATCGCCTTTTCACTGATTACTTTCCTGCACATCGTGCTGGGAGAGCTCGCCCCCAAGTCGCTGGCCATTCGAAAACCAGTGGCCCTAGCCCTCTGGCTCAGCCCTCCCTTGGGACTCTTTTACATCGTCTTCCGCCCGATCATCAGGCTCCTGAACTTCTCGGCGAATCTGTTGCTCCGTTATGTGCTTCGCGTCGAACCGCTCAATGAATCGGAACAAGCCCTCACCAATGAGGAACTGCGGGTCATTCTCACCGAGAGCCGTGAGGCAGAAGAGGTTTCTCCCCTTGGTCAACAACTGGCGGTTAATGCGCTCGACCTCCGGAACCGCGTGGTGCGCGATATCATGACTCCTCGCAGCGAAGTGATCTTTCTCGATTACGAGGAGCCGTTTGACGGCGAACTCCACAAGGCCATCGACTCACGCCACACCCGTTTCCCGCTTTGCAACGGTGCCCTTGATGAGTCGGTCGGGCTCGTCCACATCAAGGATCTGCTTCAGATCATCCATTCCGGAAACAAGGATCTTCTAAGCGTCCAGCGACCGATTCATCATGTTTCGGAAATGATGCCCCTGGAGAAGCTCCTCAACTACTTCCTGAGCAAACATGCCCATCTGGCCATTGCGGTTGATGAATATGGCGGTGCTGTCGGCATCGTCACCCTGGACAATGTGCTGGAAGAGTTGGTCGGCTCGATCCACGACGAGTTCGACACCCACGAGGAGGAAATCACCAAGATCCGCGATGGTGAATTCAACGCAGAAGGGACGCTTGCCCTTCATGATCTGGCCGAGGAAACCGGTTTAAAATTTGAAGAAACTGAGGTCAGCACCATCGGCGGCTACATCACACAACTGCTCGGCCACCTTCCCGTGCGCGGCGAACGCGTTGAGATCGGGGAGTACGTGGCCACGGTTGCTGAAACCGATGGCCGCCGCATTCTGCTCGTCAACTTCAAGAAGCCAGTCCACCCCATCGGGAAGGACTAGCTCGCCGGTGGCAAGTAGGTTTTAGGTGTTTAGACTGAAGACTGTTAGGTCGGAATCGGAAGGTAGAAGCTGGCGATAGCAATCTCACTCTGAAATCTGGATCACCGATCCAGCGGATGCCGGATCTTCAATCCTGGAAATCTGGCAAAACCACGATCCATCGTGACCCACTCGCAGCCGGTCTCCAATGCGAGTGCCGCATGGTAGGCGTCGGGGATCAAATTGCCTCGCACCTCCCCCTTCCGGCAAAGAGAAGTGAACAGCGCCCAATGCTTCTCGCCAGGAGCCAAAATCCGCACCCCTTCAAGTCCTCTGAACGATTCTACGAAATCAAGCGCTACCGCCAAGGGAGTCGGCTTCTTGAATACCTTCGGATGGGTGATAACACGCAAACAGCCGCTCAGAACCAACTCGGAAACCGCGACTCCTTCCGGTTCCTCAAGGGCGGAAAGCAGCCACTCTCTGATCTCACTGTGCTCCTCGCTCTCCTCCCGATGAGCATGAATCAGAATGTTGACATCGAGTAGCTTCATCTCTCCGACTCCATCACATTCAGCAATGATGCCGAGGAATGCAGATCGATCCCTTCGCGCAAGCCTGTACCTCGAAAAGTAACAAGGGTTGGTCGCCTCCCTTTCACGGAGGACTTCGGGCGTGTCGCCAGAGTCATCCGCAAGGCCTCTTCGATGACCTCTCCCAAGGTCAGCTGCCTCTCACGGGATGCTTTTTTTGCCAACTCCAGCAAAGGGTCGGAAATGGAAACTGTCGTTCTCATGCATCAAAGCATCACTATAAAACATCACGATGTCAATTTCTTGCCTGTTTTACCTGCTTACCACTTCAAAGCCGGTTCCTTGCGGTCATTGGTATCGTAGGGTGGGACATGACGGGCAAGCTTGAGTCTCCACCAGATCAGTAGCAGGCCAACAGTAATCCAGCACATGCTTTCGGTAATAATTCGGTCAAACTCTGTCCCGTGGGGTGGTGCTCCACAAACTCCCGATGCCAAACCAACCACGAGGCATAGCCGGCAAGGAGCGGGTAGATTCATCCCATGATGCCGAAGAAGACTAGTAAGAAACCACCAGGCATTGATTTGGTGGGTTTGCTGTAGAACATCATCCTTTTCTGGTCAGCAACCAGTAGATCAGTGGAGTCAGTGCAGCCACAACCATTGTGATTATGAAAAATACCCTACTGCCCCGGGAATGACGAATCGGCATATTCGGAATCACGCGAAAGGAAACACCCCATGTGTCATCACCAAAGAGAGCCGCAATCGATCCAAGAACGGAGGCTCCAGCTATTGCACAAACAATCATGAAGTGGCTCACTCCGCCACGTCCGAAACCATAGCGAAGTGACTCATAAAAAATGACCCCTCCACCGATCAGTGCACCAAAGAGGAACTGGAGAATGATCGCCATCCAATCAGCTTCTTCATCCTTTGAATCCAACTCAGTCGTCATAGGCTGCTCGCAGAAGTACCCTTATTCGTCCTCAACATAATCCTGATAAGGCAGATCCATACTTCCATGCAGCACACGGAGAACCTGTATCATCTCTTTCTCAATCCGGTAAAAGATTAGGTGATTTCTACAGAGGAGAGAGCGGATCTCCGGAAAAATCTCCGGGCGGGAACGACCTAATTCTGGGTGAGGGATAAGCTCCATCGCCCTCTCCCTAACTTGATCAAGGTAGCGATCGGCTGCCAGTTCATCATGAACCGCGATGTACTCCCAGAGAGCGAGCAAATCCTCCCTCGCCGCGGCGGTCAGACTGAGCTTCATCCCTTGCGACGTAAGCGTCCAGTCACCTTAAGTTCCTGATGGAGGGATTCGCTCCAGTCATGCAATTCCCCCACCTCGGAAGATTGGATTCCAACCGAGATCGCCTCACGAAGGTTGAGCAACTTTGCACCCTGACGAGTCTCCCTCTCATACAGAGAACGGATTGCCTCACGCACAACCTCACTGGCCGATGTGTAGAGCCCGGATCCCACCTTGCGCTGAATCCACTCTTCCATCTCGGTGGTTATTGAAACATTCATGACTTTATTTTCCAGCACGGCCAAAGATTGTCAACCTTTGGCGTTTTCAGGTCTTAGCTGACGAATTCGAGTTTATCGAGCCGCGGCACCAACCCTTGATCTGCCGCACGTCCCAGGAATTCCCGGATCGCAGCGCGACCGCTCTCGCCGTAATCAAGCGTGTAGTCGTTCACATACATTCCGATGAATTCGTCAGCCAGCGGCACTTCCATGCCCCGTGCGTGAGCCATGCTGTGGTCAACGGCGGCTTTCCGATGTGCAAGGCCATAAGCAATGCTCTCTTTCATGATCGTATTGATCTCGGTGCGCTGCTCGGGGCTGAAATCCTTACGGATCACATTTCCGCCCAGAGGGAGAGGCAATCCCGTCTCTCCCTTGAACCATTCGCCCATGTCGGCCACCTTCTCAAAACCTTCGTTCGCATAGGTAAGCTGTCCCTCATGGATAATGAGTCCGACATCGACACTCCCGGAACGGACTGCATCAAAGATCTCATCAAAAGGAACCACGGTATGGTTGAACTCCTTTCCGAGGAAAAGCTGGGCGCTCAAAAAGGCACTCGTCATGAGGCCAGGAACCGCAATCTTCTTTGTTCGAAGCCAGGCCTTCTTCTCCTCAAGCGTAGCGTCGGCAGCGGGCCCCTGACCTTTCAACACCACAAACATCGGCCCGTAACCATCCCCCATGCTGGCTCCGCAGGGAAGCAAGGCATACTGATCGAGCAGATGCGCGTAAGCGTGGATCGAAACAGCCGAGAGATGAAGTTCTCCGCGCAAGGCCCGCTCGTTGAGTGTCTGGATATCCTGAAGACTGTGCTCAAAGCGATACCCCATGAGGTTGATTTTTTCGGCGGCCATAGCGTAGAACATGAAGGCGTCATCGGGATCGGGTGAGTGGCCGAGCAGCAGTGTGGTATCGGGAGCGTGGGACATAAAAGGGGAAGAATGAAACTTGAAACCTGAAACTTGAAGGTTATTTAACGATC
>Ga0302155_10000963_pt1 | contig 21340 bp, 18 predicted proteins | sample I_Bog_N3_1_FD_193508 | JGI IMG/M metagenome (GOLD analysis project Ga0302155, IMG submission 193508) | Peat permafrost microbial communities from Stordalen Mire near Abisko, Sweden - I_Bog_N3_1 | ecosystem: Environmental > Terrestrial > Soil > Wetlands > Peat | place: Sweden: Abisko, Stordalen...
GCCATCGAACAGACAATGGAGCCAAGGACAAAGATCACCGCACTGACCAAAATTGCCCTCCTGCGGCCAAGTTTGTTGGAGAGAATACCGCTGATCAGGGTGCCGAAAAACGCCCCCCAGAGGAGGGCGCTAACGATGATTTCTAGGACGTGGTCAGAAACGGCAAAATCCTTCTGCAGGAAACCTTGCGCGCCGGAGATGACTCCGATATCGAGACCGAACAACAACCCCGCCAGGGCTGCCGTGAAGCCGATGAAATAGACAATGGGGCTGAGTTTTGCGGGGGTGGGGGCGTTCATGTCAATGGGGGGGTAACACTGTAGTTATCCCAGAAGCGGTCGCAGACAAGGCCCATTTTTACAATGATCGATGCTTGGTTGTTTATCACCAATATATTTAATGACATTAATCTTTATTGTCGTTATAAACTGTCCTGAATTTTAGCCATGATTGACCCTTCACGACTTCCCTCAAAAATTGGCCAGCGGGCTGCCCGCCAAGGCTGGTTGAAGTGGGCGATCCTGCTTTCCTCCTGTCTCGGAGCCATGATGGAGACGGTCGACACGAGCATCGTTAATGTGGCTGTGCCTGATATGAGAGGCAATTTGGGGGCGACCCTTTCGGAGATAGGATGGGTTTCCACCGGATACACGATGGCCAACGTCATCATCATTCCTCTGACGGCATGGCTTGGCATCCGCTTTGGCAGAAAGAATTATTTTCTTTTTTCGCTGATTTCTTTCACGGCGGCTTCTGTGCTCTGCGGGATGTCGAACAGTCTGGGAATGTTAATCGCCGCCCGCATCATCCAGGGACTCGCTGGAGGAGGACTTCTTGCCAAAGCGCAGTCGCTTCTTTTCGAAACCTTTCCGCCGTCTGAGCAAGGAATCGCAAGTGCTCTCTTTGGGCTTGGAGTGATCGTCGGGCCTGCTGTTGGTCCCACCCTTGGCGGCATCATCACAGATACACTCGACTGGAGGTGGATCTTTTACATCAACATCCCAATCGGATTGCTTGCCGTTTGGATGATCTACACATTCCTTCCTGCTGACACGGAACTTTCCAAAGCAGATCAGTCCAAAGCAACGGTTGATTGGTGGGGAATTCTCTGGTTGACGCTTGGGCTGGGATGTTTCCAAATGGTATTGGAACAGGGACAGCAGGAGGACTGGTTTTCCTCAACTTTCATTCGTTGGGCATCTCTAGTCAGCCTTGTGAGTCTTGTTTGTTTCGTCAAACAGGAGCTCTCCACTCCCCATCCCGCCGTCGATCTGCGGGTATTGCGCCACAAGGCACTTTTTGCTGGGAGCATTTACTCGATCGTCCTTGGTTTTGGACTCTATGGGGCAGTGTTTGTCATTCCTATTTTTGCCCAGTCACAACTCCACTTCACAGCCACCAAGACGGGGCTTCTCCTGATGCCGGGTTCCTTTGCCTCGGCAGTCGTGATGATTATGTTTGGCAAGTTTCTGAAGGATTTTGACCAGCGGTTGTTGATTGCGGCGGGAGCCGTCATTCTCTGCGTTTCCATGATGGCATTGGCCAATCTCAGTCCCGACACGGGGGAGGATGCACTTTTCTGGCCCCTCATTGGACGCGGTGTCGGTACAGCTCTGATCTTTCTTCCACTCTCCATTGCCACGCTCGGGGGAATTCCCAAGCGGGAAATTCCAGCTGCCGCCGGGCTGTTCAGTCTCACACGTCAGATGGGAGGAAGTATCGGTATCGCGGTGCTGACAACCATGCTGGAAAAATGCGCTCTCATTCATCGCGGCGATCTCGTCAATTATATCAATCCCTTGCGTATTTCCTATGTGCAGAGGTCGTATATGTCACAGTACTCGCTTCTCCCTCAGACGCATGATCCCATGCTCACCGCCACCCGTTCCCTCGGGGTTCTCGACAACATCATCACCCTGCAATCGAATCTCCTGGCCTCCATCGATATTTTCAAAACCTTGTCGTGGATGTTTATTCTGAGCCTTCCCCTGATCCTATTACTCAGCCGGGGCGGAAAACAGGAAGCAAGTGCACACTAACAAAAATTTCTTATGACTGAACCCAGCACCCAACCAGAGACTGTAACTATCCCAGAACCGAAAAAATCGCCGCTGCGCATTGCTGGGCTCCTTTTACTCGCCCTGGTTTGTCTTGGATTTACATTCAAGTATGCGGTCTTTCGTTATCATCACGAGACAACGGACAATGCCTATATCACGGCACATATCCATTATATCGCCCCTCAGGTGACGGGAGTTGTTAAGACCGTGGCGGTGGAAAACAATACCCGCGTGAAAGCGGGTGATCTCCTTGTTCAAATCGATCCCGAACCGTTCGATGCCTTGCTTGCCGATGCTGTGGCCAAGAATGAGCGAGCTGCGGGTGATTACCAGCGGGAGCAGGGATTGGCCAACACGCGGGTGGTTTCAATTCAGGATCTGGCCCATGCAAGGGACGACGCCAACTCCGCTGCCGCGCAACTTCGCATGTCTCAATTGAATCGCCAATACACCACGATCGTTTCACCCGTTGATGGAGTGGTGGGAGGGCGCAGTGTGGAGGCGGGAAATACCGTACAGCCAAGCATCAATCTGCTCGCAGTTGTTGAAGCCAATCCCTGGGTGGAGGCTAACTTTAAGGAGACGCAGGTGGCCCATATTCACCCGGGACAGGATGTTGCGATGACGATCGATGCAATTCCCGATCATACCTTCACGGGAAAAGTGGTCAGTATTGCGCCCGCAAGCGGCCGTGAGTTCGCACTGCTTCCCGCTGATAACGCCACGGGAAACTTCACAAAAATCGTCCAACGACTGCCGGTACGCATCGAGTTCGACCGTGATTCCATGAAGGGATATGAGGATCGTCTCGCTCCGGGTCTTTCAGTGGTGGCGAGTGTGCGGGTGAGGTGAGTGGGAAATAGGCGTTTAGCGGTTTAGGCTGAAGGCTGTTAGGTGAAGTGCAGATACTTCAATGCTGAAAAGGTACCGTAACAAATAACTGAATAGAGGGAGTGCATTGGATTGCGAAGTAACCCACGATAAATAATCTGAAACCTGACCTAACAGTTTGCACTCTAAACGGCTAAAAGCCTCGTCTCTTTAGTTTTGAACTCGGGTGTGCCCACGCGGTTCACCAGTCTCAGGTTTGCTGAGAGCCTATCTTATCTGCAGCTACTCAAGGGCCAGGAAATCGCGCACAAACTCGTTTGCAGGATTGGAGCGTACTTCGTCCGGAGAAGCAATCTGCTGGATGGTTCCCTTGTTGATGATGACCACACGGTTGGCTACTTCGAAGGCTTCCTCCTGGTCGTGTGTCACGAAGAGGCTGGTGAGGTGCGTGGTGTTGTGAAACTCCGTCAGCCAGGAGCGTAACTCCCTGCGGACTTTGGCATCGAGTGCCCCGAAAGGTTCATCCAACAGCAGGACTCGGGGTTCGACAGCCAGGGCCCTGGCAAAGGCGACGCGTTGACGTTGTCCACCGGAGAGTTGGACGGGAAAACGGTTTTCAAGTCCGGAAAGCTGGATCGTGTTCAACAGAGAGAGAACACGTTCACGGATTTTTTGCCGGGAGAGGCGTTTGCGGCGGGGAGCGACCCGCAATCCGAAGGCGATATTGTCGAAAATCGTCATGTGGTTGAAGAGCGCGTAACTTTGAAAGACAAAGCCTGCCTTGCGTTCGTTCGCATTTTTCTGACTGACATTTTCCCCTGAGAAGAAAATCTCCCCGCTGTCGGAAAATTCCAGTCCGGCGATGATGCGCAGCAGTGTTGTTTTTCCGGAGCCACTTGGGCCGAGAAAGGCAACCATTTCGCCCGTTTCAACCTTCAGGTTCACATTGCTGACGGCTGGGAAGGCACCAAAATTTTTGGAAAGGGAGGTGATTTCAATGCTCATGATTGGAAGTGGTTTAGACTGAAGGTTGTTAGACTATTAGGTCGGACGGGAAGAGGGATTGGCCGAGGAAGGGCGCAGGGCTTCAGGCTGAAGGTTGGTTTCATTCGGTTCTGCCTAATAGTCTAACAGTCTTCAGCCTAATAGGCTTTCTGGCTCTTCGGCACTGACGAGTGTGTTTTCGAGTGTGGATCTCTGACTCTCGGCGATCTGACGTGTATTCTCCCATTCCGCGAGGGTCTTGAGGCAGAGGGTGACAAGTGCGAGGAGTGCCAGGGCTGAGGCCAGTGCAAAACCAGATGCAAACAGGTAGTCATTGTAGAGGCGCTCAATCTCCAGGGGCATCGTGTTGGTCTTTCCACTGATTTTTGCGGAGACAACACTGACCGCTCCGAATTCTCCCATAGCGCGGGCATTGCAAAGAATCAGGCCGTAAAAAAATCCCCAGCGAATTTTTGGCAGGGTGATGTGGCGCAAAATCTGAAAACCCGATGCCCCGAGTGTCAGGGCGGCTTCCTCCTCCTCGAAACCTTGGGCTTGCATTAAGGGGATGAGGCTTCGAGCCACGAAGGGAAAAGTCACAAAGGTGGTTGCCAGCACGACGCCTGGAAGGGCAAAGATAATTCGGATGTCGTGCGCCTGGAGCCAGGGACCCAAGTAACCACGGCGACCGTAGAGCAGCACATAGATGAGGCCCCCGATGACGGGAGAAACCCAAAGCGGGAGATCAATGAGGGCCAGCAGAAGAGCCCGCCCTCGGAAGTTGTAGCGCGTGATGGCCCATGCTGCTGAAATGCCGAAAAGGGCATTGGATGGGACGGCTATCAGGGCGACGAGGAGTGTGATCTGGACGGAGTGGAGAATGTCGTGATCGGTGAAGGTGCTCAGGAATGTAGTAAGCCCTTTGGATAGCGCACCCTGAAAAACGACAAGTAATGGAAGTCCTAGAAAAAGGATGAAGAAGAGAAGAACGATACCGATGATGAGGCGTCGTACCCAGCAAGGTTCGGAGTTGGCTTTGAGACAGGGATCTGCGCGTCGATCACTGCCGGGCGGATTGCGGAAATCAATAAAGCTGGCCATGAGTCAGTATTCCTTAAATGCGGTTGCGGAAGCGATTGCTCCAGGACTGGAAGGCATTTCCGATGAACACGATGATGAGGGAGGCTGCCAGCATGGTAAATCCAATCGCTGCAGCTCCCGAGTAATCGTACTGATCCAGTTTGGAAACGATCATGAGCGGGGTGATCTCGGTTTTAAACGGAATGTTCCCGGAGATGAAAATAATCGAACCATATTCTCCCACGGCGCGACCATAGGCCATGATGATGCCGGTGAGGAGGGATGGCAGTAGAGGGGGAAAAACAACGTGGCGTAAAGTTTGCCAGCGACTCGCCCCGAGGCAGGCGGCGGCTTCCTCCACATCGGCGGAAAGTTCACTGATGACCGGCTGGACGGCACGCACCACAAAGGGAAATCCAATGAAAATCATGGCGAGCAGGACGCCAAGCGGGGTAAAGGCGATCTTGAAATCCCAATGAGAGAGCAGTTTACCCAACCATTGATTCGGGGAGTAGAGAGCGCAGAGTGCGATGCCGGCGACCGCTGTCGGCAGGGCAAAGGGAAGGTCTGTTGCCGCCTCCATGATGCGGCGTCCCGGAAATTCATAGCGCGCAAAAATCCAGGCGGCCAAAAGCCCAAAGAAACCGTTGATGAGCGCTGCGATCATGGAGATGCCAAAACTGACCCGATAGGAAGCCATTACCTGCGGATCAGTGACGGTTGTCCAATAGTGACTCCATCCTCCGGAGAAGGTTTTTCCAATCAATGCCGCAAAAGGGAGCAGGACGATGAGGGAAAGCCAGGTCACGCTCCACCCGAGACTCAGGTTAAAACCGGGCAGGATATGGCGTTTTCGGGACATACGAAAAATGGAGAGGAAGGATCTTATAGCCAACTTGCCGCTAGATGTCTCGCCCTTCGGAGCTGATTTCACGATAGAGGCGAAGGATCTCCTTGATGGCCACGAGGTGCGCTTCGACCTGTCTGCCCAGCGGGGGATGGTGGGGGGTTTCGAAGACAATCGAAAAGGGTTGCGGATGCTGTTCCTGAGGGGCGGCCAAGATGCCGTTATACCCGCCGCAGATGATGGAATCACTTGCAGGGTGAGAATCGATCTCGGGCCGGATGTCGCGTGGAATCACCTGGGATGCGGTTTGAAGGGCCGGCTCCAGAAGATGGCGGGTCAGGGTGCTGCCGTTGGCATACCCGTAAATTCCCTCACTCGTATCATCGGTGTGAAGGGCAATGATGCCATCGAACTGTTTGGCTCTCAAATCCTGCTCAAGAAGCCGCACCTCGGCATCTTCCTCATCACACCAAAAGCAACGATTGAGATCTTTTCCCGAGAACCCCGCGCGCAGTCCCTGCTCGAATCCCCACGGATTGCAGACGGGATAAATGAAGAGTTCGTAAAATTCAGCCAGGGAAGGCTCCTTTTCCAAAGAGTGAAGCAACTGCATCGTGGCGATCACGCCCGATTGTTCATCACCATGGATGCCCGCAAAAATTCCAACGCGGTAAACCGGTGAACCTTCCGGGTCAGCCCACCGATATCGCAGCAGATGGGGGCCATCCGTTCCATGTCGTACATGCTGCTCTGAGATGAAGCGACTGCGTCCGGCCAGTTGATCGCCGTAGCTGCGAATCGATTCCGTCCGACCGCCTGAAGCCACCGCATCGGAATGAATCCCGTTCCTCTGGGGAAGAGGGGTCACTTCCCGTCGATTTCGAGACGATAGAAACTCCTTTTGATTGGCTGCCATAGTGCTTTGCGGGAGAGCAAGGAGTTCGTGGTAGCGGAGAGAGTATTATCTGTTCCCCTTGAGAATCTGGTCAAAAATACCACCATCGTCGAAATGAGTTTTCTGGGCTTCGGCCCAGCCTCCAAAGTCAGCAATGGTCGTCAGTTGGAGTGGCTTAAACTGGTTGGCGTATTTTGCAGCTGCTGCAGGATCAATGGGACGGTAGAAATTTTTTCCGATGATGTCCTGTCCTTCGGGGCTGTAAAGATACTCCAGATAAGCAGTCGCCTGTTTCCGGGTATTGTGCTCATCCACATTGGCATCGATCACCGTGACGGGGGGTTCCGCCAGGATGCTGAGTGATGGTGTCACGATTTCGTAGTTATCCCCGTTTAGTTTCTTGATCAAGAGCGCCTCGTTTTCCCAGGTGATCGAAACATCGCCCAAATTGCGTTCTGTGAAGCTGATGGTTCCTGCCCGAGCTCCTGCGGCCAGGCCGTTCTTCAAGGCGTTTTTGTAAACCTTAGAGACAAAATCGAGCACTTTTTCCTTATCTCCATTGAACTTTTTATTGGCATAGGACCATGCTGCGAGATAGTTCCAGCGGGCTCCACCACCGGTTTTTGGATTCGGAGTGATGATGGAAACATCCTCGCGGATCAGGTCGTCCCAATCCTTGATATTCTTGGGATTTCCTTTGCGAACGAGGAAGACGATGGTTGAGGTATAGGGGGAACTGTTATGGGGGAGGCGGCTTTGCCAATCTTTCGGAATCAAGTGTTGTCCGGCTGCGTTCACCCCTCCTTTTTCGTAAATTGCATCAATGTCGTAGGCCATGGCCAGGGTGGCGACATCGGCAGGAGTGCCATCTTGAATGGCCCGGGATTGCTTGCCGGAGCCATCATGGGAGTTGCTGATTTTGATATCCTCGCCCGTCTTTGTTTTCCAATAGGAGGCAAAGGCTTTGTTGTATTCCGAGTAGAGTTCCCGGGTCGGATCATAGCTGACATTCAGGAGATCTGATTCGGCCTTGAGTAGTGCAACCCCCTGCAATGCGAGAAGGAAGAGGATCGTTTTGCGAAAAATCATAGAAGGATGTGCTGGACTTTAATCAAGAAAATCAACGAGTCAATATAAAGACGATTAAAGAAGTCGTTATAAAAGACTCCAGTTAAAATCGTGATTGTTTCTAAATGCCGTCTCCGTCGATACCCTGAATTTTTACTAGTTCACTGGCCCCTACGACAGGTGATTTCATCACATCGGCAAGCGTGGTGCGATCCATCAGATTTGCAACCAGGTTTCGAGCAGTGAGCATAACCCGTCGGAAGCGGCAGGTTGTTTCCTGAGTGCAGCGTTTGTAGTCAGTTACTGAAACGCAGGCAATGGGCGCAAGATAGCCATCAAAATGCCGCACGACATCGCCCATGGTGATTTTGCTTGGTGCCTTGGCTAGCTGATAGCCGCCGCGCTTGCCAGCTGTGCTGACGACCCATCCCTTTTCCTTGAGATCAAGCATGATGTGCTCGAGGAATCGTTTTGGAACATCATTGCGACGCGCAAGTTCGAGAATGGGGATCGGCGGCCCCCCCTGATGCTCCACAAGGGTGAAGAGAGCACGTAGGGCATAATCAGTCCGCATTGAAAGCTGCATGGAATTAACATACACGATCAATCAGGTTGCGAAAAGTCCGAATTAGACCTCAACTTTTTTTGTGGTTTAGTAGAAGCCGGTAACCTAGTAGGAAAAGAGCCAATGTTCTCAAACGGATTTCTCTCAATTGCGGATTTTTCCGGCACGGCATTTTTCGCGGCTACGGGTGTTCTTGCCTCATCTCGTCGTCGTATGGATTGGATTGGGGCAATAGTGTTGGCGGTGGTGACGGCAACGGGGGGAGGGACGCTGAGAGATCTGCTCTCCGGCCAGTTACCTGTCTTTTGGATACGTGATCCAAGCTATCTCTGGATTGCCATCGGGACCGCCCTGGTAATGCTTCCTTTATTACCGCTGATCCGTTTTCCCGAGCGAGTGCTTTTGTTACCTGATGCTCTGGGGCTTGCTCTTTATACTTGGATTGGCTGCGAGAAGGTTTTTCTCCTCCAACTGCCAGATATTGTGGTGGTGCTTCTCGGAGTGATGACTGGGACGGCGGGAGGGTTACTGCGGGATGTGCTGAGTGCTCAGGTTCCGTATATACTCAAGAAAGGAGAGCTCTATGCTGCGGCCAGTATTCCAGGTGCTCTGGTATTTGTGGTCCTTCGGAGTCATCAGGTGGATCCAAAATATGCCGCTGTGGCTTGTATAGCCGTTGTATTGTCTTTACGGCTTGCTGCTCTTCAGTGGCGCATCATGCTCCCGAATGTCGATGACGCTGAAAAGCGAGACTGAGTATAGGGCCCTAGATGGGTGCAAAAAATCTGGAAGATATATAACGACCATTGTAGTCGTTATATATGAGCTTTCGAAACGCTGACTATAAATCAGGAAAAAACTGGAAAGAAGTTACGCGCTTTGATTCTGTGGATTTTGGATGGATTATTCTGAGTATAGGAATGGCCATCGGTGCCGGGATTATCTTTCTTCCGGTTCAGGCAGGACTGGTTGGGATATGGGTATTTCTTGCCTCCGCTCTCATCGCATATCCTGCTCTCTATCTCTTCCAGAGACTTTTCGTTAACACATTGGCCGCATCAGATCGATGCGATGACTATCCCGAAGTCATCTCCGGTTACCTGGGAAAAAACTGGGGAGTGATTCTTGGGTTGCTCTATTTTCTGATGCTGGTGCTTTGGGTGTTTGTTTATTCAACGGCACTCACTAATGACACGGCATCCTATCTTCAGACTTTTGGTGTCACCAAAATCCTTCTCTCGAAAAACCCTCTTTATCCGCTTTTTCTTATTACTTTTTTAGTGTTGCTGGCATCACGAGGTGAAGCCTTCCTTTTCAAAATCTCAACGCTGCTCGTTCTGACAAAACTTGGAATCGTAGCCTTTCTCGGATTTTCCATGATCCATCACTGGAATCTTGCCAATGTCGGTTCGCTGGCTCCCTCAAAGGATCTCCTCCGACAAGCGATTGTCACGCTCCCTTTTACGCTCACCTCGATACTCTTCCTTCAAACCCTGAGTCCCATGGTGATTTCGTACAGAGCACGTGAGATTTCCCTGAAAGTGGCGCGGTACAAGGCTCTGAGGGCGATGAACATCTCATTTGGCATCCTGTTTGTCGTTGTTTTCTTCTATGCCATCTCGTTTACGCTCGCGATGGGGCATGAGACTGCCGAACGAGCCTACCAGCAGAATATTTCAGCCCTTGCTATTGCTGCTGAGGAATTCAAACCAGGTATCGCTGTCATCCTCGGAGTCGTGCTCAATCTCTTTGCGCTGGTTACAGCGTTTTTCGGGGTGTATCTCGGATTTGAGGAGGCCTGCCGGGGAATCGCCATCAATGTTCTGACCCGCTTCCTTCCGGCGGGGCGAATTTCACGATCTTGGATCAACCGGGGACTTCGCGTCTTTCTGATTGTTCTGGCATGGTTTGTGGTCAGCCGAAATATCCCCGTGTTGAATTTCACCTCAATCTCAAGTCCGATTTTCGGTTTTATCGGGTGCCTGATCCCGGCATGGCTTGTGCTTCGAGTACCTTCGTTGGCTTCTTATCGTAATCCGGCACTCCTTATCATTATTATCACAGGCATCCTACTCGTGATCTCACCACTCCTCAATTTCTCGCATCCACGATGAAAGACATGATCCATTCTTGGAAGTGTTTGGTGTTTATTCTCCTGATTGAGGTTCTTTTCATTCCTGCTCGCGGCCTTCTGTTGGCCAGTGATGCCGACCCCGGGACCTATCCTCTCAACCTGAAAAGTTACTATCCAGACGCACTTTTGCTGAATGCTGACTATTATCGGCCGAAAAAAATTCAGGATCTGTATCCAGATGCTCTCATGCAAAATACCGATCGCTATCTTTCGGAAACTCAGGCAGATATCAAGGGACTTGGAATGACTCCATTCCTCTACTACTGGGGGGATTTGCTTGGGAATCCGTTTGGTGGATCAAAACAGTCAACAGTTTGGGATCAGTTGCTTGTCGTCGGGGCCAAAATTCATTTGGACAGGCTCTTCGGATGGGAAGGGGGAACTCTTGTGGTCTCCTTTTCCGATGCTGCTGGAAACAGTCTGTCGCAAAGCACCGGGAATATCTTTAATCCCTCCCAGGCGTTGAGTTTTCCCACCTTTGCCTCCAACGCCCTCTACCTGAGACAGGTGTTCCTGGGCGAAAAAGTCGAATTTCGATTTGGTAGATTTTCCAGCGCCAGTGTCTTTGCCTCGTTGCCGGCAATGGGTGCACTTCCCGTGAGCGGAGCGGTCAATGGGACGCCGACCTCCCTTTTCACCAATCTCAAGGGATGGCATTCCAATGGAAAACCCTCCTGGGCAGCCTATGCCAAAGTCGAACCAACCGCGGAGACCTACCTCAAAGCTGCCATCCTGGAAGTCAACCCTCAGGCAAACGATGTCAATTATCATGGCTTTGACATGGGGATGAACTCTCGTGATGGCACTCTTCTCCTCACCGAATGGGGATGGACACCCAAGTTCGAAGGGGCTTCAACGTATGTGAAGGATACAAAGCCTGATGATCGCGGCTATCCTGGCATTTATATGGCTGGTGCCTATCTTGAGAATTATCCCCAGACCCAGTTCAATGGTCAGACGTGTAACGAGGTCTATGGTTTCTACTGGCAGGGACAGCAACTGATTTGGCGTCAGCGTGATCATCCCAGACAAAATCTGAGCCTCTGGGGTGGCGTCACCTACTCCCCGCAGACGCAGGTTGCGCTGCTGCCGATCATGGGATACGGAGGCATCTACTATCAAGGGCTCATTCAGACCCGAGAGCGCGATGTCTCGATGCTCAACTTTTACACGGGAGCCATCTCTGGCGACTCTGCAGCGCAGAGTCCTTCTTCTGCCAAAGCAACACAGGAGAATGTCATTGAACTAAGCTATATCGTGCAACTGACGGATCATTTTCAGATTCAGCCTGATCTTCAATGGATCATTCAACCGGGTGGTTACAGTGGTGCTGCCAATTCACTGGTGGTCGGTTTTCAAGTGGCCGCGCAGTTCTAGAGCGATTTAATTAATTCTCTAGCCATTCTTTGCGGTGGCATAGGGCGTTTGACGGTGTCGCATCGCTCGGGCTGTAGCACAGCGACTACAGCCGCTTCGCATGCTCCTTGCCAACCAACCCCATGGCACCCGCAAATCGATGGCCACACTATTATTTAAAGCGCTCTCAGTTTTCGCAAAGGGGAGGGTATTGGCATTGGGTTTGCTGGAAAATGATTCATGGCACCTTGTGAAAAAATATTGCAGTTCTCCACTTTCCATTCTTTCCAAGTTAGAATTTTTTACTCACGTTTCATCAAATGATCATTGCTGATGACTCATTAGGAAGCGGAGCAAACGAGAACATTAAAATAACCTGGAAAGGCTGGGTTATCTGGGGCGTTGCGGCGCTGTTCTATTTCTACGAGTTTTTTGTCCGTGTAGCTCCTGCGGCGATGGCACCGGAGTTACAGCACTCCTTTAAGCTTAATGCTGCCGAGCTGGGAGCTGCCATCGGTGTCTATTATCTCATTTACTCTCCTTCACAACTACTAGCGGGAAGTTTGCTGGATCGCTTCGGAGCGAAGACAATCTTGGTTCCAGCTTCTCTGATCTGCACGCTGGGCTGTTTTCTGGAGATCCTGGGGCATAATGCCTTCTGGTTGAGTGCGGCCCGTTTCTCTCAGGGACTTGGTTCCGCATTTGCCTTTGTGGGAACTATGTATCTGGCGGCGGAATGGTTTCCAAGATCTAGGTTGGCCATGCTTTCGGGACTGACAACTTCATTGGGAATGATCGGAGGCATCATGGGAAATTCGGGAATTGCTCATCTCGTCGAAAAACTTGGATGGCATGTCTCCCTCATTGCTGCGGGATTCATTGGTTTGGTGATCACAGGGCTGATGTATCTTGTGATTCCCGGTAAAAGCCGCCACCAGAAGGAACAAACTGCATTGCCTGCGTATGCTAAAAGGCCTGGAATCTTCAAATCCCTGTTCATCGTTTATTCTAATCCTCAGAGTTGGTTCACGGGAATTGTAGGAACGGCGCTTTACATGCCTCTTTCCATTCTTGGGGCTCTCTGGGGGATTGAATATATCAGTTCGGTGACCGGAGGGAATAAAGTGGCCGCTGCAGGTGCCGCCACCATGCTCTATGTGGGTTGGCTGATTGGTGGGCCGATTGCAGGATTTGTTTCGGACAAGACCGGTATGCGTCGAAATCTGCTGCTTGGGGCAGGAGTGGCCACGCTGATCACGACGATCTGCGTGGTCTCCATTCATTCGCTTTCTGTGCCAGGAGCCTTCATCCTGATGTTGATGCTTGGATTTGCATCAACCTCCCAAGTGGTCTGTTTTGCTACTGCCGTGGAGCACAATCCTGCTTCGGTCTCGGGCACGGCGATCGCGGCAACCAACATGATGATCATGTTGCTTGGCGGAGCTGGTGAATGGATGTTCGGCTTGCTCCTTGATCTCTTCTCAGGTGGTGGGCACCACACCTCTTACTCCACGAGTGCGTATCACAAGGCGATCCTCATCCTCCCGATTATTGCCGCCATCGGTGTCGTCGCAGCCTATTTTCTGACCGAACCAAGCAAAAAGGAGAAGACATCCATTAGCACGGAATCACCCGTCACTGTGGAGGAGGTAGTCTGGCCAAAATTAACCCTGAACCGTTGGGTTCAGTGGGTGACCCATTTTTTTGAAAAGCCGAAACACTGAATCGCCGCCACGGGAGGTGTTCAACCTGGGTTTGCTTCCGTGGCAGAAGGTTGCTTCCTGGCGGTAAGTTTCCGAATGAGGACATAGAAGACCGGTGTGAGGATGAGGCCGAAGAGCGTCACACCGAGCATGCCGGAGAAGACAGTGGTTCCGAGGGTGCGCCGCATTTCGGATCCTGCTCCTGAGCCGATCATGAGCGGCACGACGCCGGCGATGAAGGCGAAAGAGGTCATCAGAATCGGGCGCAGGCGCAGCTTGCATGCCTCGATGACGGCGGCGACGGTCTCGCTTCCCCGGTCTTCGATCTGTCTGGCGAATTCGACGATGAGGATGGCGTTTTTGCAGGCTAGGCCAACCAGCACCACAAAGCCAATCTGGGTGAAGATGTTATTGTCCATGCCATGGAGGAGGACGCCGACAAGGGAGGAGAGGATGCACATGGGGACGATCAGGATGATGGCAAAGGGCAGGGACCAGCTTTCGTATTGCGCCGCAAGAGTGAGGAAGACGAAGAGGACGCAGACGGGGAAGACGAAGATGGCTGTGTTTCCCGCGAGGATCTGCTGGTAGGTGAGATCCGTCCACTCGAAGCTGAAACCGGGAGGGAGAAGTTTGGCGCAGAGCTCCTTCATTACGCTGATGGCCTGGCCGGAGCTATGGCCGGGTGTGGCATCGCCCGAGACATCCGCTGCGGTGTACAGGTTGTAACGGGTAACGACGGCCGGGCCCGAGGATTCCGCGATGGAAGCCAGGGTTCCGAGGGGAACCATTTCACCGTTACTGCTGCGCGTTTGAAGCTTGAGAATATCGGTGGCCTTCACGCGAAAGGAGCTGTCAGCCTGTGCCTTTACCTGGAAGGAACGCCCCAGGTAGGTGAAATCATTGACGTAGGCGGAACCCATGAAGACCTGCAGGGTGTCGAAGATGTTGGCAAGGGGGATATCCATGCTCTTGGCCTTGATGCGGTCAATGTTGACAAAAATTTCGGGAGTGTCGGCCCGGAAGCTTGAATAGAGGCCCGCGAGGGCTGGCTGTTGCTCCCCGGCATCGACGAGACTTTCCGCGGTGGCCTGGAGTTGTTGAAAATCGCCGCCGCCGCGGTCCTGGATCATCATCTTGAATCCTCCAGCGCTCCCAATGCCGTCGATGGGAGGCGGTCCGAAGGAAATGATGAGGGCCTCGGGAATTTCGGCAAATTTTGCCCGCAGTTCCTCAAGAATGGCGTTGGCGCTCAGGGAGGGTGATTTGCGTTTATCGAAGTCGTCGAGCATGACGTAAATGGAACCGACATTCGATTGGTTGCTTCCCGTCAATACCGAGAAGCCGTTGAAGACCATCGACGTTTTGACTCCATGCGTCTGCTTGAGAATCTTGACGATCTTGTCGGTGACGGCCCTGGTGCGCTGCAGCGAGGAGGAGTCGGGAAGCTGGCAGTTGACGATGAGATAACCCTGATCCTGCGGCGGGATGAAGCCGGAGGGGATGATCTTGAAGCCAAAGCCGGTCAGAACAAGAAGGCTCAGGTAGACGACGAGGCAGAGGCCTAGGAGTCGCGCGGTGCGTGCGACGGCAACGCCGTAAAGCCCTGTAACCCAGTCAAAGACTTTGTTAAATCCCCGGAAAAGCCAGCCGAGGGTGAAATTGAAGATTTTTGTAAGTAGATCGTTCTGTTCGCCATGGGGCCGGAGAAGAATTACACCGAGAGCCGGACTGAGCGTCAGGGAATTGAACGCGGAAATGGCGGTGGAAACGGCGATGGTGAGGGCAAACTGGCGGAAGAACTGCCCGGTGATGCCGCTGATGAAGGCGGTTGGGAGAAAGACGGCGGCCAGGACAAGGGCGACGGAGATGACGGCTCCGCTGACTTCCGTCATGGCCTGCCGGGCGGCATCGCGCGGAGCCATACCAAGACTCAGCTTGTGCTCGATGGCTTCGACAACAACGATCGCATCATCAACAACGATGCCGATGGCGAGCACGAGTCCGAAGAGCGAGATAACGTTCAGCGAGAACCCGAACATGGCCATCGCGGCACAGGTGCCGATCAACGAGACGGGAACCGCGATGAGCGGGATGATAGTTGCCCTCCATGTCTGGAGAAAGAGCATCACGACAATGCCGACAAGCACAACGGCCTCAAGAAGTGTGTGCTCGACGGAGCTGATCGATTTTTTGACGAAGACGGTGGTGTCGTAAGGGATGGCGTAATCAACCCCTGGAGGGAAGTTCTTCCTGAGCTGCTCCATTGTGGAACGGACGGCCTTGGCGGTTTCAAGAGCATTGCTTCCGGGACGTTGGTAAATGGAGAGGGTGGAGGTCGGTTTCCCGTCGAGGTTGCTGGAGACAACGTAGGTCTTGGCGCCCAGATGCACGGATCCGATGTCGCGGATGCGTACGACCTGCCCCTCCTCGCCGCGTTTGATGACGATGTTTGCAAATTGTTCCGGTTCAATCAGCCGCCCCTGGGCGGAAACGACAACCTGAAAGTCCGTTCCCGTCGGGGCAGGCTCCTGTCCGACAACCCCGGCGGCAACCTGCTTGTTTTGTTCCTGAATGGCCAGAACCACGTCATTTGCAGTGAGACCGAGAGCGGAGAGCTTGCGTGGATCAAGCCAGATCCGCATGGAATACTCGTAGCCCATCAAATCAATGCTGCCGATGCCGTTGAGTCGGGCGAGAGTGTCCTTGATCTGGAGAAGGGCGTAGTTGCTGAGATAGAGTTCGTCTCGGCTTCCATCCGGTGAAATAAGATTCACGCACATGATCATCGATGGGGAGCTCTTGTTTACCGAGACGCCCGTGCGACGGACTTCCTCCGGAAGGGTTGGTAGCGCGAGATTGACCCGGTTTTGCACAAGGACCTGAGCCGTGTCGAGATTGACCCCGAGCTTAAAGGTGATGGTCAGCTTGTAGGATCCGTCGCTTGCCGACTGCGACGACATGTAGAGCATGTTCTCGACGCCATTGATCTGCTGCTCGATGGGGGCGGCAACGGTATCGGCCATGGTCTTCGCATTGGCGCCGGAATAGGTGGCCGACACGGTGATGGTGGGGGGAACGATGTCGGGATACTGAGCGATGGGAAGCGTGTACAGGGCAAGTCCCCCGACGAGGGTGATCACGATGGACAGAACCGCCGCGAAGACCGGCCGGTCAATGAAGAAGTGGCTGAGGTTCACGGCGGCCTTATTTTTACAGGACTTGTGGCCGTCTAGGGGACGAGCGGCTTGGGATTCACCTTCTCGCCGGCACGAACCTTGAGCAGGCCGTCCACGACAACAGTGTCACCGGCTTTCAAGCCATCCGTGACAACCTGCATGCCATCCACCTCGCGGCCGAGTTTCACCGGACTGACAAAGGCTGTGTTATCCTTGTCGAGGATCAGGACATATTTTTGCCCTTGGCCCGAGGCGATGGCGCGCTGGGGCACCATGACGGCATTGACCAGAGTGCCGACGGGGATTTTCGCCCTCACGAAGAGGCCTGGAACGAGCATTTGATTTTCATTGCGAAACACCCCCCTGACACGAATGGTGCCGGTGGCGGGATCGACGCGGTTGTCAACAAAGTCGATCACACCTTCGTGCGGAAACCCGGTTTCATCCTGTAGTCCGATCTGGATGGGTTCGTCCAGATCCTCCGCGTTTTGCTGCGCGACATGTTTTTCCTGATAGGAACGGGAGTAGCGCAGAAAGGAGCGTTCATCAACGTCCACGTAGGCATAGATGGGATTGATGGAGACGAGAGTCGTGAGCGGACTGGTGCTATCGGCTGAGACAAGATTGCCCGCGGTGACATTTGCCTTGCTGACACGCCCGTCAATGGGAGCAGTGACGGTGCAAAACTCGAGGTTCAACTTTGCTGTCTCAAGCGCGGCCTTGGCGGACTGGAGTGCCGCGTTCGTCTGCTCGTAGGCGGTGGATTTCTGGTCAAAGTCGTTGGCGGCAAGGACTCCTTTCGCGCGGAGTTGCTTTGCGCGTTCCAGTTCCATGGCCGCGAGTTTGGCGGCGGCGTCCGCCTGCTGGTAGAGACCCTGGGCCTTGTCGAAATCGGCCTGATAGGGGCGGGGATCAATGATGAAAAGCGGCTGACCTTTGACGACGAGATCGCCATCCTTGAATTTGATTTCCGTGATGTATCCACTCACGCGGGGCCGGATTTCCACCGAACCGATCGGAGAGAGCCGTCCGAAGTATTCATCCCAGTCCTGGACTTGCTTTTGAACCGCCGGGGTTACAGTGACGACAGGTGGCGGGAGTTCAACGGTCTTTTCTCCGCCGCAGCCGGAAAGGGTTGCCAGCAGGAGGATCCAAGGGAATGGAGACGCAACCCTCCCGCCTCTTTTCGCGAAAACTCCCCTGCAAAACCTTCCGCAGGAAAATTTTACGGAGTGTTTCATCGCTCTCCTTCTTCTCATGCAGTGGATCATGGGTCAATCAAAAGCCCTTCCTGCGCCTGGAAAGTACGGTGAGTTGGGAGTGGGAGGTGAAGGGATGTCAGAGCCTGCGTTTTAACAGACAAGTCTCCATAAGCGTCATCATATGGTTAAATCATGAAGTCGATTTCGTCCTCGTGAAGTTGCACGGTGACCGAGGTTTTTTTAGATCCTTTTTTATCGAACTTTGTTTGAACCTGCTCCCCCCGTACCAGAAGGGTGTCGGGAGGAATACTCTTCATCAGGAAGACATTGGCTCCGATCGTGCTTCGAGCACCAATCACCGTGTCTCCGCCAAGAATAATGCCGTTCGGATAGATAACGGCATCATCCTGCACCTCGGGATGGCGCTTGAGCCCCTTGATGATCTCCCCATGTTCATCCTTCTGAAAACTGCGCGCTCCGAGAGTCACTCCGTGATAAAGTTTCACCCGATTGCCAATCACGCAGGTCTCACCGACGACCACTCCGGTGCCATGATCGATGAAGAAGTGTGATCCGATTGTTGCTCCGGGATGAATATCGATTCCCGTACGGCTATGAGCCCACTCGGTCATCATGCGGGGAAGAAGAGGAACATCCTCAAGGTAGAGCAGGTGAGCAACACGCTGGATGGCGATGGCTTCTAGTCCCGGATAGGCCAGAACGATTTCCTCCAGGCTCCTTGCGGCAGGGTCTCCGGCATAAGCCGCCTCCACATCAGTTTTTAGCAGGGCACGCACGGCTGGAATGCCAGAAAAAAGTCGTTCGGTGATGGCAATTGCATCCTTCTCCAATGTCTGGTGATTGTTATTTTCTCCTCCCCGGATGCGGAGGCTGACGGCAATCACGGATTCCAACTGATCGGCAATCTGGTCGATGATTTCCTGGGCGGCTAGAGGAAGTTCCTCCGAGGAAACTGCTTCTTCAGAAAAGAACCCAGGAAAGAGCAGGTGGAGGAAATCGTTACAGAGTATCGCGATCGCCTGTTTGGAAGGGAGATTGGAGCGATCCATGTGATTGATCCCGCCGGTATTCCGATAGGAATCAAGAATCGGATCGAGAAGGTGCGTGCGCTGACTCATTCGCGGCAGGATAGCGCGATTACGCAGTTGGCACCAGCATTAGCAGGCCACCCAGGCTGAGAGAAAATAGGTTCTTCTCTCATTATGAGAGTTGGGTTCTGACAAGAGTGCAAAGCTGCATGACTAATTTGTCTTTCAGCCCATAGTAGACAAACTGCCCTTCCTTATGACGCTCCAGGATATTGGCATTTGCCAGGAGGGCAAGATGCTTGGAAACATTTGCCTGTGTTGATCCTGTCATCTCAACAATCTCATTCACGGTATGGGATTCATGGCAGACGGACTCCAGGATCCTGAGTCTCATTGCTTCACCCAGAAGTTTGAAGCGGGCTGCAAGGTGGTATAGTTCAGCTTCGCTCAATCGGGTGGGACTTTTCGGCTTTGACATATCGCTATATAGTTATACATCTATACATAAGTAATTTTTCGCACCATGCAAACCGAATCTACCATTACCCCAATCCAGTTGCAGAGCCGCCTTTTGTCAGGTTCCTCCGCTGAACTTCTGGATGTCCGCACAGCTGCCGAATATGCCGGTGTCCATGTTCCGGGGGCGCGTCTGATACCGCTAGATGAGCTGGATCCAGCCTCTATTTCTCGGGAACGCGGGGAGGGTTCCACGCCCCTCTATGTCCTTTGTCAGTCAGGTGGACGTGCCCGTCAGGCCATTAAAAAACTGCAACATGCCGGAGTCGAGGGATGTGTGCTTGTGGAGGGGGGAACCCAGGCGTGGATCGACGCCGGACTTCCTGTGAATCGCGGGGCAAGCCGGATTATTCCACTGATGCGCCAGGTTCAGATCACAATCGGTTTCATTTCCGCCTTGGGCGCGGCACTTGCCCTTACTATCAACCCCCGCTTTGCCTTCATTCCTCTTCTGACGGGATGCGGGCTCCTTTTCGCTGGGATCACCGGTTTCTGCGGGCTCGCGCTCGTGCTCGCTAAAATGCCCTGGAATAAATCTGTGTCAGGCAAGGCTGCATCCTGCTCTTCCACACAAAGCTAACAAGGATCGCCACCCACCTGATGGGGCGGGTGGTTTTCAGCAGCGTTTGGTGTGGAATTGGATCATGGTATTTTAAATCACGGCAACTCTTGGAGGTTGCTGTGTTAAGGCCCGTTCTAATTGTTTGTGAAAGTTTGGTGTTTTCTTGGCGAAGATTCCGTCTATTTGGTGTATCTTAATGAAAGTTCATGACACCTTCGCAGAGCACCATACTGCCAAATCCGAGTATTAAGGATCCCTGTTATGTGAATGCGATGAGCCACCTGTACCGAGGTGAGCTTGGGCGCATCATGATCTGGAGGCAGAGGTTGGATATCACCAGCAATTGGGCGATTACAACAACAACGACCATTGTTTCCGTGTCTTTTGCTTTTAAGGAGATGCCTCATCTCATCTTCTTTTTCAACTTGGTGATCGTGCTCGCGATGCTCTGGATGGAGGCTCGACGGTATCGTTTCTATGATGCTTTTCGTAGTCGGGTGCGACTCCTTGAGGCTCATTTCATGATCTCAATGATTTCCCAATCGGAAAAACATCTTGAAGGACGATGGAGGGAAGAACTCTGCGAGGATCTCCTGATCCCCACCTTCAAGATCACGCGATGGGAGGCGCTCGGACGGAGGCTCAAACGGAATTACGCATTCATCATCGCCATTATCCTTGTTGCGTGGACAGTGAAGATCTTCATACATGCCACGGAGCCAATCAACTCTCTGGAGTCTTTTTACAAGGCGATGTCGCTGGGACACCTGCCCGCGTGGATCACCGCCTCGACCTTTGTGGTGACGATCGTTGGTTCTGCTGCACTTATACTCTATGCTAGCAGAAAGAGAATCCTGGAAGAGGGGGATTTCAGCAGTTATGTGCGAAACCGGGCAAACTAAACCCGGAATCAGTGCTTAGTTTTGCAAACGGTCAGATGGCAAAATCCCGATATTCAGGATGGGCGACATCAATCGGTTGCATCAGCATTCCAGCCGCAACCGTGGAATTGGTACCAGGTTCGATGAGAATAAAGGAACCGGTTAGGCGATTGGTGGCATAACCGTCGTAAATCAAAGGTTTTGCCGTTTTGATGCGAATTTCACCTAGGTCATTCATTGCGAGTTCCGTGATGCCATCCTCCTTGTCGAGCGTGGTGATATTGATCTTGTGCTCAATGGAAGTGATCACTGACTTGACGGTCTGGTTGGTATGTTTGAGGAGATACTGTTTTCCAGCCACCAAGGGTCTGGGGTTCATCCAGCAGATCTTTGCATGCAGATCGGACGAGGCTCCGGGCAAATCCTCG
>Ga0302155_10000966_pt1 | contig 21319 bp, 18 predicted proteins | sample I_Bog_N3_1_FD_193508 | JGI IMG/M metagenome (GOLD analysis project Ga0302155, IMG submission 193508) | Peat permafrost microbial communities from Stordalen Mire near Abisko, Sweden - I_Bog_N3_1 | ecosystem: Environmental > Terrestrial > Soil > Wetlands > Peat | place: Sweden: Abisko, Stordalen...
CTGTTTCCGCTCCCTGCAATTTACCAGCCTTAATGCCATTTCCTACGCGGATGTCGATAATCATCGTTTGAGCCAGGCCACCAGTATTGCCAGCGTGGCGCAGCAATTGTCGGTTGGCATGGGAGTGGTGCTGGGTGGTTTCGCTTTGCAGACGTCCAATCATTGGCAAGGTCATCCGCAACTGGTGGCGCAGGATTTCTGGCCGGCCTTTCTGACCGTGGCGCTAGCCGCGTCCTGCTCGATTCCATTGTTGCGGCGCTTGCCGGATAATGCCGGCGCCGAGTTGGCCGGACGTCAGGCCCGCACCGAGGCAGCCGCCTGAGTATGCAGCTCAAACAGGCGGTTTTCCCGGTCAGCGCAGTGCTGATCTGGTCTGGCAACACCATCATCAGCAAACTATCGGCAGGCCTCATTGAGCCGGCGGCCATGTCCTTGTATCGCTGGCTGCTGGCTGCGCTTTTGTTGACGCCATTTTGTCTGGGCGGAGTCTGGCGGCAGCGCCGGCAGATTCGCCCGCATCTCTGGAAAGTGGTGGTGCTGGCGTTGTTCGGCATGGTGCTCTATCAAAGCCTGGCCTATTTCGCTGCGGCCACGTCATCGGCTATGAACATGGGCATGATTGCCTCGTTGATGCCTTTGCTGACGATCTTGCTGAGCAGCTGGTTTTTGCGTGAGGTGCCAAGCTGGGCAACTTTAGCCGGTGGCTTGTTGTCTTTGTGTGGCTTGATGATTTTGATCGGCAAAGGTCATCCCGCACTATTGCTCAGCCAAGGCGTGATGGCCGGCGATCTGCTCATGCTGCTGGCGACTATCGCTTATGCATGCTATGGCGTGTTGCTGCGGCGCTGGGCATTGCCGATCAATAATTGGCATTTGCTGTATCTGCAGGTCTGGGTGGCGGTGCTGCTGCTCGTGCCATTGTGTCTGATGGCGCCATATGCGCCGGTGACGGCGGCCAATCTGCCGCTGATTCTGTATGCCGGTATTGCCGCTTCCATCCTGTCACAGATTCTGTGGATGAAGGGCATTGCACATCTGGGTGCCAGCCGCGCCACCATGTTCATGAATTTGTCCCCTTTGTTTACTGTCATCATCGCGGTGCTGGCACTGGACGAATCGTTGCACGCTTATCATGTCCTAGGCGGAGGCGTCACGCTTGCAGGCGTATTGCTGGCGCAATTGTTGACGCCGCCAGTCATCCGCCGAGCCAGTTAAGCGCGCCTGGTTGCGCTCAATTTTGAGGATGTAGTAATGCAAGAAAAAAACATGATCATCAATTGCACGGCATACAAGGGTGGCAAGAAGCTACGCGATATCAGCATTGCTGAGATCAGCGATGTGCTGGAGCAAAGCGACACCTTCGTATGGCTTGGATTGCTGGAGCCTAGCGTCGCCCTGATGCAGGAAATCAAGGAAGAATTCAATCTGCATGAACTGGCCGTGGAAGATGCCTATGCCGCGCACCAGCGTCCCAAGATCGAAGAGTATGGCGATACCTTGTTTGTGGTCTTGCGCACGGCGCAAGTGGTCGATGAGGCGGTGCAGTTTGGCGAGACCCATATTTTTGTCGGCGCGCGCTTTGTGGTATCGGTGCGGCATGGTCCCTCGCGCAGCTACGTCAAGGTACGCGAGCATTGTGAGAGCCTGCCCGAGCGCATGGTGCGCGGCCCCGCTTACGTGTTGTATTCAATCATGGACTATGTGGTCGACAATTACGGCCCCATCATGGATGACCTGGAAGCCCAGTTTGAGCGCTATGAATCGGAGCTGTTTGAGCGTGACTCCGAGCGTGCGCATCTGCAGGAGCTGTATCAGCTCAAACGGCAGCTGATCAAGATACGCTCAGCGGCGGTGCCGCTGCTGGATGTCTGCTCGCAGTTGCTACGTTTTCACGAGGGCATCATCAGCAAGGAAGGCAAGGTGTATTTTCGTGATATCTACGACCACGTGGTGCGTCTGGTCGAGACCGGGGAGCGTCTGCTCGACATGGTGGCGGCGGCCATGCAGATTGATCTGGCGCAGGTGACGATTCGCCAGAATGAAGTGGTCAAGCGGCTGGCAGGATGGGGCGGCATTCTGGCAATCCCGACCATGGTGTTCAGTCTGTACGGCATGAATTTCAAGTACATGCCGGAGCTGGATTGGCATTGGAGCTATCCGGCAGTGCTGGGCGGCATACTTGCTTCCTGCACCTGGTTGTATTTTCGTTTGCGCAAGGTGGGTTGGCTGTAGGGTACCGTTCTCAATACCTTATGAGCCGCCGTCAAAGCGCAGACTATAGACGAAGTTGATGCCATTGATAGTGCCGGTGCGGATTACCGCCGACCAGCGCTTCGATAGCTGCCAGGTAGCCTTGGCGATGCTGGCGGCACCGGTCAGACTTTGCTCGTAACCGACCGACAGCTTGTCCGTAATGGCTTTGCCCAGGTTGACCACCTGTTCGTCGCTCAAGCCCGATTCGCTGGCGCCGATGGAGAACTGATCGAAGCCGATGTCCTTGGCGATTTTCTTGCCGCTGTAATTGCCTAGCAGCGCCAGTGCCTGACTGCTGGCGCTGCGCTGGGCCAGACCGGAACTGTCGCTGCCGTGTCCAAACATCAACCAGGACAGTTTTTCATCATCGGCGACAGTCGGCTCCGACACCAGTCTGATGCGCGGCTGACTGACGAAACCGGTCACTTCCACACCGGCGGCGACATCCTGATTGCGGCGCATGGCAAGGATATTCAGGTTGGGATTGGTGATCGGCCCCTGGAAGTTGATGATGCCGCGTTCAATGTTGAGTTTGGTGCCAAAGGCTTCATAGCTGCCGTCGCTGACATTGAGCGTACCGCTGGCGCGCAGCGTTTGCAGCGGTTCACTGTGCACCGTCATCTCGCCGCGCAGGCGCAAGTCGGCACCGCTGCCCTTGAAGCGGAAATTATCGCCAAGATCGATCACCAGATTCATTACAGGTGCAAAACGGTCGGCCGGCTGCTCACCGGCTGCCACCGCACTGGCCGATTTGCTGCCAGCGTGCACAATCACCACATCATCGCCCAGTTTCGGGGCGCTGCTCTTGGGAAGATCGAACAGGGCTTTATCGACGACAAATTTTCCGTCGATGCGTAACTGGCTATTGATGTTGCTCAGGCTAGCCTGGCCCGACAACATCAATTGCCGGTCCGGGCTGGCCAGCAACTGCAGTTGCTCGGCCACGATGGTAGCCTGCAGGTCGGGATCGGCGGCGCCAAGCTTGACCTTGCCAGTCGCCTTGAGCGTGCCGCTGCTGCCTTGAAACTCAAGCTGATGCAGATCGATTACCTCACCATCCATGGTGATGCGGGCGATGCCATCCTTGAGTTGAATACCCTGGTCAAACAGGGTGACGGCCAACTGGTCGCCATTGATGGCGCCGCTCAAGCGCGGTGCGCCAAGGCTGCCATCGACCTTGAATGTCAGTGCCAGTTTGCCGTCGAGTGCATATTGCGGGCCCAACAGGGCGCCGATGCGTTTGAGTTGCGGCACATCGAGCAGGGCGCTCAATGCCAACGGTGAGGCATTGCCGAGGGAGAGCAAGCCATCTTGCTTGAGCAGGCCGACTTGCCCCTGCAGTTCGCCATTGCCGATGCGGGCAGCTGTCAGTTGACCGTGCAGGCGCGCAGCCGTGCCGCTCAGATCTACCCGCAACTGTAGCGCGGACAGGCCCAGCAGAGCTGGCGCACTGCTGTTGGCATCCAACCACAAATCGCCGCTTTTGCGCTGCACCTCAATGAAGCCGCTGGCTTGTTCTGCCAGGGAGAAATCCCAGGCGCTGTCGAGAACCAGATTGCTCTTGATCGGAGGGGTAATGCCGCTCACTTGCTGCACCAGCGTCAGCAGCTTGCCAATATCGATGGTTTTGGCGCTGCCTTGCGAACGTAGGCGACCTTGTTGGTAGGCGAGACTGACCAGATCGATTTCCATGCCATCAATATCAAGCCGTGTGGCACCTGCGACCAGCGTCTCTGGGGCCAGCGTGAGCGTCAACGGAGCGGCCAGCGCTAGATGCGGCACACCCTGATTGTTGAGTCGGTCGATCACACCGCTCCAGGCATAGCCGCGTCTATCCTGGCTCAACTTGCCGTGGGCACCGAATTGCAGCGCCAGAGTCTGGCCGTGGATCTTGCCGTCGGCTTGCAGCGTCAGCACATGCGCGCCATAGGTACCGTCGAGCGCTAGCTTGAGCTGGTGCAGCGTGCCATCGGGACCGTGATAATCAGTGCCGTTCAGCGTCAGTGCCAGCTTGTTGCCGGGAGCCGCGATACTGCCGGTCAAATTGCTCTGGATATCGGCTTGCCCGCTCATGCTGGCCAGGCTATGTGCGCCAAAACTCAGTTGGGTGCCGCTATAAATGGCGCGCAGGCTGGGCGCCTGCAGACTGCCGCTGAGTTGGCCGTCGAGCTTGAGCGCCCCGGCCAGACCGTATCCTAGCTGTGTCAGTTGCGGCGCATCGAGATGGATCGCGAGCCGGTCTGTTGCCGCGCCGAAAGCACCTTGCAACTGTAGACGATTGCCGGCGACCAGCAGCTCCAGCGTGCTGGGCAAGAGTCTTGTGCCATTCAACTGCAGTGTGCCCGCGCCGCGCATGGGTAGTTTGTTGTAGCTGCTGTCGTGAATGCTGAAGACCAATTTGCTTTGTACTTGTTGTGTCAGTGCGCCGCTGGCGTCAAGGTGCATGTTGATGCGCGCAGCCGCAGCCTGATTGCGCAACCAGAGCGCAGGATCAAAATTATTGAGATCGCCCTTGATGCTGTAAGCCATGCTGCCGCTGGTGTTCAGTGTGCCGGTGAGATTCAGGCTGGCGCCGTTGGCGGCTAGCCTGGCTTGTTTGAGTGTGATCATCTCGCGGCCGACAGTGCCATCAAGGGTAATGGCATAACGCGCGTCTTGCAGCTGCACGGCGACATCCAGCCCAGCCGGTTTGATGGTCAGTGCCACGGGGCCGTGCAAGCTGGTTGGCTGAAGTTGCTGATGCAAGGTTTGCAGATCAAGAGCATCGATCTGCAGATTGACTACGCCATTACCCGAGCCCGGCTGGAACTGGCCGTTGCCGCTGATGCTGCCATGCTTGAGCAGTGCGATATGCAGGTCGGACAATTCCTGTTGCTCTATGCCTAGCTTGAGCTTGCCGCGCAGTGATTGCAACGGCAGCCGCTGTTGGTCAATGCTGCCGGCAATGGCATTGATCAGTTCGATGTTCCCGGTCACGTGCAGCGCTGCGGCAGTGGCATCGGCGCTCGGTTGCAAGTCGGCGTGCAGGCTCAGGTCGGCATAAGGCGCGGTGTTATTGAATGCTTGTGGATTGATGTGCTGCAGTGCGATGCTGGCGCGCTTGAGCGGCACGGCGGCAAATGGTGTGGCGACGACTTCGGCGTTGCCGTTGAGCTGGTCGCCGCTGGCGTTGATGGCGATTCCCAGTTCTTGCAGCGAACCTGATAATTGTGCCGCCAGCCGAAATTTTTCCTGATGCAGATTGGTCAGGATGATTGCCCCGCTGGCGGCGTAGGGGGCTTTTCCTTCCAGTTGCAGCGTGGCGCTAGCCATGCCGAAGTCGGTGTCGAGCCGGTCCAGTACCAGTCTATGGTGCATGCCGTCGGAATTGCCGTGCAAGCTGAGCTGACCTAGGGTGGTGTTGCTGTTGCCTTGTCGCAGTTGCAGCCGTTGCCAGGAAAGCTCGCCCAGTTCCAACGCCAGCGGCAGGCGCAACGAGGCCGGCAGCACTGTCGGCGTGGTCGGTGTCGGTTGCAAGATAATGTCGATATTACCGGCGCGCAGATAAGTGACGTTCAATTGCCTCTGCAGCAAAGCCAGGTGCCAACTGGCATCGATGCGGTCAATGCCCAGCTGTATAGCGGCATCGTGATAGTGCAGCTTGCGCAGATGCACACCTTGCGCCAGATTGCCGCCGTCATACTCGCCTGTCAGTTTGCCCTGCAGAGCCCAGATCGCAAAACGCCAGGCAGCGTGGGTACCGCCGTCGGTCATGGCTACGCCGACCAGCAGGACAGCAGTGACCAGCATGGTCAGCAACAGTGCCATGCTAACGCGTAGCGCGCGGCGGCCCTTGCTGTGAGCTTTGGTGCGTTGATCGGCGGGAGCGGGTGTCGGTGCAATCATGCGTCAATGTGGGGGAATAAATGGTGAACGGCTAGAACGCAATACCCAACGAGATATGCGGACGTATTTCTCGTTTCTGTATGCCATAGGCCAGGTCGAAATTGAGTGAGCCGACCGGACTGCGCCAACGCAGGCCAGGGCCAACACCGCTGTAAAACGAGCGGCTGACCCAGCTGTCGGCGGCCGAGCCGGTATCGTAAAACATGGCGCCGCCCCAGCTTGGCGTCAACCAATGCTGATATTCAGCGCTGCCGGTGATCAGGTATTTGGTGGGATAGACGGTGCCGTTCTGGCTATTGCCGATGCTGTCGTAACTATAGCCGCGGATGGACTCATTGCCGCCGGCGCGAAACAGCAGCGAGGCCGGTACCTCCGAGGCGCTACCCTGAGTAAAGACACCGCCGAGTTCGCTGCGCAAGATGATGACGTCACGTTGCGCAACCGGAAAATATTGTTTGAATCTGCCATACAGGCGGCCAAAGGTCTGATCGGTGACGAGGCCCTTGACGGCGAAGCCGCTTTCCAGTGTCAGCAGATTGCCTGAGCGCGGGAAAATCGCGTCATCGACATTGCGCCGAGCCCAGGCGAAGCCTGGCACCAGCGCCTGATGTTTGCCTGGTGTGACAATGGTGTCGGCCGGCAGCGTGGCGCCGTTGGCTTGTTGCAAGGCATCGCGGTAGTAGGTTAGCGAATATGTCGTGTCGTATAACTCGCCAGTGCGAGTGCGTTTGATGCCGGTGTGAAAGCTGCGCAGGTCAACCCCTTCGAGAGTGGTATGTTCCAGCGAGGCGTTGATGCTGTTGACGAAGCTCTTGTCATCCGGTGGCATGGCCAGGTTGAGCAAGCCATATTGACGTTTTTGTTCCAACTGCAATTGCGTGTCAAAGACCCATGCACTATCGAATACGTTGTAATGGCTATAGCGGCCGTCGACCTGCGCACCAGTATCGGTGGCGTAGCCTATCCCGGTACGCACGCGCTGGGTCTGATACTCAGTCACTTGTACCTTGACCGGCGTCATGTCGGCATGTTCAGCATCGTTATCGATACCGACGATGACATTGCTGTAGTAGGGCGTATTCTGAATTTGTCGTTGCAGTGCCAGCAAGCGATTGACGTCATACGGTTCACCCAGATAAAGCGGATTGACATTGTTGATAATGTTCTGGGGGTAACGCCGGGTGCCGCTGATTTGCAACGGCCCCAGCGTAAAACGCGGACCGCTGTCGTAGTGCACTGACAATGCCGCTTGCTCGTCCGTGATCGTGGCCTGCGAATTGGCGATGTGTGCTGCGGCGTAATCGCGTTGCTGCAGTTTTTCCAGCCCCTGTTGCTTGGCCTTGTCCCATTCCTCCTGGCGAAACGGCGCTCCGACAGGCAGGCTCCAGTTGTGGCGAATGGCCTCTACACGCCCGATATCCTGCTGTGCTGCGAGGCCAGCGACGCCGATCTCGACTGCCGTAATATGGGTTTGTACACCCGCATCCACGTGTACCAGGACGTGCGTGACGGCATTGGCGCCGCCAGCGCTAGGACGATCGAGGGTGACCTTGGTGAGTGGCGAAAAATAGCCTTCGGTCGATGACAATGCGCGCACTTGTTCGCTGAGGGTGTCGAGCATGAACTGTAATTGTTCCTCGTTGAGATCGGTACGGTCTTGATAGCGCACCAGATCCAGATGCGTTATCAATAGATTTTTCAGCGGTGCGGCAGCTTCAATGTCAACCTTATAGGCGGCATGTGCCGTTGCCGCGGCACAGGAAAAAAACACAAAGGCGATTGCACAAGTCCATTTCATTGGGGGCACTGACTCACAGTATGGAAAACACGTCGGTAAAAGTACGGTTAGGATGAGGGAAGTAGCATTGTATCCGGCAAATTCACTGATACAGGAGGATAGGGAAAATGGACTCAGACAATATCACCTTGGGCAAAGCCAGCCAGGAAAGTTTAATCAGTGTACGGCGCTGGACCGATAAACTCATCACCTTCAAAATCACCCGTCCGTCAGCGTACCACTTCGTGCCCGGCCAGTTTTCCAGATTAGGCCTGCAGATTGACGGTGCAATGGTGTGGCGTGCCTTTTCCATCACCTCGGGGCAGCAAGAGCGTGAACTCGAGTATTACGCCATTGTCGTGCCACAAGGTTTATTTTCCAGCGCGCTCGAACAGCTGCGTCCGGGCGACCCGGTGTGGCTGGAAAAACTCAGCTATGGATTCATGACCGTTGATCGTTTTGCCGATGGCGAGGATTTTTGGATGCTCGCTACCGGCACCGGACTAGGGCCATATCTGTCGATATTGCAGCAGCGCGAAGTCTGGCAGCGCTTTCGTCATCTTGTTCTGGTACATGGTGTGCGGCAAGCTGCCGAGCTGAGCTATCAGGATCAGTTGCAAACCTTACGCGACCAGGCTGGCGCGCTGCAACTGCCAGCCACCTTGCACCTGGTGCAGGCGACTACGCGTGAACAGCTAGTACCGCGCAAGGTTGGCGCAACTATGCTGCAGGGCCGGATCACGACGTTATTGTCAGACGGCAGTCTGGAACGCGAAGTCGGACTGACGATTGACGCAGAAACTTCCCGCATGATGGTGTGCGGCAATCCCGACATGATCACTGAAGTGCGCGAACTCCTGCGCCAGCGCGGGCTGAGCCCTTGCCGACGCAACGCTGGCGGCCAATTCATTACGGAAGACTATTGGTAAGCAACTGGCCTGCTGCAGCTAATCAATGTTCCCGCAAGCTTAGCTTGCAGGGGAAAGTGACAAGCCATCCTTGCCACAGTTTTTACCGTTCTGGTAAAAACCAATTTCTTCCTTTTATTGGAACTTGTCCTATAGCGCTGTCAACACATTTCTAGGTATCGTGCGTACTCCATCGGCGCATGCGTTTTTTTCGCGTTTTTCGGATTGCGCACGATGATTTTGCGCAAGTGTTTTACCTTGGTAGCTATCAAAAATCATGCATATTGGTCTGGTGCATTCAACTCAGAGTGTACTCGTATAGAACCAATTTCTTGAGAACGCTGACTTAGGGAGATGACTTTTCTAAATGACGTGGATTATGAGCTGGAGAGAGTATGAACAAGAGAATACAGATTGCGATCGCAGACGATCATCCGGTAGTGTTGGATGCATTGGAAAATGCGTTGGGAAAATTGCCTGAAATGAGTATCGCCATCCTGGCCGAAACTGGTGATGCCTTGTTGGCTGCCTTGCGCAGCAATCCTTGCGATGTCGTGATTTCAGATTTTACGATGCAGGCATCGGAGAAGGAGGAATCTGATGGTTTTGGCCTGGTAACACGGATTCGTCAAGAATACCCATCCACCAAGTTGATCATCTATACCGCCATGAGCAATAGCGCTGTGGTCAAACGGCTATATCGAATGGGGATTTTTTCGGTAATCAGTAAAAAGGAAAAAACGGCTGAGCTGGTGGCTGCCGTTCGGGCCACGCAGGCGGGAAAACAGCTTTTTTTTCCCTCTTCATTGCGCGGTGAGCTGGAACTAAGCTGGGCGCAAGGTGAGGCGTTTACCCAAGCCAAGGAATTGACGATCAGCGAGCTGGAAGTAGTGCGTTTGTTTGTCGGTGGTTTTTCGCTGGGCCATATTTGCGAACGTCTGTCGCGCACACCCAGTACAGTCAGTACTCACAAAAACAATGCCATGCGCAAGCTGGGGCTGGCTACGGATGCCGACCTGATCAAATACGCTTACGCCTCCGGTCTGATTTGAGGCTGCTATAGCAAGCTATACATTCCCAGAGCGGCGGCCATATCAATGAGCAGTAAGATGCTCCAGTTGATGCGGCGTTCAAGCAGTGCTCCCAGTGCCCAGAATGCAACTAGCAGCATAGTGCAAACTGCCAGTAGAGTCCAATAAGATATATCGTCGGCTACCCACAGACAGGCAGCCGTAGCCCCCATGAGCAGCAAGAACTGCAGTCCTGCAAGAAGCTTTGCATGGTAGTCCAGATCGGGGTTGTAGCGTTGTTGTGCCAGCGTGAGATCAAAAGCTGGTCCGCTGGCTACCATATTTGCAGGCATCCAGCCTGGATGTTTGAACCAGACCCGCAGTTTGTCTTGCCAGTGCGGCATTTTCGTGGCGCTTTGAGCCAGTTGCCAATAGCCGCTGACCACGGCCCAGACCGGATTCCAGCTTTGCAAAGGTGTGCGTGTGCCATACACGCAGGTTTCCTTTTCTTCGGCAAAGGTGCCGAACAGACGATCCCAGATGACCAACATGCCGCCGTAATTTTTGTCCAGGTATTGGTCATTGACGGCGTGGTGAACACGGTGATTGGAGGGCGATGAAAACACCTTGTCAAACCAGCCCAGTTTGCCGATATGTTCGGTATGAATCCAGAATTGGTACACCAGTACGACCAGACCGGCGATGCCGAATTGTTCGGGCGACACACCAAGAACAGCCATGGGCAGATAAAACATCCAACCGATGAGTACCACGGTGCTTTCCTGGCGTAGGGCAGTGGAAAAATTGAAATCCTGGCTTTGATGATGTACGGCATGCGCTGCCCACATCAGCGCATTTTCATGTCCCATGCGATGTAACCAGTAATCGCAGAAATCAAACATGACAATTGCGGCAACCCAGCCCAGTACGGTGTTCCAGAAATGCAGCTTGGGAAAGAGTGCCAGATGGCGATAGAAAAAAGCGTAGAGGCCAATCTGAAAAAGCTGTGTCACCAACGCCACCAACTGGCTGATCAAGCCCTGGTTAAGACTGCTGATGGCATCGTTGAGGCGATAGGTATTGCGCCGTTTGTAGCAGCCATAGGCAAATTCCAGACCGATCATGGCAATGAACAGCGGAATGATGTAGACGATGATTTTTTCCATGGGGCTTAATAAACGAAACGTTCCGTGCGTGGCGCAATATTGAGGCAAGCCGTCCCGAGAAAGCACGCATGCGTTGCGAGCGAAGGGACAGCAAAATGAGGTGACTTAGAACCCCTAACAAAATGCCGCTTGCAGCGTTGCAGCTCCTTGCCGTACGCCGTACTGTCTTCGTCGGTGCGTCTTGCCATCGGCATTTTGTTAGGTGTTCTTATGGAGTATATAAGAAATGATGCTGCGTTGCAGTATGTTGCCACGGGATTGTGGTTTGTCCCTTTACGCTGAGTTATTCCCGTTTGATAGTGTTTTTTGCGCAACACTGGCGGCAATGATAGAGTTTCTTTTTGGAATTTTTTTGTATGCGTGAAGGTGTTCTCTCGCTTATTCATTGACTGTGGCGCACCACGACGACAAGAACGTTCACCTCATCATTGCAGTTGACACCGATCCTGCGCTTCACCAAAATGATCGTGCCGGATTATGCCGTGCGGCATCATTGACAATCCAAGTGAGCTTAATAAAACGGGAGCAATATGCCATCCCTCAAAAAAATTCGCGAGTTCATCATTGGCGCAGCATTGGATCCGCTGAGTCCGGGTACGCGTCATGCCATTGCTATTACACCAATACTGGCCTGGGTGGGCCTTGGCGCCGACGGTCTTTCGTCATCGTGTTACGGCCCGGAAGAAGCTTTCCTGGCGCTAGGTTCTTATCCGCAGCTGGGACTGTTTTTAGCGCTGGCGACGGCGCTTACCGTGTTCATCATTTCGGTCGGTTACAACCAAGTCATTGAATTATTTCCCACCGGTGGTGGCGGCTACAAGGTCGCTACGGCGCTGCTCGGACCGCGTTCCGGCCTGGTGTCGGGTGCAGCGCTGCTGGTTGACTATGTGCTTACCATTGCGACCTCGTTGGCCAGTGGCGTGGATGCGTTTTTCAGCCTGCTTCCGGTCGAAGCACAGACCTTCAAGCTGGCCACTGAACTGATTCTGATTCTATTGATGTGCGTGCTCAATTTCCGCGGCATGAAGGAGTCGATCCTGGTCTTGCTGCCCATCTTCATCGGTTTCGTGGTGCTGCATCTGGGATTGATCTTGTATGGTGTATTCAGCCATGCCGAACATCTACCGGCGCTTATCCCGCAGACACTGGAAGTAACTTCCAGTCTGTCCCACAACATGGGCTGGATCTTCGTGGCTTCATTGCTGTTGCGCGCCTATTCCATGGGCGGCGGCACCTATACCGGGCTGGAGGCGGTGTCCAATAACGTTAATATGCTGGCCGAGCCGCGCGTTCCCAACGGCAAATGGACCATGTTTTATATGGCGGCATCGCTGGCATTCACGGCCGGCGGTATTATCCTGCTCTACGTCTTGTGGGATGCCAAGCCGGTGGAAGGGCAAACACTCAATGCTGTGGTCTTCCATAACATCATCGCGCATCTGGGCTGGGGCAGCCCTTTGCTGCAGCAAGGCTTGCTGGCCCTGGTGCTGGCGCTGGAAGCAGGTTTGCTGCTGGTCGGTGCGCAAACCGGTTTTCTGGATGGCCCTACGGTATTGTCGAACATGGCGTCCGACTACTGGGTGCCGCGTCACTTCCGAGATTTGTCCACGCGTCTGGTGCGGCAAAACGGCGTGATCGTGATGGGCGTAGCCAGTCTGGCGATATTGTTATGGACGCGCGGCGACGTATCGGTGCTGGTGGTCCTGTACAGCATCAACGTATTTTTGACCTTCAGTCTGTCCTTGTTCGGCTTGTGCATCTATTGGTGGCGTCACCGTCATCAGGCCAGCAACTGGCGCGCGCGGCTGGCTTTGTCGGCCATGGGCTTCACCTTGACCGCGAGTGTGCTGGTAGTGACTTTGTATGAAAAATTCGCCGACGGCGGCTGGCTCACGGTACTCATTACCGGCAGTGTGATTGCACTGTGTTTCCTGATTCGGCGCCATTACACCGAAACTCGGGAAGAGTTGACCAAGGCTGACGCATTTTTCTCCGAGCCGGTGACGATGGAGGAGGACCTTGCTGTTCCTGCGCTCGACCATTCACTACCGACTGCCATAGTCCTGGTAGGCAAACACCGTGGTGCCAGCATGCATGCCTTGTTATGGGTGCAACGGCTATTTCCCGGACATTTCAAGAACTTCGTCTTTCTTGCAGTGGGTGAAGTGGATGCGCAAAGCTATGAAGGACAGGAACAGTTGCAGCGTTTGCGGGAAGTGATCGAAGCCTCTTTGCGCTATTACGTGCAAAGCTGTAACAAGCATGGTTTGGCGACAGATTATCGTATTGCGTTTGGGACCAACCCGGTGGCAGAGTTTGCCGCACTGGCCGAAAAAGTCATGAATGAATATCCCAACAGTGTCTGTTTCGCCAGCAAGTTGGTGTTTGCGCGCGTCAACTTTCTCACTGCCTGGCTGCACAACCAGACGCCGCAGGAAATCCAGCAACAGCTGCACTTGACCGGCAAGCACATGGTGCTGCTGCCGATGAAAGTGGGTTGAGCACGCTCGGCAGCAGCAAGCGGCAATTATCTGATGACCGTCACCGGTACCTGCACCAGATGGATCACCTTGTTCATGATGGAACCCAGAATCAGGTTACTCAGTGCGCCTCTGCCATGGGTGCCGATGATGATGCTGTCGCATTTTTCGTCTTCGACGTAATCAGCGATGCATTTTGCAATGGGGCCAACACGCGTGCTGGCGATGTAAGCAATATCAGCTTCTTCTAGAAAGTGTTTGGCAGAATGCAAGGCGGCTTCGGCGGCTGCTGTTTCGATCGCCTTGATTTTGTCTAGCGACAGATAAGCCTGGATTTTTCCATCGAGATGCTCTTGCACGTTGAGCAAATGGAGCTGCGCGGCGGAACCATTTTTGACGACAGAACACGCATATTTCACTGCTCTTAATGCATGCTCTGAACCGTCAACCGGGATCAGTATTTTTTGCATCGGGAACCTCGTTGAGTTAATTCTGGCGACATGATGCCAGCCACGACCAGATTAGCAGTTCCCGAGTAAACATTTTGTAAATAGTTAGAGCCCGTTATTTGGAACGAATTTAACCCTGCGTCTTCCAGGGCACTAGTGTCCGCTCAAGACGGCGCATGGCCAGATCGAACAGATAGGCGATGACGCCGATGAGCATGATGCCCATGATGACGATGTCGGTACGCAAGAAATTCGAAGCATTGAGCACCAATTGGCCGACACCGGCAGTCGCCGCCACCATCTCGGCCGCCACCAGCGTGGTCCAGCCAAAGCCGATGGCAATGCGTAGACCGGTCAGAATATCCGGCAGTGCGGCTGGCAAGATCACATGCCTGAGCAATTGCCAGCGGCTTGCGCCCATCGACAAGGCGGCATGCAACTGTTCCGTTGCCACATCGACCACACCAGCACGGGTAGCCACCGCAATGGGCGCAAAGCAGGCCAGATAGATTAATAGAATTTTGGCCGTTTCATCAATGCCAAACCAGATCACAATCAAAGGCAGGTAGGCCAGTGGTGGCAGCGGCCGGTAAAACTCCAGCAAGGGATCGGCAATGCCGCGCACAATCCGGCTGGTCCCCATCAACAGGCCCAGCGGCACTGCCGTGACAGCGGCCAGCAGAAAGGCACCAAATACCCGCAACAGACTCCATTCCAGATGCTGCACCAAGGGCAGGCCACCTTGCACATTGCCATTCCAGGCTTGCACAGCGGCCGACCATACTGCTGCTGGTGCCGGTAGAAACAGCGGAGCGATCCAGCCGTTCCCGGTAACGAACCACCAGGCCGCTATCGATAACACGATCGTCGCCAGCGTGATGCCCAGCGTGTTGCCGTTGCCCGGGCGTGGATACACGCTGGCTGCCGGCAATGACGCCGTCTGTACAGGCGCAGGATGTGGACGATCGGCCTCGAGAGAGAGCGCCGCTTGCGGTAGGGGAGGTAGCGTGGAGAGTTTCATGCAGCCGATGTCAGAATGAGGCAGGTTGATGAACCAGTTGTAGGAGATGTTCGCGCCAACGGATGAAATCGGCCGAAGACTTTACCGCGCGCGCATCTTCAGACGACAAGTATTGGCGCGAGAAAGGCGGTTCGAAAACATGCGCAATCCGACCCGGATGGGCTGACATGACCACGATTTTCGAGCCCAGGAACAGCGCCTCTTCGACGCTGTGGGTGATAAAAAAGATGGTTTTTCCAGTGCGCTGCCATAGTTGCACCAGTAACTCTTGTATTGACTCACGGGTGAGTGCGTCGAGCGCGCCCATGGGTTCGTCCATCAATAAAATGCGCGGATCATTGGCCAGCGCGCGGGCAATGCCAACGCGCTGCTGCATGCCACCGGACAACTGCTGCACCGGTGACTGGAGGTATTGTTCCAGGCCCACCAGACGCAACTTCTCGGCCGCGATGTCCAGCCGTGCCGTGCGCGCCAGACCACGAAAGCGCAGACCTAGTGCTACATTGTCGATGACATTGAGCCACGGCATCAGTGCATGCTTTTGGAACACCACGCCTAGCTCAGGGCTGGGTCCGGCGATAGCACTGCCGTCGAGCAGGATTTCCCCAGCCGATGGCAGGATGAAACCGGCCAGGCAGTTCAGCAAGCTGGTCTTGCCGCAACCGGAAGGGCCCAGCGCGACCACAAACTCCCCCGGCGCTATCGTCAGATTGACGTCTGCCAGCGCCGCAGCGGCGCTGCCGGCAAAGCGCACCGACAGCTGTTGGATGTCGATACGGCCACCGGCGTGGGGCTTTATTTGACTAAGGCTTGGCGTACCCATGTCGCATTGACTCCGGTGGAATAATCAGGAAGAAGGTTTTGTATGCTGCCCTGATCTTTCAGGAAGCTCGCCGTTGCCGCCAGCGATTTTGCCGCGCCGCCGGTAAGCCATTGCGTCGAAGCCTGTTGCTGCAAGGTCGGGAATTCATACAGCGCCAGACTGGCAGGTACTTCAACGGCTTCTGCACCGGACCACTTGGCAACTGCCTTGACTTGCACCGAGTCAGCTGTCCAGGCAGCCTTGTTGTTGCGATAGTTGTCATCGGTAGCTGCCAGCGTCTTGACCAGTTCGGTCAGGAAAGCATCGTTATCGCGCGCAAATGCCTTGCTGACAACGATGCCGTCAAAGGTCGCCTTGCCGGTCTGCTCGGCAATTTTCCCGGAAGTGATCAGCACTTGACCATTTTTCTTGACCTTGGCCAGCACCGGATCCCAGATGAAAGTGGCATCGATGTCGCCACGCTCCCAGGCTGCGGCGATTTCAGGCGGGCGCAGATTGAGGATTTTGACCGTGCGTGGATCAACCTTGGCATGCTCCAGCGCCAGCAGAGTATGGAAGTGCGACGTGGAGACAAAGGGTACGGCAATACGCTTGTCCTTGAGATCGGCCAGCGTCTTGATGCCGCTACCGTTGCGCACCACCAGAGCTTCCGCATCGTTGATGTTGTCCAGAATCCAGAACAACTGGATATCCAAGCCTTGCGACAGACCCGAAGCAATCGGTGCTGAACCGGCTTCACCGATCTGTACCGAACCAGAAGCCAGAGCGCGAATGACATCGGCACCGCTGGCCAGTTTGCGGAAGGTGACCTTGTAACCGGTTTTCTTTTCCAGCAGTTGCGCATCTTGTGCGTAGCGCCATGGCACCACCATATCCTGATAGGCAATCACCACTTCCTTGCTTTGTGCCAATGCGTGACCAGCGATGAACAAGGAGGAAACCAGTGCCAGTGTCTTTAATGTTTTTTTCATGGGTAGGGGAGTGGACGTGGAAAAGCTGCCCAGTATAGAAGTGCAGTATCAGCGGCAATACGAATTTTTCCGTCTATGGATATGCGTCAGTGTCGGCAGCATTTATCGCATATGGATATGGTTTTTTATTCGTTCCCCGCATCTTGGCGGCTCTTTACAGTAGATCCCTCTGCACTGAAGCAGAGTTTATTTATTGAAGAAAACATGAATGCCATCGAGTCGGTTGCACCATCCAGTCTGAAATCCAACAACAAATTCCTGCTGGCCTGCGCCGCTGCTGCCATGCTGTTTTCTAACGGCGCCCATGCCGATGCCACCTGGGACAAGATCAAGCAACGACACAAGATCGTGGTCGGCGTCCTGCTCCCAGGCGGACCGTTTGGTTCGCTTGATCCGGCTACACAAAAGCCGAATGGCTGGAATGTCGAACTGGCCGAAGATATTGCCCGGCAGTTGGGCGTTGCGTTGGAACTGGTTCAGGTGCAGCCGTCCAACCGCGTGCAGCTGCTGCAACAAGGCAAGGCTGATATTTTGATCGCAGGCATGGAGTGGACCCCAGAGCGCAATGAGATTTTGTCATTTGCCCCGACCCCGTTCTACCGAGTCGGAGGTATTGCCATCGTGCCGCAGAGTAGTAGCATCAAGCACTGGGAAGATTTGCGTGGTAAGGAAGTTTGCCTCTCGCAAGGCAGTAATTACGCCAAACCGCTGACCACGGAATACGGCGCTAGCGTCAAGGGCTTCAAGAGCTCCGCTGAATCCTTGCTGGCGCTACGCGGCAATAATTGCGTGGCCGCTGTGCATGATGCGATCTTGCTCAATCCACTGGTCAATGGCAATCCTGAATGGCAAGGCTACCGTACTATTTCACCCGAACTGATTCCGGGAAATTCCGTGGTTTGGGCGCGCAAGGGCGAGCAAGATACGGTGGCAGCGATCGACAAGATCGTGCAGGGCTGGCACAAAAGCGGCTGGCTGATTGCGACGGAGAAAAAACTCAATATTTCGCCCGCTTCACCAGCGCTGGTGGAACTGCACGACAAATTCAAGAAGAGCTGATCAGCGCGAGGCGGTATTTCCATGCAAGATCAATTGCTGAGCCATGGTGTGCGTGTGCTCAAAGGCTTCGGTCTGAACTATGAATTTTTGTTGGCTGCTAGCGAGCGGGTGGCGTTTTTGCACGGACTGGTGGTGACCATAGAGCTGTCGTTAGCCACCATGTTCTGTAGTCTGCTCATCGGCGCGGCGCTGGCCGCCATGCTGGTGTCGCCGCAACGCTGGCTATCCTGGAGCGCCCGGGCATTTGTCGAACTGACACGCAACACGCCCACCTTGGTGCAACTGTACTGCGCCTTCCTGGTGTTCAATATGTTGCTTACCCAGGTGCTGCAAAACGCCGGCGGCAATCCCCTGACACCGTTCTTCTGGGTGGTGAGCGTGATCTCGCTGCATAAAGGCGCATTCCATGCCGAATCGCTGCGCGCCGGCCTGCAGGCGATTCCAGCCGTTACCTTGGAGGCTGCCGCCTCACTAGGTTTTACGCGTACCAAGCAATTGTGGTTGGTGCAATTTCCGCTGGCCTTGCGTTTTGCACTGCCTAGCCTGATCAATAATTTGGTCGATCTGGTCAAGATGACCACGATTGCCTCGGCCATTGCGGTCGGCGATATCACCTACGAATCGATCATGATCTGGACACAACGCGACAACGTGCTGGAACTGATGCTGTTATTGCTATTGTTCTTCGGTGCCTTGACCTATCTCGTCAATCTGGGCGGACGCTGGCTGGAACGTCGTTTAAGGATGCCCGGTTATGGCCAATGATGTATTGACGGCGGCAGTATGGCCGCGCGCGTTGCCCGCCGTTGTCGCGGCAGTACTGGCGGCGCTTTTGTTGGTAGTCGTCTCTGGTTGGCATCCGACGCCCCTGACGACGGCATTGGCAACCTGGTTTCCCGCCCTGTTGTGGGGCATGCTGGCGAATATCCAGATCAGCGTCCTGGCCATTGCACTGGGCACCCTGGTCGGGCCGTTGCTTGGCGTGCTGCAGTTATCGCCGGTGACGCCGGTACGACTGCTGGCCAGCTGGTATGTACAACTGTTCCGCAATGCACCGGCGCTGATCCTGATTTATTTTGCTACCTACGTGTTCCCGTTTGAGCTGCATTTAGGTAGTCACTACGTGAATTTTCCTGACTGGATCAAAGTGACGCTGGGACTGGCGTTGCCGGCATCGGCCAATGTCGCAGAGCTGTTTCGCGGTGCCATCGGCTCCATTCCTGCAGCGCAGTGGGAAGCCGCGGCTTCGCTGGCGCTGCGGCGTCGGCAGATTTTCAGCTGGATCATCTTGCCGCAATGTCTGCGGCGTATGTTGCCGCCATGGATGAACCTGTATGCCACCATCACCATGAGTACCGCATTGGCCTCGTTGGTGGGCGTGCACGACTTGCTCGACAGCGCGCAGATTGCCAGCACCACGGTCAACCGTGTCGATTTTACGATCGCCGTGTATTTCATCACCTTGCTGCTGTTCTTTGCCTACTGCTATCCGATTTCACGGCTGACGCAATACCTGGAAAAAAAATATGCCTTCGTTTGACTCATCCACGTCGCCGCTGGTGCACCTGCAGGATGTACATCTTGCCTTTGGTCACAACCAGGTGCTCAACGGTATCGATCTGCAGGTGCATCGCGGCCAGGCAGTGTCGATTATCGGTCCCTCCGGTTCAGGTAAATCCACCATCCTGCGCTGCATTACCGGCCTGCTCAAACCGCACAGCGGCAAGATCGTGCTGGGCGATACCGACGTGCGCGCCTTGAAGAGTGAGGCTGAACTGACCGGCTTGCGCAAGCGTGTCGGTTTCGTCTTTCAACAGTACAACCTGTTTCCACATTTGACGGTGCTCGATAACCTGACCCTGGCGCCGATACGCATCCTGGGCAAAGACAAACAGAGCGCACAGCGCGAGGCCCGTGCACTGCTCGAGCGGGTCAGGCTCAGCGGCAAAGCCGACGCCTATCCTGGCCAATTGTCGGGCGGCCAGCAGCAACGCGTGGCAATCGCCCGGGCGCTAGCCATGCAGCCGGAATTGATTCTCTTCGACGAAGTTACCTCGGCGCTGGATCCAGAGACGGTAGGTGAAGTGTTGACAGTGATCCGGCAACTGGTCGACGACGGCATGACCTGCCTGTTGGTGACGCATGAGATGCGCTTTGCAGAAGAGATCAGCGACCAAGTGTATTTCACCGAAGCCGGTCTGATCGTCGAGCACGGACCGGCAGAGCGCATTTTCAGCGCGCCCGAGAGCGAGCGCACGCGCAGCTTCCTTACGCGTGCTCTTAACGGCGATGCGCAAGCCGCACAACAGCGCCGTAACAAAATCAGTTTTGCGTCGCTTCCTTTCGATCGACTGAAATTTTCGATCTGACTTTTCCTCACCGCTACGGCAAAGGACCACATCATGACAAACCAAGCCCAACGTCAAACCGCCGTCGCCGCTACCCTCGCGGCAGTGCGCCAGATTGAACGCAACCAGGGCATCACGCGCGCATCACTGGCGGTGATCACCCAGGAATTGCAAAAACTGGCCGATCAGGCCGATTTGTTTAGTTTTACCGATTTTCCGCCGCCACAGGTAATCAGCGGCAACACCTCAACGCGCTATTACCTCAATCATCCGGGGGCAGATACCGATCCCGATGACATTGCGCTTTATCTCAACTCCATCATTCCGGGCAAGACTACGGTGCCGCACAACCATGACACATGGGCTGTCATCGTTGCGGTGCAGGGCGAAGAACTCAACCGTCTGTATGAACGCCATGACGACCGCAGCAATCCCGAGCAGGCCAGTATTTCGCTGGTGCGAGAGCTGACCGTCAAGCCTGGTACGCCAATCAGTTTTTTACCGGATGACTTGCACAGCATCCATGTGCAAGGAGACCAACCGACCTTGCACTTTCACTTGTACGGCCGTCCGCTCGATACTCTGTCAGGGCGTATCGGCATCGATCCGCAGACGGGCCTTATCGTCAACTATAACCAGACATTCCTGAATAAGGCGGTCACAGCAGCATGAGTGAGCACCTCACTACGCGGCTGATCCATGTCGGATCGCCGCCGTTCAAGCAAGGCATAGCGCCGGTCAACGTGGCGGTGGTGCGCACCAGCACGGTCCGTTTTGACAGTGTGCAAACCTATGATGAGATGCATCACCGGCGCGCTGCCGGCGAAGCCGTTACGGCCTATGGCCGGCATGGCATGGATACCCACAGGGCGCTGGAAGAGGGCATCACTACGCTCGAAGGTGGCAGCCGCAGCTTTTTGGTGCCGTCTGGATTGACTGCTATTTCACTGACATTTCTGGCCTTGCTGTCACCGGGCGAGCATGCGTTGGTGTCCGATAGCGTGTACGCGCCGGTGCGCCGGCTCGACAAGGATTTACTACAACGTCTGGGTATCGAGATCAGTTATTTTTCGCCAGGGCAGGATCAGGTCGAGACCTTGATTCGTTCCAATACTCGCCTGCTCTATGTTGAATCACCCAGCTCGCTCTTGTATGAAGTGCTGGATTTG
>Ga0302155_10000969_pt1 | contig 21243 bp, 19 predicted proteins | sample I_Bog_N3_1_FD_193508 | JGI IMG/M metagenome (GOLD analysis project Ga0302155, IMG submission 193508) | Peat permafrost microbial communities from Stordalen Mire near Abisko, Sweden - I_Bog_N3_1 | ecosystem: Environmental > Terrestrial > Soil > Wetlands > Peat | place: Sweden: Abisko, Stordalen...
CTGCCGCCAAAAGCAAACTATTGACGGCTTCAGCAGATGAATATCGCGCCTTGATGTATAAGGTCAGCGACTCCTATCAAACTTTGGAAAAATACGTGGGGACTAAAGTTTCCGCTAACGCGGTCAAGAAGGCCATGAATTCCGAATTGGGCGGTGAGTTGCGAAGGGTATATGTTCTTTTTTCTGATATCCGCGGCTTTACTCGAATGACCGAACAGCTAAAACCCGAAGAAACAGTGGATATTTTGAACAAGATGTTTACCGCGATGGAAGAAGTCATCACTCAAAATGGCGGTGACATCAATAAATATATCGGCGACGCGATTATGGCTTATTTTCGAAGGCCCTATGGCAACGAGCTTCAAGCGGCTAAAGCCGTTCTTCACACCGCCCTGCGCATGCAGGATAAGTTTGAGATTTTGAACAAAAGTTTTAAAGTCGCTTATAGCTATCCGATTGAAATTGGGCTGGGTATCGGTATTACGGCAGGCGAGGCCATTATGGGAAACATGGGCTCATCCAACCGAATGGAATATACGCTTATTGGAGATACGGTTAATATTTCCTCCCGATTATGCGGGATCGCCAAACATGGGCAGGTTTTAGTCAACGAAGAAATGGCCCGCGTGGCTGAGGAAGATTATGAATTAACCGCCTTGCCTCCAGTTCAGATGAAAGGCAAATCGGGCATGCATACCCCCTACTTGGTTGTCCGCCAGCGTCTGACGATGAGCCGCTAACTTCTATTTCTGGAACCGATGAAAAAAAAACGCGTAACATCTTCAAGCAACTCCGCCGCCCAGACTAAAACCGCCAATACGGCTTTCGCCCATTTCAAACTGAAGCTGGATCCTTTTACGACGCTTTCCTTGCGCCCGCAAAACCTCGATTTTTTTATTGGCAGGGAATTTTTAATCGATCGAATTTGCTCCACTCTTTTTTCTCTTTCCAACGTGGGTTTAGCCGGAGAGCCGGGTGTGGGTAAAAGCAGTTTGATGAGGGCGGTCCAATCCAGGGTTCCTGCCTCCCAGTTTCATTCGGTAAGTATTGGCGTGCCGATCGATGACGCGGGCTACTTTCTCAACGAACTTCTAAAAGAAATGCTGGTGGTCATTTCCAAAATACAGGGCATGGATCTCAAAATAATAGGCCGCCGGTTGGAAAAAGAAAGTTTAAGTAAAAATGAGGTGTTTTCAATTATCCGGCAGATGGTCTTGAAACTGAAAAAACCCATTTTGGTTTTTGCGGATGATCTGGAAAAAATCAAGGGAGACCGTATTCGGCATTTGACCCGTTCGGAAAGAACCATTCAGATTTTGGAAGAGGTAAAGCCGTTACTGGAATTGCCCAATATTGGTTTTGCCATTTCTCTTCAAGAAGAGTTTTACTCCAAGGTGCGATCAATTGTTCAAGAAGGCGGCGATCCGACGGTTTTGGGACTTTTTAAAAATATCATTCTGGTCGAAAAGTTTTCCACGAATGAGCTAAAGGAAGTTCTTTCCCGGCGGCTGCAAAAAGCAGGGTATTTTGATCTCAACAATCATTTTTTTGAACCAGAAGCCATTGTTCTGGCCTTGGCCCTGGCCGATGGAAATCCTCGGCGATTTCTTTATTTGTTATCCGAAGGGATGTACCGGGGATACCGCCGCAAAACCGACAGAGTTGAGTTTCAGGACTTATTTGAAGCCGTAAATGAACATCTCAAACTGGACCAGGTTTGCCGAAAACTACTTTATTTTTTGGCTAAATCGGGCCGGGCCGTAGCTTCCAACACGGATCTTCAATCTTTTATGGGCTTAGATATGATCTCAATCTCACGCCGTCTGGAGATTTTATGCAAAAATCGATTAGCTGAAATAGTTGAAGTGGTGGATGGGGTTAAAGTTTACGCTTTGCCAGGGCGAAAATCCTTTCCTGAATCGGGTTCGCGTCCGTCTTTAGTCAAGACAACCACTTCCGCTTCGGGAGAAAAAGTTTTCAACCTTTTAAATACGGAAGAAGGGGATGAGAAGCCTTGAAATATCATGTGGTAATGGTGACTAGTCCGAATCGTTTAGTCAGTGAAAAATTATCCAGGGGATTGTTGAATCGAAAGTTGGCCGCTTGTGTAAACCGTATTCCCGGCGTCACCAGCCGTTATTGGTGGAAGGGAAAAATTGAAACAAGCCGGGAGGAACTTTTGATCATTAAGACGGTTAAAAGCAAACTAATGGTTTTGACTCGATGGATCAAGGCAAACCATCCTTATCAGATTTGTAAAGTTTTAGCCCTGCCGATAACCGGGGGAAATCCTGATTATTTGAACTGGATTGATCAAAGTTTGAATTCGCGACAAAAGTAAGGACTGTTTTGCCATACACTGAAACCCGCTTTCGCAGCTTTCAAACCCTTATCCGCATCCGGACGATTTGTTTGGCGTTGATGTGTTGTCTCTTGATGATATCGGAGGACGCGCGGTCATCGCCGGCGGTAACCGCGGGATGGGAGCTTCTTTTTATTGGTATGGCTTTGAGTTTGGTCTTTGGCGTCTTGGGTAAAATCAAGCGGTTGGTGCCGTGGCTTTCGCCGGTGATTTTTATTGTAGATGGAATTTTTGTCAGTTTTTGGATCGCTATTTCAGGCGGACCAGTCAGTTTTTATGTTCCGTTTTTTCTTCTGGTTTTAGTTCACGCTATTTTAGTTTTACAGCCTCGGATGGCGGTAATTGTGGTGGTCATTTTGATGTCGGTATTTTTGGGTTTCTTTTACCTCGATTATATTTGGAATCTTTCGAATACTTTTGGCGCAACTCAGATCAATATCATTTCAAATTTACTGGCCCATTCTTCCCCCGAAATACGCAAATCGGTTTATTGGCATCAAAGTCTTCGCTGGTTTTTCTTTTCCATACTCATGATTATTGTCTGCTCTATCGCGATGAGGCAGGTTTGGGTGCGGGAAGAACGACTTCGAATTAAAGAACGGTCTTTAGAACAAAAACGTCATTTGATTCAAATGGGAGAAATGACAGGACGCGTGGCCCATGGTGTGAATACACCTCTGGGTTTGATTTCGGGCAATTTGGAGTTGCTTATCGCCGAGACCCGAAAAAGCACTAAAACTTACCGGCGGCTGATTCAAATCAATCAATATGTTCAGAGGGCCATTCGGACAGTCCGGGATATTTTGGATTATGGCCGTCAGACCATGTCCCAAATCCAACTGGTCTCTTTTCCAAAAGTGATTCAGGCGGTGGCGGCGGCGGTTAATCCCAAGCTCAAAAGAAATAAAAGCCGTTTAATTCTCGACATGGACTCAAAACTTCCAGAAATGAAGGGTTATCCGGACGGTCTTTATCAGGCTCTTTTAAACCTAGTTGAAAACGCCATCGATTCCATTGCTGAAAACGGCATTGTGACTTTAACCGTCAGGTTTCAGTACCAATCGATGAGGCTGAGCGCGGGAGACCAAAGAGGAGAAATCAAAGTCGTCGTACAGGACAATGGTAGAGGTATTTCTGCCGACAAACTTTCCCAAATTTTTGAACCTTTTTATTCCACCAAGGATTTTGGAAAAGGCACAGGACTTGGGCTGGCTATCGTTAAACGAATTGTCGATGAACACAATGGAACAATAGAAGTGAGCAGTACTGTCGGCGTTGGAACTGTTTTTATACTGATTTTTCCCGTGGAAGGGTTGAAACCCAATCAGACAGCTGATTCGGAAGATTTTTACTATAATAAAAGTGAGACGAATTCAAAGGATTTGGGTTTATGAAAAAAGTCATGAAAAAACGGCCGACAGCTAAAACAAAAAAACCTTCCGTCAAAATCCGCAAAGCTAGACTTTTGGTTGTGGATGATGAGTCGGATTTTGTCACTTTAATCCAAACGATTCTTATGCAAGAGGGTTATGGAGTGGATACGGCGACGAGCGCAACGCAGGCCATCGCGCTGCAGCGTAAAAATGCCTACGATCTGGCTTTGGTGGATCTGCGGATGCCTGAAATGACCGGATTGGAACTTCTTCAATATTTGAAAGCCCGAGATAAATCTATCTTTGTGATATTGATGACCGCTTACGGTTCTTTTTCGGTGGGTATTGAGGCTTTACGAAGAGGCGCCACGGATTATGTGGCGAAGCCCTTTAAGAACAAGGCTCTAAAAGAAAAGGTCGCTGAGGCCTTGAGCCGCCGGCATCAATATTTGGAAGAACAGCATTCGATTCGTCATTCGTCAGATGAACTTTGAGATTATTCCCGAGTAAAAAGGTTGTTCATGGTTAAAAATTCTTCTCCTTCCAAACGAAAAAGCATCCCCGAGCCCACTATCGCGAGACTGCCTCGTTATTTAAGAAGTTTCGCCCAATTTTCCCAGAGTAATCAATTGGTAATTTCTTCTAAAGAGCTGGCCGCCGTTTCGGATATTAATCCCGCTCAAGTCCGTAAAGACCTGGCTTATTTCGGCCAGTTTGGACAGAGGGGCGTGGGGTACGACGTCAAAACTCTGGATGAGAAGATGCGGGGGATTTTGGGTCTCAATAAGAGTTGGAGACTGGCTCTTATTGGCGCGGGCCATTTGGGCACGGCCCTTTTGCAATACGGGGGATTTGCCAAAGCCGGGTTTAAAGTGGAAGCCGCTTTTGACGTGGACCCCTCTAAGGTGGGCTGGGAATTGGAAGGAGTCAAGATTTGGGGCTCTCCGGCTATCCGCCAGGTAGTTCGGGAGAAAAAAATAGAGATTGGGGTTATCGCGGTTCCGGCCAGTCAGGCCCAAAGAGTGGCGGATGATCTGGTAGACGCGGGCATCAGGGCCATCCTTAATTTTGCGCCTTGCGTTTTATCCGTTCCTAAGTCAGTTTTAGTCCGGGGGGTGGATTTGGCCTCAGAGTTGGAACATTTGACCTATTTTCTCGAAAAGTCGAGTAAAAGCGATAAAACGAAAAACAGTGGTTGATGAATGAAAATAAAAAAGTTAAATTAACGCAGTGTTAAATCAGTCTTCATTTAAACCAGTTTTAAAAAGCGACGTCTACTCTCAGATAACCTGAATGTTTAAAGGATTCGATTTTGCCGAAAAAAATTACTGAAACTAAAACTTTTCAAGGTTTCCGGAAGATTTATCACGTTTTAGCCGCTTCTCTTTTTCCTTTGGCTTATCTTTATCCGCCTTTTCATTTAAGTTTGGCGGATGTGTATCATTGGCTGCTCATTGTTACCGGGAGCTGTTTTTTGATTTCCTTTGCTTTTGACTTGTTACGTCTTCGCAATCATCAATTTAACTCCCACTTTATGCAGTTTTTTTCCGCTTTTATCCGTCGAACCGAAGTTGACAAATTTAACGGTTCTACTTTTCTTTGTCTGGCTTTTTTTACCGTCATTCTTCTTTTTCCCAGACCTGAGGCGATTGCGGCGATGCTTTTTTTATCTTTGGGCGACGCGGCGGCGGAATTGAGCGGAAAAAATTTCGGGCGGATTCGGATTTTCCAAAAATCCTTAGAGGGTTTTTTAGGTTTTTTCTTTGTCGCTTTTGTCACGGCCTGGGTTTTATTTTTTGATTGGCGGGTGGCTTTTTTGGGCGGTGTGGCCGCGGCTTTGGTTGAACTGTTTTCCTTCGAGTTAGACGATAACCTCACGGTTCCCCTGGGGTCGGCTACAGCCTTGTGGCTGGTTGTCACGGTGCTTCATTGGGGCATTTCTCTTTAATCAGCTTTTCCCCTTAAAATGAGTAATATTTTTACAGTAGTGTTTAATTTTTGACAAATTTTAGTCAACGCACTATACTTAAAAGTAAGCCATGAGCATCAAATGCCTGAAAAATCCTCAAAAACAACACTTTCAAACATGGCACATTTGATGCACTTTATTTAGTCGTTAAGAAGTCACGCTATCTGCCTGTCAGCGATACCTACTTCCCAACTTTAGACGGCTGATTCGCCGAGAGGCGTTTTAGGCACCGCGCCAGATGGGGTGTCCCCCGCCCAACGCGGTTGCCGGAGAGCGGGGACGATATGAATCGAGAATGTGAAGAAGTTAAAGAGTTGTTTGTGTTGTATTACGCGGGAAAGTTAACCGACGAGCAAAAAGCCAAGTTGAATCTGCATTTGTTGTTTTGTCCCGAATGCGTTTATCAAATGGTCTTATTGCAAGCCAGTTAATAAGTTAACTTAGTTTATTGTTATCAGGCCGCCCTATTCTGGGGCGGGCTTCTTTATTTAGGTTTGAAGTTTCGTTGACTTTTTTTCATCCTCTAGGCAATATCCTCCACAATCAAAGCGTTTCAAAAGGGTTTTTGGTTTTCGCCGCGGCGCGGCGTTCACTAAAAGCCCTAATTGCGTTTAAATATAATCTTTTACGGGATTTTTTGTGGAAACCGAAACAATAAAAATTCAAAGCCCTTTCATTTTTGAAAAACTAGATTGGCCGGCGGCTGAAGAAGCTTTAGTCAGTCTGAAAACAAAAACGCCGCAAACTTTAGTGCACGGGATACCTGGATCAGCCAAGGCTTTTTTGCTGGCTTGGTTTTATCAAAAGCTTCAGGAAAAAAAACCATGGCTTATCTTAACGCCCACCCGAGAAGAAGCTTTACTGCTCCAGGACGATATTGCTAGTTGGCTGCCGCAAGTACCGGTTTATCTTTGCCCCTCCTGGGAAATTCTTCCCCAGGATGTGGAAACGCCAGACCCTGGTTTGATCGGCGAAAGACAAAGGGTGTTCTATCAATTACTACAGGAAGAATCCTGCATTGTGGTGGCGCCGTTAATGGGAGCGCTTCAACAGACGCTTCCGCCCGATGAATGGTTGGATCAGGTGATTATTCTTCGCAAGGGTCACGACGCTCCAGCTGATATTAAACAAAAACTCACGGCTATGGGTTATGAGCCGGTTCAGCAGGTGGTCCGTTTGGGGCAGTTCGCGTCCCGCGGCGGTATTTTGGATATCGCCTCGCCCGGTTCGCCCTCGGGGCCGGTGCGTCTGGAATTTTTCGGTGACACACTGGATTCAGTCCGCCCTCTGGATGTGCTCAACCAGCGTTCCAGCGGCAATCTGGATGAAGTTTTTATTTTTCCCGCCCATGAAATTGTCATGAAGGATGAAGCCCGCTACAACTTGCGGCAGGCGTTGAAAGTAAAAGTGGGTGAAGATTCCCGATGGGCGAAAGACGCGCTGGAGCTTTTTAACCAGACTTTCCAGTTTCCCGGCTGGCAGTGGAAAGCGGTGGGGGCTTTAGAAAAACGGGCCTGTCTTTTTGATTATTTACCCAAACAAACCCGCATCTTATTAATGGAGCCTTTGGCTTTCGAACGCAAATGGGAAGAGTTTCAAGATAAGTTGGACGCTTGCGAAAAACAGGCGGTTGAAGAGAAGGCGGATCTTTTTCCAACCAGCGATTTATTCGCCGATATTAAGTTTATTCATAAAGCTTTAAAAAGCGGCCAGGCGGCCGCTTTGGGGCAGCTCAATCAAGATCTGCTGGACGATAAGCCGGAAGTTTCACACCTGGTTCAGGGCAGGTCTATTTCGCCCTATTACGGCAAGTTTGCTTCATTCATCAACGATTTACATCGATGGATTGAGCGCAAATCCCAAGTTTTGCTCTGGTGTCATAACAAAGGCGAAAGAGAACGGCTCACCGAACTTTTAAAGCTCGAAGATATTACGGTTAAAGACAATCCTCAAATTCAGATGATTCTGGGAGAGATAGAGCAAAGTTTTGCTTTTGACGATCTTAACTTGATGATCTTGCCGGATCATGATCTTTTTCGCCGTTATCGGGGCCGCCGCCATCGCCGGACGCGCGCTGTTTCGGGCGGAAAACCACTGAATTCTCTCAATGAAATCTCTATTAACGATTGGACCGTCCATGTCGATTCGGGTATCTGTCTTTACCGGGGTCTGACGCCGCTGACCATTGACGGCATCACCCGCGAATATATTCAACTCGAGTTTGCCGATAACGAAAAGATTTATCTGCCCTCTGACCAGATTGCCCTGATTCAACGCTATATCGGCAGTGAAGGTTCTCCTACGCTGACCAAACTGGGCGGCGAGCAATGGACCCGCGCCAAAGCTAAAGTGAAAAGGGAAGTAGAGGCCATCGCGCAGGAGCTCATGGCCCTTTATTCCACACGGCAGGTTTTAAAGAAAGCCCCTTATCCGGCGGATACTCCCTGGCAGAATGAGTTTGAGGATTCATTCCCCTACGAACTAACTCCGGGCCAATACCATTCGGTCCGGGACATTAAGCGGGATATGGAATCCACCAAGGTCATGGATCGTTTGGTTTGTGGCGATGTGGGCTACGGCAAAACCGAAGTGGCCATGAGAGCGGCTTTTAAGGCGGTTCAAGGCAAAAAGCAGGTAGCCCTTTTGGTGCCGACCACCATTTTGGCCCAACAGCACTACAACACTTTCAAAGAACGCATGGCCGAGTATCCGGTTGAAATTCAAATGCTCTCGCGTTTTAAAAGCCGGGCTGAGATTAAAAAGAGTCTGGAAATGACCCGCGAGGGCAAAGTGGATATTCTCATCGGTACCCATCGGCTTTTGGGAAAAGATGTTAAGTTCGCGAATCTGGGTCTTCTGGTCATTGACGAAGAACACCGTTTTGGCGTGGCGCAGAAAGAAAAACTTAAATCGTTAAAATTTGATGTGGACGTGCTGACTTTGACCGCCACCCCTATTCCCCGGACCCTTCATATGTCCCTTTCGGGCATCCGTGAGATTTCAATCATTGATACGCCTCCCAAAAACCGTATGTCAGTGGCGGCCCAAGTTTCGCCTTTAGATGACCGGTTGGTGGCTGAGGCTATCCGCCGGGAGATAAACCGCGAGGGGCAAGTTTTTTATGTTCACAACCACGTGAAAGACATAGAGCGAATAGCGGATCGTCTTCACAAGTTGATTCCCGAAGCAAAATTAGCGATAGCCCATGGCCAATTAACGGAACACGAACTCGAGTCTGTCATGATGGACTTTGTTGATAAGGAATACCACGTGCTGGTTTGCACCTCCATTATTGAATCAGGGCTCGACATGCCCAACGTCAACACGCTGATTGTGGAAAGGGCTGACGCTTTTGGATTGGCCCAGCTTTACCAGCTCAAGGGCCGGGTGGGCCGCACAGACCGGCAGGCTTACGCCTATTTCTTTTATCCCCGCAATACCACTTTGAGGGAATTGGCGCAGAAGCGGTTGGAGGTGCTTCAAGAATTTTCCTCCTTGGGTTCAGGCATGCACGTGGCCATGAAAGACATGGAAATCCGCGGCGCGGGGAATGTCTTGGGTTCCAAACAGCATGGGAATATGGATTCCATCGGGTTTGATCTTTACAGCCGCATGTTGAGTCAGGAAGTATCCAGGATGAAGGGCGAAGAAACCGTGACGGACTTTACCCCTCTGCTTTCTTTGGGCGTGACGGCTTATTTCGCCAAAGACTATATCCCGGACGAAACCGTCAAGATCGAGTTCTACCGGCGCTTAGCCGAGATAAGTGAATTGGAGCAACTAAAAGAAATTGAAGAAGAGTTATTGGATCGATTTGGACCCATGCCGTTGGAAGCCCAAATGCTCATTAAGGTCGCGGCTTTTAGACCTCAAGCGAAGAAATTGGGCATTCAACGATTAGAGGCTCAGAGCGGATGGATTTCGGTTCAATGGCATCCTGATTTAACCCCGGCCTCCGAAAAGGTTGAAAAGTGGTTCAAGCAATGGCCGCCATCCCGAATCCGCTTTTCGTCCCAGGACCCGAACTCTGTTTCTTTCCGGGTGATGAAAGGCGATGAAGGCTCTGAAAAGCAAATGGACGCCGTGCAGAAGTTGTTTAATGACCTTGGTAAAGACTTAACTTAAACCATTTATACCTGAACCCGCTTGGGTCTAGCCTTGCTAGGCCCTACCCCCCATGCTACGATACCGCCTTCTTTGAGACCGTTATTTTGCTTTTTTGAAAGGATTTTTATGTCTTCTCGTCTTAAATACGGATTCTATGCCGCAACTTTGGCAGTTTGTTTCTTCGCAGGGTGGGCTTGCGATAAATTTTCGGGCAACAACGCGGGTATTTCCTCCAGCCAAGTGGTGGCTACGGTTGATGGCAAGCAAATCACTTTTGGTCAATGGATGAGCCAGATGGATCTTTTGAGAGTATTTGAAACTCCAGTTGATCCTGGAAACAGCCAGCAAGTAAAAGGTGTTTTGGAAACCTTGATAAATCAAGAACTCATTTTACAAGCGGCGCAAAAAGCCAATTATTCTGATCCGAATTTTGATGAGTACCTCAAAAATAAACTGAATCAATCTGATATACGTATCAAAGACCAAAAAGTAAAATTGGAAGAAGATTTGGCTGCAGTTAAGAGGGTTGAGAAGAACTATAAAGACGCCTATCAAAAGGTTCTTTTAGCGCAAGGATTCGCGTCCAACCAAATTAGCAAGATTGAGGTTTCAGATAAGGATATGAAAACCTGGTATACCCAATACGCGGCCCAGGCAGCTTCGGCGGGACAGCCGGGCATGAGGCCTTATTCCAGCCTTACTTCCGATATCAAAAAAGAAATCAAACAAAATATCCAGGCGGAGAAGTTTTTGGATCAGTTGCAAGCCAGCGGACAAGTTACCCGCAATGATGACGTGATTAAAAAATATTTAGACAGTCTATCTCCAAGCCAGGGCATGTTGGACAGCACTGGAGCGGGACAGGAAGTACCTCAGGCGCAGACTGGTTCCAGTAAGCAGTAATTTCCGATTTTAAACGGAAAACCTAATCCGGCGGGACTATAAAAGGTTCCGCCGTTGAAGCGGTGCGGATTGGTTGAACTTAAGGCGAAGTTTCAAAAAAAATATAAAATTCTTTTCGTTTTGGCGGGATTAGGGCTTTTTATATACAGTTGTTCCTCCGATCCCCAAATTGACGTGTCACCACTCCCGGTTCCGGCGTCTAAAGTGGCAGTCCTGGTTAATGGCGAACCCATTTCTCTTGCGGAATTTGACAACGAATTCCGGCTGATGACCATTTATTACAGCGCCGTGTCCGAAAAGGATATGCCGGCGATTAAACTTCGGCTATTTGAGCAATTGATTAACCGGCGGATTTTAGTTCAGGAAGCCCGTCGGCAGGGATTGACGCTGACACAGAAGGAAATGGACGAGGCCTTTTCAGATGCGTTGAAAGACCTTCCGGATGATTTTTCCATCATTTTGAAAGGCCAGGGCGTTAGCGTGGACGCATGGAAGCGTAAATTGCTTCAGGAAAAATTGGTTCAGAAGCTAGTTCAAAAAGAAGTAAACGATAAGGTTCGGATTTCTGACGATTTAGTAAACGAGTATTATTGGGCTCATTTGGGCGATTTTTGGCTTCCCGAAGCGGTGAGCGCGCGGCATTTAGTGGTACGAGGAAAGGAAAAACTGACCCAAGTTTTGGCTGCTGTGCAAAAAGGTCAGGAGTTCTCAAAAATAATCGAGACTTTTTCTCAAACTCCGGATGCTTCGCAAGGTGGAGATGAGCATTTTATGGATGGTGACCGATGGCCGCCCCTCTATTTAAACGCTCTTTCGAAACTTAAACCGGGAGAAATTTCGAAGCCGGTAAAGGATGATTTTGGGTATCATCTGTTTCAACTAATTAAGTGGCGGCCCCGCCGGATGAGAGCACTGGCGGAGGTGCGAGAGCAAATTCATGATGAGCTTTTAAAAAAGGCCCAAGATGAGCGGTTTAATCAGTGGATGATTCTTTTAAAGCAAAAGTCAAAGATTGAAGTTAAAGAAGAAATGGCCCCGGTGGTAGGGGCCGCCCTGGAGGGGCATCTTGAGAAATAATCATTGGATATTCATTTTAACGCTGGTCATGGCGGGGTTGGCGGCTATTTCCCCGGTAGACGCGAAAGTGGTGGATAGTGTGGCCCTGATCGTGGATCAGGATGCCATGACCCAGGGAGAACTGGATGAGGCGATTCAGGGCTATTTTGCCAATCAGCAAATGAAGACACCCCAACCGGACACCCCTGAATATCAGGACGGTAAAAAACAGGTGATTGACAACTTCATTCGTGAAGTGCTTTTGGCGGAAGAAGCGGACAGAGAAAAAATGGAAATCGAAGACGGCGAAGTGGACCGCGCGGTTGACGGCCAGATTCAAAACATGAAGAAGAATTTTCCGACCGAACAGGAATTCGACGACAGTTTGAAAAGCGAAGGAATCAGCCTCGATGATTTAAAACAGGATGTCCACGACAAGATGGAGCGACAGATCAAGGCCACCCATGTGTTGAGGGATAAACAGATGAATCTTCCCGGATCGGTCATCGTGACCGACACGGACGCTCAAAACTATTATGAACAGCATCCTAATGATTATGAACGGGTGAAGTTTTCAATCATTTTGCTGAGAGTTTCACCCCGGGCCAGCGCTAAAGAAGTCAAAGATGTCCAGACTCAAGCGGAAGGTATTTTGAAGCAGGTTAGATCGGGAGCTGATTTCGCCGCTTTAGCGAAAAAGGATTCGGAAGATCCCGGCTCCGCGGCGGACGGCGGGGATGTGGGGACAGTCACGCGCACTGATATTGGCGACCCCAAATTGTCGGCGGGTGTGTTTGCACTCAAGGCGCCGGGAACCGGATTGGTCAGGGCCGGGGATGGAATCTACATTGTAAAAGTTGAGTCCCGGGGCAAGTCGGATTTTGATTCGGCCGCCGCGGATATTAAGGCTTTTCTCAAGAAAAAGAAACAAGAGCAAGCAATCAATAGCTGGATCGACGGGTTGAAGAAAAACGCTTATATCGTGGAAGATGGAAAGGTGGTTTCGTCCGAAACTTTTCTGTCGGCGCCGGCGGATTCAACCGCCGTGGATAACACCTCCAGTACCGCTACTACCATGACTGCGGCGGATGAAAAACAGTTGGGTAATACGAACAACTATCCCAGTCTGCCCGAGGGCGGTAGTTTTACGCCTTATTTCGGAGGCGAGGGTTTTGTTCCGGACACCAGCGATTTGTCCCATTACTATTCACCAACCAGCACAACCCAGGGATTCCCCTTTGGTTTGGGTGTTTATGGCGGTATTGATTATTGCCTGGACACCACCCTGCAGGTGGGGTTGATGGCCGAGGTTCTTCGGAAGTTCTCAGAGTCAGTCACTACAAATAGCGGCGCCGGTATTGAACAGTGGGATTCCACCGCTATCGGAGCTTCTCTGGGTCTAAAACTATTAATTCCAGTGGATGAGAGCACGAATTTTATTTTGAGCGCTTCGGGCGGTCTTTACACCCTTTTGGATTCCAGCGTGACAGTCGAGGGACCTCAGCTAAATACCAATCTTTCAGCCACCAATTGGGGAGGCGAGGCGGGAGCGGCAGTGGAGTTTGTCCTGGATTCCCAAAAGAGCACAGCGCTGGATATAGGTATTGATTACCGGTTGTTAAGCTTTAGCCCGGTTACCAGCAGCAATACAGCCCTTTTGCCTTCGCCATTGACGAACCCTGATGGCAGCAATGGTTCGGTGGACTTTAGCGGGTTTGTGTTTAAAGCGGGCTTAAGATTCTTCCTGGGTAAGGACGATTCCAAATCGTCTTAGTAAGATAAACGTCATGCGGGTGGATCTTTATCTCAAGTTAATGGGTGTCACCAAGACCCGCATGCTGGCGAAGCGTTTATGCGACCAAGGTAAAGTTTTTTTGGAAGGGAAAGCGATTAAACCCTCCCAGGAAATTTTGGCCGGGGAAACTCTAGAGCTTTTTCTGCCACAAAAAGAACTAAGGCTGAAAATTATTGAAATTCCTTCCCTCAAATCCGTAGCTAAATCGGAACGGATTCAGTTTGGTCTGGTTGAAATCATCCGCGAAATATAGCTTGATCGTTTTGTTTTGAATCGTAAATTTACTTTCAATTTACAGCTGAATTGGCCAATTTTGACGATCTTAGGAGATCTTTGAGCGGGGAGAGTTATGCATTCTTCTAAACCAAATCATCGCGTTATGTTTTTTTTGAGAACCGGTTTTATTATTTTTTGTTGTTTTCTATCTCGTTTAGTATCGGCGGACGAGATGACAAACAGCGAAATTTTTGTTCCCCAAACATGGAATTTTCATTTTCAAACAACTCTTTTGCCGCAATACCACGGGTCTTTTCCCGCAGTTTACTCGGGAAAACTCAGTTTGAACCCGGGTTCCGAATTGGCGACATCTTTTACGGCTACCGCTTTTTTGGGTGTTAAAGTCTGGGACGGAGGGATTGTTTATTACGATCCCGAAATACCGGCTGGAACAGGTTTAAGCGGTGTCAGCGGCATCGCTGATTTTTCAAACGGTGAAATTTCAAAAGTCGGTAGTGTCAATCCTACTTACAATACCGCCAGACTTTATGCCCAGCAGGTTTTCGGTTTAGGCGGAGAACAGGAAAAAATCGACGACGATCAGAATCAATTAAGTGTCAGTGAGGATGTATCCCGCCTTACGGTGATCGCGGGGAAATTCAGTCTGCCGGATTTTTTCGACAATAACGCTTTTACCCACGATGCCCGCACTCAATTTATAAATTTAGGCTTGGTCGATAATTTGGCCTGGGATTACGCTGCGGATACGCATGGATATACTCTGGGGGTTTATGCTGAATTGAATCAGAACGACTGGTCGATCCGCTTCGCCGAGGCTTTAATGTCAACGGTCGCGAATGGACCCGACTACGACTGGAATATCGCGCAGGCTCACGCGGATAATTTGGAAATGGAATGGCGATATGGAGGCGATACCAATGGAGGAAAGATACGGCTTCTCGGGTATATCAATCATGCCGACATGGGGAATTACCAGAATGCTTTGAACCTCTCGCCGGTCAATCCTGATATTACGCAAACTCGTACTTATACGGAAAAGTATGGGCTTGGACTGGATTGGGAACAGACCGCCAACGCGGATCTGGGATTCTTTGGCCGTTTGGGATGGAATAATGGCGCTACGGAATCGTTTGAGTTAACGGCTGTGGATGAAACCGCGTCTTTAGGAACAGTGTTAAAAGGAACCGGATGGGGACGAGGGGATGACCAGGTGGGATTGGGTTTTGTGATTAGCGGCCTTTCCAGTGTACATCAGGCCTATCTAGCCGCTGGCGGTTACGACTTTATCATCGGGGACGGGGCGCTCAGTTACGCGCCTGAACAGTTGTTTGAACTCTATTATCTTTATAAGCCAATTAAATCGATCGGATTGACACTAGATTTTCAGGGCATTGAAAATCCTGCTTATAACCAGGATCGGGGTCCTGTCGGCATTGTGTCAGGCCGCGCTCATTTCGAAATATAACTTTTCTTAAAACCGCAAGAAACGGGTGGTCTGTTTACCAACAGGCTTCTATCATTCCTTTCATGATTTAAGTCAGAAGGAATCCCATGAGTGATTACGACCGCATTGAAAAAACCATCCGTTATTGGGAAAGCCATTTTCAGGAACAACCATCCCTGGAAGAGATGGCACAATTTATCCATTTAAGCCCTTTTCATTTTCAACGGTTATTTCAAAAATGGGCGGGGGTGAGCCCAAAACAATTCATTCAATATTTAACCGCCGAACACGCCAAGCGGCGGCTTTTAGAATCCCGAAGCGTGTTGGAGGCGGCTTATGACGCGGGGCTTTCGGGGCCGGGGCGTCTGCACGCTCTGATGGTTTCGGTGGAGGCCATGACGCCCGGTGAAGTGAAAGCCAGGGGAAAAGGCATGACGATCGAATGGGGTATTCAGGGCACGCCGTTTGGAAAGGCTTTAGTGGCGGTCACCCCGAGGGGTATCTGTGGTCTTTCTTTCGCGGAGAATCCCAAAAAAGTATTGGCTGAATTCAAAATCCAATGGCCCCAGGCGAAATGGATTGAAAACTCGACGGGCACTTTAAAAATAATTCATCAACTATTTGGAACAGGGGCCCGCAAGCGGGAGGTTAAAGTTCTTCTGAAGGGTACCGAGTTTCAAATCAAGGTTTGGGAAGCGCTGTTGAAAATTCCCGCGGGGTTTGTGCAGTCCTACCAGGATGTGGCTCAGGCCATCCAAAAGCCCAAAGCTTCGAGGGCGGTAGGAACCGCCGTGGGACAAAACGCCGTCGCTTATTTAATACCCTGCCATCGGGTGATTCGGGAAACGGGAATTTTGGGGGATTACCGCTGGGGTTCTTCCCGTAAAAAAGCCATGCTGGGCTGGGAAGCGGCAAGATCCGCAAATTCTAATGGGTTAGTGTCAGACCGGTTTGGCTTTATTTAACTTAAAATGAATTTTGAAAACAAAAACTGCGCAAGTAGTTTGACGTAAAAGTGGGATGTTTTCCATGATAGGTTCAAGTTTTTTTAAAGCTTTAGCCATCCAATCAGGACAAAAAAATGGGACTAGACCACAATAAAAAGATTTTATAATTTTTCCATTATTTTTTTTGAACCAACTCGTGAGTCTTGCGGGTGAATAAGATTTTTCTTCATGTTGGATATGATAAGAAGAAAATTTTTCCATCAGTTTTAAGATAGGGTTGTAGCCATTGGGTTCAACCACGATGACCGTAGGGGCGATTTTCGAAATGGCTTGAATGGCGCGCGGTGCGTCGTAAAGGTGATGTAATAATCCGCGCACGATAGCCACGTCAAATTTTTTATCTTTAACTGAAGATAAATTGTAAATATCTAAAGATATAAATTTGATATTTTTAAAACGTTTTGCCTTTTTTTGAGCTAAACGGATCGCGACTTTAGAAGCGTCAATCCCCAGAACATAGGTTGGCTTTTGATTTAAAAGGTTAAACGTATAGGTCCCATCTCCGCATCCCAAATCAACAACCCGTTTTCCGGTCAAATTTATCAGACTAAATACCGCATCTGTAAGGCGCTGGTTGGACAGACGGCAAGAAAGTTTTTCTGGATTCGTATAAACATATCTGTTGCTTTTTAGTGCGTCGCGATCAAACGCTGAAACATTTTTTTCCGCTATCATTTTTATCTTTTCGAGATTATGTGTTGAGAGGCATACGTATTAAACAAGAATTAAATACTGCGATTCAATTATTAAGTGTATCGCTTAGACTAAACACAAGGTGATTATTTTGAGTTTTCCTTCGCTAAATGAGAATTTCGATCAAAGCGGGTAGTGAATCCACAATCCAATCTGGGTTGGCCGAACTTAAAACTTCGCGGGTGCCATAACCGTGGGTAAGAACCGCGATACGCATGGGAGCCGCTTTAGCAGCTTGTATATCCACAATTGAATCGCCAACCATGATGGCTTCATAGGGTTGAGCCCCTAATCTCTCCAGGGCGACCAACAGGGGCTCGGGATGGGGTTTTCGGTTTGTGGTGGATTCGGGGCCAAAAGCTACGCCAAAATAAGGGGCTAAATTTAGTTGTTTCAAAACCGAATCCGTAAATTCCTGCGGTTTATTAGAAACTACGCCCATCTTGATGTTTTTTTCTTTTAAGTAATCTAGCAATTCAAACGTGCCAGGAAATGCTTTTGTGTGATCGGCACAATGTTCCCGGTAGTGCTGTTGAAAAATGAGATAAGCTTCCTGAATTTTATCCTGGTCAGAAGTATCTAAACTTTTAGCCAAAAGGGCGATTACCCCGTTTCCAACATATTGGGCGATGGTGGAATCGGGCACCTTCTTTAAGCCGTAATGCTCCCGGGTAAAGTTGGCCGCTTCCGCGATGTCTTTTTCCGAATCCACCAAGGTTCCATCCAAATCAAAAAGGACGGCTTTTAAAGGGCTATTCACGGTTACACTCCAAAGTTATATGGCAGCCATCGTAAGGGTTTGAAAAGCATTTTGAAAGGGCTCCTGATAGAATGCGTCATCTTTTATCAAGGATTTTGAAATGTCAAAAAACACGATTCCTTTACCGCTGGGATTTTTGGCTTCGGGTATTCACGCGGGGCTCAAGTCGAAGGGCAAACTGGACATGGGATTTCTTTATAGTTCCAAACCCGCTGTTTGGGCGGGAGTCGTCACCAAGAACGCCGTGAAATCCGCTCCAGCCCGCCGAACCGAAACCCTGCTTCAGGGCCGCAAACCCTTGCGGACGGTGGTTGTCAATACCAAATACGCGAACGATTTAACCGGACTTCAGGGTTATAAGGACGTTCTGGACACGGCCGTTTGGGCTGCGACGCTATTAAAAATTCCGGCACACGAAGTGCTGGTGCATTCCACCGGCGTCATCGGTGTGCCGATTCCCCGGCCCAAGATTAAAAAAGGAGTTCAACTGGGGATCAAGGCCCTTTCTTTTTCGGGCGGGGATGATTTTTCCCGCGCTATTCTGACGACCGATTTGGTCATTAAAAGCAGCGCCCGTTCTTTGACAATCAACGGAAGCCGGGTTTGGATGATGGGTTTCGCCAAAGGTTCGGGCATGATTCACCCCAACATGGCCACCATGCTGGTTTACATTCTGACGGACGCGGCCATATCCCGGCCCTTGCTGGATAAAGCCCTTCGGGAAGCCACCGACATGAGCTTCAACCGCATTACGGTGGATGGCGACACTTCGCCCAGCGACTCGGTGGTGGTGTTAGCCAACGGCGCTTCGGGAGCCAAGACGATTACCCAACTGGGCGCGGACTACCGCGCGTTTGTGGAAGCGTTAAAAGGTGTCTCTTTGGACCTGGCCCAGGATGTGATTCGGGACGGGGAGGGGGCCACCAAGTTCGTGACGGTGACGGTGCAGGGCGCGAAGAAGGATTCGGAAGCGCTTTTGGCCGCCAAGGCGATCGCCCATTCGCCGCTGGTGAAGACCGCTGTTTTTGGAGCGGATCCCAATTGGGGGCGGATATTGACGGCGGTGGGTTATTCGGGAGCGGCGGTGGATGAGTTTAAAGCCAAAGTCTCGATTGGCGGTTATGTGCTCTATGACGGACAACCCCGCAAGGGCTGGTCCCGGGCCAAGTTGAAAAAAATTCTTCAGCAAAAAGACGTGACCATTCTGGTGGATTTAAAATTAGGAAAGGGAAAAACCACCGTTTATACCTGCGACTTAACGGATGGTTATATCGACATCAATGGCCGATACACAACCTAATTACCCTAAGCCGAAAAAAATCGAGCCCGAAACGTTGAAGACTATCGGCGAGTTTGGGTTTATTGAAAAAATCCGCGAGTCACTTAAGACCAAGAATCCTTCTGTCATTTCGGGTATCGGCGATGATGCGGCCATCTTTAAACCCACACCGGGGCATGAATTGGTTTTTACCACGGATATGCTGATAGAAGGCCGTCACTTTGATTTCAAATTTATTACACCAGGACAGTTGGGCGCCAAGACGATGGCGGTCAATATCAGCGACTGCGCGGCGATGGGTGCCAAGCCCACGGTGGCGGTCGTTTCCATCGGGTTGCCCAAAGATTATCCGATGGCCAATGTCGAAGCGTTTTACGAGGGTTTGAAAGGTTGGGGAGAATCTTACGGGGCTCAAATTGTGGGGGGAGATACTGTCGGAAGCGATGTTTTCGTCGTGAATATCGCTTTGATCGGCGAGGTAGAGTCGGGGCAGGCTTTAAGACGTTCCGGCGCCAAGGCGGGGGACGCCTTGTTTGTTACGGGAACTTTAGGGGATTCGGCGGCAGGACTTCATTCGCTTCAACACCCTTCGGCGAAGACTAAAGAAATTGTTCCTCTTCTAATCAAACACCATTTAATGCCGCTGCCGCGTTTTAATGTGGGAAGAGTTTTATCTACGAAACGATTAGCGACATCTGCGATTGATGTCTCAGATGGGCTTTCGAGCGAGATTCATCATCTTTGCGATGAATCCAAAGTCGGCGCGGAAATTCACGAAGAAGCTTTGCCTCTGTCACCGTCGCTGTTGGCTTATTGTGAAGCTGAAAAATTGAATGCCCTCGATTTTGTTTTGAACGGCGGGGAAGATTACGAACTTTTGTTTACGGTGCCTCTTACCTATATTTCCCAAGTGGTTCAAAAGGTGCCGGGCGAAACAGGGACACCTGTAAAGTCGATAGGTCGCATGGTGCCGGCCGCCAAGGGTATTACGCTGATTACTCGAAAAGGTGAAAGATTACCTCTGAAAGCCAAAGGTTTTGACCACTTCTCTCCGAAAAAGTAATTCATTTTAAATTCCATGATTGAGGCCTGACTTGGTAACTTCTAGTTTTTTATGTGAAACACCCGAACAAACATTTCAACTGGGTGAAGAAGCCGGGAAAAAAGCCAAACCCGGCGAGGTATGGTGTTTAACGGGCGGCTTGGGCGCGGGTAAAACCCTTTTTGTGAAGGGTATGGCCAAGGGTTTAGGTTTTGAAGGGACGGTGACTTCACCCACGTTTAATCTCCAAAATATCTACGAGGGCCATTTGCCACTTTACCACTTTGATTGGTACCGCTTGAATCAAAGCCGGGAAGTCGAGGATATCGGCTGGTCTGAATGGCTCAGCCGAGAGGGTGTGGTGGTGGTGGAATGGGGCGATAAATTTATGAACCTTTTTCCGCCCCAGGTGATCAAGATGGCTTTTGAACCTTATACGGAAAATGGCCGAAGGCTGATTTTAGAAGGCAAGCATGAGGAATCCATTCCCCGAGTTCAGGAGATTATTCTTTGCTGGCCTCTATAGAAGTCTCTACCCGTATTTCGAGCGTGGCTTTACTGGACCTGAAAACAGGCCGGGAAGTGGCGCAAGTACCGTTAGCCACAAATCTGGAAAGTTCGGCGACCCTTCTTCCGGCTTTACAAACACTTTTAGCCTCTCAGGATTTAACCGCAAAAGATATCACGGCGGTGGCGGTGGCCTTAGGTCCCGGTAGTTTTACAGGGATTCGAGTGGGGATTGCCACGGCAGAAGGTTTGGCCATGCCGTCTCATCTCCCCGTTTTTGGTATTTCCACTTTGGATGGATTGGCTGAAAACCTAAGGTCAGGCGGATTGCAGGGCGAAGCGCTTTGTTTGATTGATGCCCAAAGAGGAGAATGTTTTGTAGGGCGCTATTTAATCGAAGAGGAAATTTTTAGAGAAACAGCGCCGCCTTTTATTTTAAAGGTAGAACGTCTTTCGGATTTTATTGCCAATAAAGCCTGGGTAGTGGGCGCCGGTTTTCTAAAGTATGAAAAGGAAATCAAAACCTTGCTGGGTGATAAAGGAAAATGGGTGGATGAAATTTTTCACGATCCCCAAGCCATGAGCATAGCCCGTCTGGCTTATCGTCAATGGAATTCCGGATTAAGACCCTCACTGGACACTTTAAAACCGCTTTACCTTCGAGTTCCCTCCGTGGATGAAAAAAAGCCATGATCTTAAGACCCATGAT
>Ga0302155_10000971_pt1 | contig 21215 bp, 14 predicted proteins | sample I_Bog_N3_1_FD_193508 | JGI IMG/M metagenome (GOLD analysis project Ga0302155, IMG submission 193508) | Peat permafrost microbial communities from Stordalen Mire near Abisko, Sweden - I_Bog_N3_1 | ecosystem: Environmental > Terrestrial > Soil > Wetlands > Peat | place: Sweden: Abisko, Stordalen...
TGAAAGCCATTCCATGAATCAGGCTGAAACTCAGTTGCTGCAACAGCCACACGGCGCCAACGGCAAGCCCTCGTTCCATATTGCCTTTTGCGTGGACAACAATTATTGCCGTGCCATGGGAGGCACCATTGCGTCCATCATTGCCAACAATCCCGAACAGCATTTCACGTTTCACGTGCTGGCGTTCGAACTGTCCGAGGATCACCAGCGCCGCTTCAAGCTACTGGAGCAGATGTATCCGGTCAGCACGCAAGTACATCTGGTCGATCTGTCAGTGTTCAGCCAATTTGCACACCTGCTCGGACATTCACACTACTCGCTGGCGATTTTTACGCGGATGATGATTCCTTCCGTGCTGCAAGGCCAGACGGATCGGGTGCTTTACCTCGATGCCGACATCCTGTGCTTCGGCCGACTCGATGAAATGGTGGACATGGACATCAGCGGCGATATCGCCGTGGTGGTGCCGGATGCACCAGTGACGCGGCAACGCCGCGTTGCCGCGCTGGGACTCAAGCACAATGAGTATTTCAACAGCGGCGTGTTGTTCATCAATATCAACAAATGGATAGCGGCAGATATTACCCAGCAGACGCTCGACACCTTACTCAAGAGCAAGGGCGACATGCGCTTTAGTGACCAGGATGCGCTCAATATCGTCTTCAACGGCCGCGCCCGTTATATTGCGCAGCGCTGGAACTATCTGTACGACCTGATTCACGATCTCAACGTCAGCAAGTTTGCCATGCGCCCGGTCGGCGATGCCGTGTTCGTCCACTTCGCCGGCTCCGTCAAACCCTGGACCGATTGGAGCGGCCATGATGCGCGCCAGTTATTCCGACGCTACCTGGTGTTGTCGCCATGGGCCGACATACCACTCGATCCGCTGCCGAAAAACACCAAGGAAATGCGCATGCATTCACGCTTCATGTTTCGCCAGGGGCGTCCACTGGAAAGCCTGAAGTGGTACATCCGCTATCTGCGCCTGCGTCGGGCAAAATAAGAGCCGCTGACAAAACGCCGATGGCAAGACGCGCGCGCAACGCTACGTGCAACGAGCTAGTGCGGCACCACGTGCGGATTTCCCAGGCTCTCCGTCTGCACGGTCCATTTCAATCAATACCTCATTTGTTATCACGAAAAATGTCGATTACCAGCAAACATATTCTCATCAGCCGCCATGACAATATTGGCGACGTCATTCTGACACTACCAATGGCAGCACAGCTCAAGCAACTCAATCCGGGCGTCAAAATCACGCTACTGTGCAGACAATATGCTGCCGATGTCGTGCGCTACTGTGAAGATATTGACGACGCGGTCGCAATAGAAAGCGTCGCATCCGATCTACTCGGCTTCCTGAAAAAATCGGACATCGATACCGTTATTCTGGCGCAACCGAATCATGCCCTCGCAGCAGCAGCCTTTCACGCCGGTATCCGTCATCGTATCGGCAACGCCAGACAAAAAATATATCAAATGCTGTATTGCAATCGCCGTACATACTTCAGCAAAGGAATCACGAACAACCACGAAGCACAGATCAACTTTGAGTTTCTGCGCCCGTATGGCGTGCAAACCATTCCAGACTGTGCGCATATCCATGCGCTGTATCATTTCAAGATCCCCCAGGATCCCGCCATCACCACACAACTGGCCCCCTACTCATTCAACCTGATCCTGCACACCAAGTCCAACGGTCACGGCAGAGAATGGCCAGCGCAATATTATCTGGCGCTGGCACAACAACTTGAACAACAGCCCAAGCTGCATATCTGGCTAACCGGGAGCGCCAAAGAAGGGCAGTGGCTGCAAGAAAATGCCGCAGCACTGCTGGCATTGCCAAATGTGAGCAATCTATGCGGCCAACAAACCCTAACGCAACTGACCTGCTTCATTCATCAAGCCGACGGCCTCATTGCCAGCGGCACCGGGCCATTACATTTGTCGGCGGCGATCGGGCAGCGCACGCTGGGTTTGTTCCCGCCGACGCGACCAATGCATCCCGGCCGTTGGCGTGCGCTAGGCCCGCGCAGCAGCAATCTATGCATGGCCAAGGCCCCTTGCAGCCCGGGATGCCGCAGGCTCAACGAGGTCACCTGTGATTGCATGCGGGCCATTACACCGGCGGCGGTCATGGAAGTACTGCAAACCTGGATCAAGGATCAGGCCGGGCAAGCCCGCCCCTGAACACCTTCGGAACGAGCCTTGTCAGGCCATTGCATATCCGCTGCGTCAGGCAAGGCGTCGATAACACGCTGTGAATCGATATGCTCAACCCACTCATCATGATTGAGCGTCATGATGACGCGGCTATTGTCGGCATCAAGCGGCACCCATTCCGGCGTATGCTGTCGCATCAGTGCGATCACAGGGACCTTGACGGCATTGGCCAAATGCATCACCGCAGTTTCAACTGAAATGATCAGATCACATTGCTGCAACATTGCCGGCAACTGAAAAAAATTGTCTGTTGCACTGAACAGAAACACCTTCCCGCCTTGCGCATGGCTGGCCAGAATGGCCTGGGTCTCCTGCCATTTTTCCGGTACGGTATTAAAGATGAAGTCACTATCGTGCCAGGCATCAAGTTGACGTATTGCGCCAATCAGATCCAGCGCCTTGGCAATCGACCAGGATCGCTCGGCTTGCTTGGAAAGGTGATTGACGAATATCAGGCGCCTCTGACGTGACCCCTTTTTCTGTATACCCCATTGCTGCAAGCAGGTCTGTGCCTCATCAACCCAACACTGCGCAAGCTGCATGTGCGGCATGCGTTGTGCCGCACTGATTTTCAAACCAAACAGTTGGCCGAACCAGGCGGCATAAATATCACTGACATGCGGCGCATTCTCAGGGTGTTCCTGCAAAAGGGCATCCAGGCGCTCAAATGTCCGGCGTTGCAATAGATGGGGAGTACGTCGCGGCCGGTAGCGCTTGACAATCGCGGCAACGAATCCCTGCTTGCTGATACTGCGCACCAGCCTTGCGTAATACGAACGACGCGACAGACCGAAAGCCACCACGACCGGATATTGCATTGATTTGGCCGCGAACAGGGAGCGCAGAAAGACAAATGGGCTGTAGGTTTCTTTGTATATGGTATGAAAATAAGGCACCGAATCCAGCCAACTGAAAAGTGAATAATTCTTCAACCCTTGCCATTGTCTGAAATCGTAAGTGCGCCTCAGTTCGTCCACCCAAAGATGGATTTCGATGTGAGGATAAGCGTCATGGAATGCCTTGAAACAGGCTTCCATATAAGTAAAATCACCAAGCGCCAAATGGGTGACGAAAAGAATTTTGTCCGTTTTACGCAAAACATCCGGGGGAACCAGTTGAGTCGTCATAGTGCCGTCAATTTTGTAGCCAGTTGTAATTCATATTTCCTTCTGATAATGAACGCCAGAAAAACTGCAATGCTCATGGAATAGAAAATATCGCAGATGCGCCACATGAACATGACGTCGACTAAACCAAAAATGAAATAACCCAGACAAACAGAAACGCCCATGGCGGCAGTCGCCGCGATACAAGCATCGGCATGGCGCATATCCCGGATAAAGTAGTACAGCGGAACAAAATAAGTGGCAATAATCGCGAACAAGCCAAATATGCCCAGCGTGGCCATATGGAACAATATCTCATTGTGAGAATGCGGAAAGGTCGCCGCCTCTTCCGTGATGATTTTCCTTGCGGCGATGTCCTTCAATGAATCTCTGAAATTACTCACGCCCACGCCGAATACCGGATGTTCAGAAAACATGATCCAGGATGCTTTCCATAACTGAAAGCGCGTACCTACCGATGTGTCGGCATCTCCCTTGGCCGTATATTGATGAATGTCGCTGAACGCCTGATGAACGCGATTTTGCACGATGGGGGTGGTGCTGAATGCACCTGCCAGCGCGACGACCAATAACAGCGCCCACGAAACGGTCTTGATGCTGCATGTATTTCTGGAAAATACGATGCCTATCAAGAGCACGAAAAAGGGGATGGAAATCCATGCACCGCGCGTTTGTGAAATGTAAATATTGTAGAGTCCGACAAAACCGGTCATTCCCAGAAGAATTGTGACCAGAAGATTTTTTTTCTCGCTCCAGACGATCCCGAATACCGAAAAAATCGCCAACAGCAAGGTCAGTTGAGACAGCGCAATGATGGAGATAAAGTCGATCACCGGCATACGTGTGAGTCCATCACTGGTGACAATCGCCAATTTCACCGTCGCGATGAGCGCGCCGATCATGAACACCCAACGCAACATTTTCATTTGCCTGGTGGGCAGGCAAGCCATACCCCAGGTCAACAGGCCAAGCAATGCCAGACGCGACGGAATGTCATAAGCACGTATCGCCACATGATGTATCGCAATACCTTGAATGACGATTGCCACTAGGATGGCCGTTGCAGAAACATAAACCCATCCGTATTGCGCCCAGATATGAAAGAGCGCGCCATCCCGTTTTTTGATCAAATGAAGCGCATGTATGAATGCCACCAGCAGCAAAAAATAGAAGCTAAAACTTGCCACTTTGGTAAGGACAAGTGAAAACATAAAAAATACGCCCAGACAAATCCAGGCTAATGGCGGATAAGGGAGTGCACGATTCATTTTTTCTTCTTCTTTAGTATTCAACAACAATCGATTCTTGTCCGAAAAACTCCCGCAACGACAGTTGCAAACCATCACTGGGCACCACGCGCCAGTCATCGCCCAGCATGACTTCGCAAGCCACGCCCGAATGCTGGTATTTCATCACGAGCGGCAATCCCTGTGGCTGCCGATGACTTGACAAAATATCACGTAACTGTGACGGGTCAACCGCTTTAGCGAGTGACGCCACTACACGCTGACCATATTGAATCCGTGCCGCACCGATATCCATGACCTTTTCCGCCGAGATGCGCAGGCCACCGTTGAAACGGTCCTCCGACACCTTGCCCTGGACGATGAGCAGTTCATCTTCCTTGAAGTAAGCCTTGTTGGGTTCCACCAGTTCGTTATAAACGGTGACATCAACCACAGCACTGCCATCGTCGAGGGAAATGATGAGCAATTTGCCGCGTTGAGTCATCTGGACCCGAATGCCGACGATGATGCCGGCCAGCGAACGCGGATCGCGCGATGGCTCCAGGGTGGAAATCTTGGTACGCACGAACTGCCGCACTTCTTTTTCATACGCATGGAATAAATGTCCGGACAGATAGAAGCCGAGCGCCGTCTTTTCTTCAGTGAGCCTTTGCTTATCGGTCCAGGGACGCACCTGGACATATTCCAGCGGGGCTTCCAGATCACTGTCGTCTCCGCCAAAAAGACTGACCTGATTGGCCGATGCCTCAACCTGCTCGGCGTTTTCCCAGGCCAGACCGACGCTTGCCTGTAGCACCGCACGATCGACCGCAAAACAATCAAAGGCGCCCGCGCGGATGAGCGAATCGATCGTGCGCCGGTTGATCTGACGCTTGTCAACGCGCTTGGCGAAGTCAAATAAATCCTTGAACGGGCCCGCTTGACGCGCCGCAATGATGGCCTCGATGGCACTCTGACCGGAGCCTTTGACCGCGCCCAGTCCATAACGGATCTGCATGGCTTTCTTGCCGGGCTCGCCGACAGGCGTGAAACGGTAGTCCGACAGATTGATATCCGGTGGCAATAAACTCAGGCCACAGATATCGAGCGCATCTTCGACCAGAATCTTGATCTTTTCGGTGTCATCCATGGCCAGCGACAAGTTGGCGGCCATGAATGCGGCGGCATGATGCGCTTTGAGGTAGGCGGTGTGATACGACAGCAAGGCGTAGGCGGCGGCGTGAGACTTGTTGAAGCCGTAGCCGGCGAATTTTTCCATCAAGTCAAAGATTTCGTCGGCTTTTTCCTGCGACAAACCATCCTTGGCCGCACCTTCACGGAAAATCTGGCGGTGCTCGGCCATTTCTTCGGCCTTCTTCTTACCCATGGCGCGACGCAGCAAGTCGGCGCCGCCCAGCGAGTAGCCGCCGACCACCTGCGCCATCTGCATCACCTGCTCCTGATACACCATGATGCCGTAGGTTTCAGAGAGGATGCCTTCTGTGCGCGGATCGGGATAGTCGAATTTTTCGCCGTGCTTGCGTTTGCAGAAATCAGGAATCAGGTCCATTGGACCCGGACGATACAAGGCCACCAGCGCGATAATGTCTTCAAACCGGTCCGGCCGCGCATCTTTGAGCATGCCTTGCATGCCGCGGCTTTCCAACTGGAACACGGCGACCGTCTTGGCTTTGGTCAGCAGATCATAGGAGGCGCGATCATTGAGCGGCAATCTGGCCAGATCGAAATCAGCCATGCCCGGGTCAAGTTGCTTGATGTAGCGTACTGCGCGATCCAGAATGGTCAGCGTGGTCAACCCCAAAAAGTCAAACTTGACCAGGCCCACGGCCTCCACATCATCCTTGTCGTATTGCGAGACGACGCCAGCATCGCCCCCCTGGGTGTAGAGCGGACAGAAATCGGTCAGCTTGCCCGGGGCAATAAGAACGCCGCCGGCATGCATACCGATATTGCGGGCAATGCCTTCAACCTTCTGTGCCAGCCCCAGCAACTGCTTGACTTCTTCTTCATTCTCCAGCCGCTCCTTGAGCAACGGCTCTTCTTCGATCGCGTCAGCGAGCGTGACCTGTTTGCCGGGCTTAAAGGGAATGAGCTTGGAAATGCCGTCGCAAAAATTGTAGCCCAGATCGAGCACGCGCCCCACATCGCGCACGGCGCCCTTGGCCGCCATGGTGCCAAAAGTGGCGATCTGCGAGACCGCATCCTTGCCGTACCGGTCCTTGACGTATTGAATGACGCGATCGCGCCCTTCCTGACAAAAATCGATATCGAAGTCGGGCATCGATACCCGCTCAGGATTGAGGAAGCGCTCAAACAGCAGGTTGTATTCCAGCGGATCAAGATCGGTAATGGCCAGTGAGTAAGCGACCAGAGAACCGGCCCCGGAACCCCGGCCTGGACCTACCGGCACGCCATTGTTCTTGGCCCATTGGATAAAGTCGGCCACGATGAGGAAGTAACCTGGAAACTTCATCTTGATGATGGTGTTGTTCTCGAACTGCAGGCGCGCCTCGTAACGGGGCCGCTCCTTTTCGCGTCGGACCTCGTCCGGATACAGATGTTTGAGCCGCACCTCCAGACCGATTTTGGTCTGCTCAACCAGAAAATCGTCGATGCTCATGCCATCGGGAGTCGGAAAATTAGGCAACTGCGGTTTGCCCAAGATCAACGTCAGATTGCAACGCCGGGCAATTTCAATGGTGTTCTCGATGGCTCCTGGCAGGTCCGCGAACAAGTCGCACATCTGCGCCTGCGTCTTGAAGTGCTGATCTTCGTTAAACCGTTTCACACGGCGCGCATTGGCCAGGATTTCCCCCTCGGCGATACAGGTACGCGCTTCGTGCGCGACAAATTCCTCCTGCGTCTGGAACTGGATGGGGTGGGTCGCCACCACGGGCAATTGCAAGCGCGCGGCCAGCGCCACTGTCTGGCGCAACTGCAATTCCATGTGGTGCTGGTTGAAGCGCTGCACTTCCAGGTAAAAGGCATCCGGGAAAATTTCGCTCCAACGCTTGGCGCAACGTTCGGCGGCGGCCAGATTGCCATTTTCGATGGCCACGCCGACATCGCCGAAATGCGCACCCGAAAGCGCTATCAAGCCATTGCCGCCTGGCTCCTGGCACAACTGCGCCAGCCATTCAGGGCGCAACTCAGCGCGCCCGCGATGCAAATTGGTCAGCCAGGCTTTGCTCAGCAGATCGCATAGCTGCAGATAACCGGTGTGATTTCTGACCAGCAACAACAGGCGCGAGGGCTTGTCGCGGTCCTCATCGTTGCTGATCCAGACATCGCAGCCGACGATAGGTTTGACGCCCTTGCCGCGCGCGGCCTTGTAAAACTTGACCATGCCGAACAAATTGGACAAATCGGTCATGGCCAGCGCCGCCTGAGCATCATCGGCAGCAGCGTTGGCAAGGTCGTCGATGCGGACCAGGCCGTCTACGATGGAATATTCTGAGTGAACTCTAAGATGTACGAATTGCGGTGTAGTCATGGGCGATATTTTACCGTGCTATGACTGGCAACTCCTGAATTTAGAACATCGGAGACGCTGTAACTATCGACAAAAAACTGCATCCATTGCCGCACCGACTGCATTACTGATGAAAAATGGCATATCTTCGGCTAATGCAATTTGATCTGCGTCATATTGTCCGGAAATTGTCGCCCCAGATTCTAGGTAAGGCACACGCAAGAAGTTTATAATGCTGCCAATTCAAAGACTTAGGCATTTTTACCATGCAACAGAACAGTCCAACTTCCAGCGTTCCTTCCGAGGCCCATCCCTACGTCAATATTGCGGCTTACAAATTCATCAGCTTTGACGATACGGTGGAAAAACGTCCATTATTCCTGGAGTTTTGCCAAAAATACAATCTTCGCGGCACCGTCATTCTCAGCCCGGAAGGCATTAATCTATTTCTTGCCGGCAAAGCTGCCGCAATCAATGCTTTCCTCATCTGGCTACGTGCCGATGCGCGCTTTACCGACATCGAAGTCAAACAAAGCTATTCCGAAAAACAGCCGTTCAACCGTATGCTGGTCAAGCTCAAGGCGGAAATCATCACCATGAAGCACCCGCTGATCAAGCCCGAAGATGGCCGCGCGCCCTTCGTCGAGGCCGCCACGCTCAAGCGCTGGCTGGATCAAGGCGTTGACGACAACGGCAAGCCGGTCGTCATGGTCGATACGCGCAACGCCTTCGAAGTGGACGTCGGCACCTTTGAAAACACCATCGATTACCGCATCAGCAAATTCACCGAATTCCCGCAGGTCATCAAGGACCATCAGGAAGAACTGCAGGGCAAGACCGTAGTGACTTTTTGCACCGGCGGCATCCGCTGTGAAAAGGCGGCCATTTACATGCAAAACATTGGCTACGATAGCGTCTACCAACTCGAAGGCGGCATTCTCAAGTATTTCGAGGAAGTCGGCGGCGCCCACTATCAGGGCGATTGCTTTGTGTTCGACTACCGCACCGCGCTCAATCCGCAATTACAGGAAACCGCGACCGAACAATGCTTCGCCTGCCGCGCCGTGGTGACTCCGCGCGAACAATTGTCGCCGGCCTATGTAGCGGGCAAGTCCTGCCCGCATTGCGCGCCGGAACAAGCCGCAGCGGCAGCCTGATTGCCTCAGCGCACCAGTTTGTTGCCAAAAAAACATTGAAACCGAACTAGTCCTATGTGTTTTTGCCTTTCCTCTCTCTAAAATCACTCGTCCCATACCTGCACCACCCTTGGGTATTGCTTAGGTATCCGTTCATCACGTGAAAAGAGGAATGTATGATCCCATCATCAATTGCACCGACAGGCTCGACTCAGGCAGGCATTGTTGCCAACGCTATAGCGCCATCCCAGCCGCCGCAAGCAAGCACTTCCGTAAGCCGCGCTACTACGATGATAGCCAGTAGCGCTCAACAGTTCAGGGGAAATTCCGCAGGAGCTACCAGCAATTTTGCTGCACCACTTAACGTGATCGGGACGATGCCACCAGACAGACCGGACGGCGCTTCATCTTCATCCATTCCTGACATGGTCGCAAAGCGCAATGATACGTGGGTCGATATGAATTCCCTCGTAAATGAAAATTTAAAGAGACACATTGAAATTCTTATGCCCATTTCGAGGAAGCCTGTGCTGGAAGTGCCCAGTATGGGACCTATCGGAAGAGAATTTTATCTTGATGCGAAAACTGACATCGACAAGTTAGAAGATTCCCAGAAACAGACTTTTCTTAATGCGCTAGCTAACATTGACGAGAAGGGTCCTCTCGACGCACTGGCATACAAAGAAATGCTCAAGTTACAGTTAGACATCATGCTTAAGACGCAAGCTAACTCTGACATTAAGAAGAAATGCGACGCCGAGAAGCAGAGCCTGTCTAACTTATTAGGCCGTTAATCTGATTAGCGCCCTACTGACGATTCTTGCACTAAGGGTATTCTTTACCGAGCACATCACAATAGACTTAGGCAAACCTTGCTTAGCTTAAATTGAGGCCTCGAAGTTGCATTCCCAATGATCGAGCAGTCAAAGTACTGAGTTCCGCATGTTGCAGAACTCAGTTTTCAATGACTTGGCGTTGATCCCGCACTGACAATCCCGTCTCGAACCCGCCATCCGGCGGGTTTTTCATGGCGCCCATGCAATGCGCAACGAGAGTAAGGCCTTACTTCCCGAACTGCGCCGCCGTCTCGGCAACCCGCTTGCCAAACAGCTTGGCGGTTTCCAGGTCACCAGGCAGCGGCCCCTCTTCCGGTGACGAGTCCGAAGGACTTTGCGCCATCAAACCACAGAAGGAACCAACGAAATTGATATCATTACGTTGTGCCGCCTTGGAATTGGCCGGCATCAGACCGGTGCCGACCCAGATCATGCTGTGCTGCATACCCAGAGTAAACAGATAATGCAAAGTCGACAACTTGTCGCCATTCATGCTCGCCGAGTTGGTGAAGGCCGCACCGATCTTGTCTTTCCATTTTTGTGCAAACCACGGTTTGGAGCTGGCGTCGGCGAATTTCTTGAATTGCCAGGACACCGAACCCATGTAGGTCGGCGAACCAAAAATAATGGCATCGGCCGCATCCAGCGCTGCCCATTCGGCGTCAGAAATCGTGCCTTCGGCACTGATGGCAATCAGTTCAGCGACCGCACCCGCAGCCGATGCAGCACCAAGCTGGACAGCCTCGGCCTGCTTTTTGGTATGACCGTAACCAGAGTGATAAACGATAGCGATCTTGCTCATTTTGCGTCCTTGCTAAAAAAGAATATTGTTAAAAAACGACAACGCAGCGGCTGTCGCTACCTCGTCCCAGGCAGGTCTACACTATACCCTCTTGTACTACGATCAATAAACCTGACACCGATGTTCCCAATTTCCCCCAAGACACGCTATGTCGGCCGTTTTGCGCCCTCACCATCCGGCCCCCTGCACGCAGGGTCCCTCGTTGCCGCAGTGGCAAGCTATCTGGATGCCCGTGTTCACGGTGGGCGCTGGCTGCTGCGCATGGAAGATGTCGATCAGACGCGCCGTGTAGTCGGTGCCGCCGATGCGATCGAGGCCAGCCTGCAAGGATTGGGCATGCAATGGGATGGTCCCGTCATGGTGCAGAGCGCGCGCACGCAACACTATGCGCTCGCCTGCCAGGCGCTGACCCAGCACGTCTACGGTTGCGCTTGCTCGCGACGGGAAATCAGCGACTCGCGTCTGGGTCTGGCTACCGATGGCGCTGATATTTATCCCGGCACCTGCCGCGCCGGGTTGGCGCCAGGCAAGCAGGCACGCACCCTGCGCCTGCGGGTGCCCGAGCCGGGTCAGGCTGAGGAATGGGTTAGTTTCAATGATCGCTGGCTAGGCCCGCAAAGCCAGCATCTGGCCAGGGAGGCCGGCGATTTCGTACTCAGACGTGCCGATGGTTTCTGGGCCTATCAACTGGCAGTGGTGGTTGACGATGCCGCACAGGGCATCACCCATGTAGTGCGCGGAGAAGACCTGCTGGACTCGACCGCACGTCAGATTTATTTGCAAGGCCTGCTCGGCTATCCGACACCGGCCTATCTCCATGTACCGTTGGTGAGGCATAGCGATGGCGAAAAACTGTCCAAGCAGAACGGTGCTGAACCACTCGCACTGACCCAACCGTTGACGATACTACATGAGGCTGCCGCCTTTCTGGGCTTGCAAATGACAACGGCGACCTCAGTCGCCGTCTTTTGGGAGCAGGCCTTGCCAGCCTGGCAACGCCGCATGGCAAGCCTGCCAGCGTCAGTCTGAGATGCTTAGCGCTTGGGCATGCCGCCCAGCAAAGCCGCCACCTTGTGTTTGGGCGATTTGCCCGCAACTGGCGGCACTGCCGCCACACTAGTCTGGCTGACTGCGATGCTCGGCTCATAAGGCTTGAGGAACCAGGGATCAACCTTGTCCTTACGCGACGAAGCGCCATTGCTGCGACCATAGGATTGTGTCTCACGCGGTGCGGCAACACGTTCGCTGCGCTCGCCCGACTCACTGCGTTCAGTACGCTCCGGCCGTGCGCTGCGCTCGGGCCGCGCACTACGCTCGCCACGTTCACCGCGCTGGCGCGGTACAAAACCAGTCAGTTCGGCGCGCACAAATTTGATCTTGATTAATTTTTCAATATCAACCAGCAGCCGCTCATCTTTGTCCGAAAACAAGGAAATGGCATCGCCCGATGCACCGGCACGTCCAGTACGACCAATGCGGTGGACGTAGTCCTCGGCGTTATAAGGCAGGTCGATATTGATCACGCAAGGCAGATCGGTGATATCCAAGCCGCGCGCGGCGACATCGGTGGCCACCAGCACCTCAAGCTGACCTTGCTTGAAGGCCTCCAGCGCTGCCATGCGCTCACTCTGGGTCTTGTCACCGTGAATCGCGGAGGCATTGACGCCCTCGTTTTCCAGCTGCCGCGCCAGCTTGGAAGCACCAATCTTGGTATTGGAAAATACAATGACCTGCTTGAGCTTGCGCTCGCGGATGAGGTAGGCGACGGCATCGCTCTTGGCGTCTTCGTCGACCTTATACATGATCTGCGTCACACGTTCGGCGGTGGCATTGCTGCGCGCGACTTCGATGGTGACCGGGTTGTTCTGGAAACTGCCGGCCAGCTTCTTGATTTCCGGCGAAAAGGTCGCCGAGAACATCAGATTCTGACGCTGCTTGGGCAGCAGGTTGATGATGCGTTGCAAATCCGGCAAAAAACCCATGTCGAGCATGCGATCTGCTTCGTCCATGACCAGAATCTGTGTTTGCGACAGATTCAGCGTCTTTTGTTGCACGTGGTCAAGCAGGCGTCCCGGTGTGGCGATAACGATTTCCACACCAGCGCGCAAAGCAGCCGTCTGCGGCGCCATGTCGACACCGCCGAACACCACGGTCGAACGCAAGGGCGTGAAACGCGAATAAGCTTTGACGTTTTCGGCAACCTGGTCAGCCAGCTCACGGGTGGGCGTAAGAATCAGCGCACGCACGGGATGACGCGCCGGCGACATGCTGCTGCTGGCATGTGCCAACAGCAATTGAATGATCGGCAAGGAAAATCCCGCAGTCTTGCCGGTGCCGGTTTGTGCCGCGCCCATCACATCGCGGCCCTGCAGCACAACAGGAATCGCCTGCTCCTGAATCGGCGTCGGATGGACATAGCCCTGCTCCGACAACGCCTTGAGGATGTCAGGAGAGAGTCCGAAGTCTTCGAAGCGGACGGCGGGCATTTCAGGTGTTGCGATTTCAGGCAATTGCTCAGGCATGGTTTAAGGCGAACCCAGCGTGAATCGACACAATGTTCTGCACAGCAGATTGCGGCTGACACATTCGCGAAGAGGCTCTGTTGCTTTCTTTATTTATGACGGATGTTTGATATAGCAGACGACGCCCAACATGACGAACAACTGGCGACCGGCGACTAGAGGTTGCCAGACAGTAACTGCCCGGCAAGCCGCTATTATACGCCGCTGTGTGAATTCAATCCGTGACAGTTTGATGTCCGAGCACGGACAGGGTAAAAACAGGCGAAAACCGATACGAAAACAACAGGCCCACCTTAGCCAATGGTGATCGATAATGGCGGCAGACCGTCCACATGCCCTTCCAGCAAGTCGCCCTTGACCACTGCACCCACGCCCTCAGGCGTGCCTGTGTAGATCAGATCGCCAGGGAACAGCTCAACCAGTCCGGAGAGATAGGCAATGGTTTCGGCGACGTTCCAGATCAGATCCGACAAATCGCCCTGCTGGCGCACTTCGCCATTGACCTTCAGCCAGATTGCGCCCTTACCGGGATGCCCCGACTGTGCCACCGGCAGCAATGATGCGCAGGGAGCAGACTGATCAAACCCTTTGCTCATGTCCCATGGACGCGCCAGTTTCTTGGCCGCGCTTTGCAGGTCTCGTCGTGTCATGTCAAGCCCGACTGCGTAACCGAATACCAGCGCCAGCGCCTGTTCGACCGATACATCGCGCCCCCCCTTGGCAAGCGCCACCACCAGCTCGATTTCATGCTGATAATCGTTGGTTTGACTTGGATAAGGCACTGTGCTGCCGCTGGCGACGATGCTATCGGTCGGCTTCATGAAGAAAAATGGTGCTTCGCGGCTCGGATCATGCCCCATCTCGCGCGCATGGGCGGCATAGTTACGGCCCACGCAATAGATGCGGCGCACGGGAAAAGGATCGCCGCCAACCACAGGTACCGTAGTAACAACAGGAGCAGGAATGGCATAAGTCATGAAAAAACTCCGAATGAAAAAAATCAGGTCCTCAGAGTGTAAGAGAAAATGTGTTTTCTCGCTAAAACCACGCATACTTTTTCGACCTAGCGACTTCATTTTTGTGTAGCATCGCCAGATTCCCGCTCAATTCCGCTATCTCGCCATGCGTCCCAACCAGCACAATCCCATCATTGCCGCACAAATTCAACAAGCTGTCGCATTCCATCAGCGCGGCGAATATGAGCAGGCAGAAACGCTTTACAAAAAAGTGCTCAACAAAGCGCCCAGACATTTCCAGGCACTGTATCTGCTGGGCATGCTTGAACTGCATCGGCATCACCCTGCCCAAGCGGTCCAATGGATGGATGCCGCATTGCAAATCAATCCAACCCACGTTGATGTGCAATTCGACCGCGCCACGGCCTTGGAAGATCTGGAACGCTACGGCGAAGCGCTGCGCGCTTACGATCTGGTACTGGCGCTGAAGTCCGACTTCAACGATGCGCTGTTCCGGCGCGGCAATGTATTACGCCAGCTGCGCCGCCACATGGAAGCGCTGGACTGCTACAAACGTCTGCTGGCGGTGCAACCGGATCATGCCGGTGCCTGGTTCAAGCAAGGCAACTCGCTCAACGATCTGGGCCGCCTGCCGGAAGCACTGAACTGCTATGAGCGGGCAGTGCAAGCCCAGCCCGACTATCACGAAGCCTGGTTCAATCTGGCCAATACCTACAAACAATTCGAGCGTCCGGATGAAGCCATGCGTGCCTATGAGCAGGCACTGGCAATCGACCCTGATTTCATCGAAGCCATCGTCAACCGCGCCGCACTGTTGGCCGAGCAGGGTCTGCACGAGCAGGCCCTGACAGCCTTCGAGCGTGCCTTGCAACTCATACCCGACTACCCGGACGCGCTGTTCAACCGCGCCGTATCGCTGGCCGAACTGCAACGCTGCGAAGAAGCCATCAGCGACTATGCCAAGGTACCGCCGGAGCACGAACACTATATCTCGGCGCAATGGAACACGGCGCTATGCCAGCTCAAACTGGGCAACTTCGCCGCCGGTTGGCGTCAATACGAATGGCGCTGGCAGGGTGAGCAAATGCAAGCCGGACGCCGTCAGTTCAGCACACCGCCATGGTTGGGTGAATCCAGCCTGCAAGACCAGACGCTGGTGCTGCATGCCGAACAGGGTTTCGGCGACACCATCCAGTTCGCCCGCTACGCCCCCCTGCTGGCGCAACAAGGCGCGCGCGTGATCCTGCAGGTACAACCGGCGCTCAAGAGCTTGCTGACCAAGCTGCCTGGCATCAGTGCCGTACTCGGCAGCAACGAAGCGCTGCCCCCCTACGATCTGCATTGCCCGCTCATGAGTCTGCCGCTGGCCTGTGCCAGCTTCGCGCCGCACCTGATTCCGCCAGCCCCCTATTTGCAGGCTGACCCGCTCAAATCAGATGGCTGGCAACAACGCCTGGGCGCCAGAGGCCAACTGCGCGTTGGCCTGGTCTGGGCCGGCAGCAATCCACGCAATGAGCGCCCAGCGACCAAACGACTGGACGCGCAACGGTCCATCCCGTTCGCCACGCTCGCGCCCCTGCTGGCCAATACCGATGTGGAATTTTATTCACTCCAGCTGGGCGCCGAAGCTAGCGGACAATTACGAGCGCATCCGCTGGCGCTGCGGGTCGCCGATTACACCGATGATCTGCATGATTTTTCGGACACGGCCGCGTTGATCGACAATCTCGACCTGGTCATTTCGGTCGATACCGCTGTGGCGCATCTGGCCGGAGCGCTGGGCAAACCGGTGTGGCTGCTGAACCGTTACAACAGTTGCTGGCGCTGGCTGCACAATCGCCGCGACTCGCCCTGGTATCCCGGCATGCGCATCTTCGCCCAGCATGAGCGCGCTCACTGGGATCAGGTCATCGCCGAAGTCGGTGCGGCGCTGCATGGCCGCGCGCGGCGTTAAGGAACTGCGTCACAGACAAAACGCCCAGCCCTTATTCCCAGGCTGGGCGTTCGGATATGGACACAGACAACACGCCAGGCAGTGTGCCCATCGGCATCTGTGCGCAATGAGGCAAAGCCACCTTGCGGCCCCCTCATCAACGGCCAGCCTTACTGGCCCCGCTGGCCTATAAGCTCATCTATCGTAGCCCCTCTCATGAGCATCATTTTTTCCGATATGCTCATTGGGGGCGAAAGTTGCCGTAGTCTTACGATATCGTCCAACCATTTTCCTTTGGCAACGAGTTCCCTTTCCTCGACGGTAAGCCGGGTCTGGCCAAGGATAGACAACTCAGCCTCCGACTCCACCTTTAGACTGCGGATCTTTGCCATCACTTGGTTCCAATTGTGGTTACTCAGTTGATTAATCTGCTCTTTAACAGCATCACCCTTCAAGAGAAAACTGGCAGGTTCATTGCTGAAATCGATAGGATGAAAAGTCTGGGATGCTGCATCGTAAAGCACATTCTCAAGATGCAAGTCGTCATGCACGATACCGATGTCTTTCATGCGCTCCAGCATGTCGACATAGCGCTCAATTGCGTCGGCAGGGAATATTTTCGACGCTATATCCTTCAAGCTCTCTCCCGGCACTTTATACATTCTGAGATAGATATCATCCTCATTCAAAATCACGCAGGCAGAATCCTCGCCATAGTATCGTTTAAATAACTCAGCCTCTTTTTCCGCCCTTTCAAGGGTGGCCTCATACTTGCCCACACTGCTTGAGCTGATATCGGATCCGGCATCCGAAAAACCGGCCTCACTTTCACCTGCTGACAAGCGGGATTTGAATTTTTTTATCACGAATATGTCGGATGCATTATCCAGAAAAACATCCCCATATGCCCCCTCGCCGATCGAGGGTCCCAACTCAATTTTTTGCGCGTCGATCTCCAATTGCAAACGCACATTATTTCTAACAGGGCCGGAGACACGTTTGAAATTTTCAGCCCAGGGTGGAATCGTCCCATAGTCTTGGACGTGAAAAGCGAAATGCATTTCATCGTACATCCCTGAACTGGGGAAGTGATATTGCGCCAGAATTTTTTCCGCCTCGCCCATATCCGTGTAAAAGGCATCGGCAATCATTTCAGTGGCGCCGCGCTTCCTTGCCGCTCCCGCTTGCACCGCTGCGGGAGCGCCTTTACCACTGAGGCCCTGATCGCTTAAGGTAACCAGGCGTTCGCCCAGTGTTTTTAGACGAAATCGATTGTTCTCAAAAACCAGGGGCATTCGCTGATTGCCGTTCAAGATGTAAAAAGCATCTGGTTTACCGGCATAATGACGTAGCCGAACAAAACCATGTTTAATCTTTAAAAACCCATTTCCATTTTTATCTCGGCATATGCCTCTTCCATCTGGCGGTGATAAATGTTCGATTGAAACATGCTGATCGAACATCCCATTTTTGACAGCATTTTTTAAATTTTTGGCGACATGTCTGGACGTGGGTGCTTCGAATTTCCAGCGCACGCCATCCCATTGCATGCCGAACTCGGCTTTGCCAGATGCGCCTGCGTGATCGATGACGTAACGACCGCCATACCCTGGCACAACCTTGAAACTTACCGGTACCAGTGCACCACTCATCTCGATTGCATGCAAAGACGGCGCAACGCTGACAAACTCTCCCGGCTGCCTGACTTCGTAAATGCTTCCATGGCCGTAACTCTTGGGATTCAAATTGTCGATGGCACGATAGACATACCCATGGCCGTCATCAATCTTGCTATTGCTGATCAGTTTTCGCTGTTTCGCATCGAAGACCAGGCGGCCTTTGAGCTCACTTAAATGCCATGCCCGACTCAGTTTCTCCATATACACGGGCATGAATTTTGTTTTTCCACCGCGGACGATTTTTATTTCAGGCCTATTTATTTTTGGTTTGTGGTTGTAACTCAATTCGTAGTTATTTCCATGCAGCTTGATGAATTTCTTCCCATCGCGAATATCAAAATCGTATCCCCGGCCATTGGGAATATCATTTTCAAAAAAAATACGCTGTGTGTTTTGATCGAAATGGACCGGCCGTTCCAATTTCTCCGGATGCGTTGCATGGGGATGATAGGTCACAAAATTTCCCGGCGATTTCTCTCTGATCATGATCTCTTCGCCATTGCGCTGCACGGCAATGTATTTTTCCGTGTGCACACCGGTAGACAAATGCTCCTGCACGAATGCGCCATTGGGTTTTAATGTTTTGACCTTGCGTAGCTGAGCCGGTACATTGCCAGTCCTGATGCCGCGGTCAGTCATGCCGATTTCAGTGTCGAACAGCAATTGCGCCATTTCCTCTCCCGAAAACTCCCTTCTCAAGCATGTTGTGTCGCCATTGACGGCGTTGCCCGCAACATTCAAGGCTTTCGCGGAGCCATATTTGACAATCGGATAGGCACCAATGGTAAAAAATCCAAAAATCACATCCTGCGCAACATTGCCGCCTTCGGCCGCAAGCACTTCCATTTCCGTCATCGACTGCCCCGGCAGCAACCTTTCCTTGATTTGTTCAAGAACGCCGCGCAGCGGATTTCTGACATATTCACCAGCGACCAACAAGCTATCGCCGACCACACTACCTTGATTGGTCCTGGTTCTGATCTTGCAGTCATGAACACCCTGTTGCGACTGTTGACCTGCAATATCAAAGGCCACTGGAGAACGATTCAGCGCAGCTCTTTTCACCACGGCATGTGGAAAAAATGCCACCATCAACTCTTTATCGGCACCCTGATCCTGACCGCTCCCACTCGCCTCACCAGCATTGGTGTAGATGCCATCGGCCCAGTCCAGGAACTGCTTTTCCGTGCCGCGCTTGAATGAAAAAAAATACGCGTCCATGCTAGTTGCCACAGGCGCATGCGCGGCATACGCCAAGTCAGCCGCCGCGCCTGGAAAAACAAAAGGGTCACGGAGCCTGGCAAACTGTGAAGACAACCAACTACCGGTCTGCGCCCTTACATCATGGAGAGACATTCCGGCCGTGACGGCATACGCACTAGTTGCTAGAGACGTCTCACCAGCGACATTCGACGCCCCGCTAGCGGGGACCATCGAAATAACCGACCGTAAGTATTGCAATAACAGATTCTTCACAGAAGCAGCAGCCTTCTGTCCATCTGAAACAGGCCTGGACAATAACGGGACACTATTTACCTGCTGTATGGCATGGAACAGTCGATGACAATCATTGAGATCTTCCGGGGACAGATTATCGGCGCGCACGGACTCGCTCACATTGAGCGGCAGACTGAAATTGGATAAGGAGACAACACACTGCATGGATTTTCCCATCAAAAAAATTTGATGAGAAGTTAACATCATGGATGCTGGACAACATGCAAATTTCACCTATTGGCAGCGCACCACTTCTGCCCACATCATTCATTGCGCCGATAACATCCCCGCTCAACGCTGACTGCTGACCAAGCCTGCCAGGCAGTTTTGCCAAATAGTGTCGTAGCAAAAAACTGGCAGAAACGACAACGCCCGGTGCTTGTTTGCAGCCGGGCGTTTAAGAATTGCCTCTGACAGGCATCAAGCGCAGAAGCGTTGTTCCGGCAAGCCCCGCACAGTATCGAGTGACACCGCGAACAATCCACCGGCGGCCACTTCCATGGCGCGCGCCGTACTCCCCATACCCTCATGTGCCGTCGTCACGTACAAGGTGGAAAGATCGCTACCGCCGAAGGCCGGGCAACTCGGCTGTGAAACCGGCACCGCGATGCTGCGCTCCAGACTGCCGTCGGGTGCATAGCGCGCCACACGCGCTGCGCCCCACTGCGCATTCCACAGATAACCATCGCTATCAATGGTCGAACCATCAGGCGCGCCAGCGCTATCGTGCAAATCGACAAACAAATGTTGCCCGCCAATGACGACGCCGTGCTGCTCATAATCACAGCACATGATTTTTTTCTCCATGGTGTCGCAGTAATACATGCGACTACCGTCAGGACTAAAACAAATGCTGTTGGAAATGGCCACTCCCGGCAAAGCCAGACGCTGCAAAGTCAAATCGCCATTGAGCCGGTAAAAGCTGCCTATCGGAGCGCGCCCCGGATCTTCATTCAAGGTACCGAAGACGAAGCGTCCCTGACGATCGCAACGGCCGTCGTTGAGGCGGGTTGTCGGCAAATCCTGCTCGACTTGGCAGATGGGTGTAATGCGGCCACTGTCGAGTTCGAAAAACGCCAGCTGCGAGGCCAAGCCCAACAACAAACGATTAGCATCAGCAGTCAAGGCAAACACCGACAAGCGCTCCGGCATGGCCCAGCTGCGGATGCTGCGTTCAACCGGGTTGTAATTCCAAAGTATTGCGGCCTGGATATCGGTCCAATAAATGGTCTGCGTACGATCACACCAGAGTGCGCACTCGCCAAGTTCGTGTTTTCCGTCAACAATCAGGCTTGCCTGCATGGGATCTTATCTCCGTGGTTGATTTTTTAACGTGCCTGAAAATCGGTCGCCGGCGTCGACAGATGCTGCTCAACGACATGTATTTCAGGCGCTCATCAATAACGATACCTCACTACTTTAAACGAAAGAAGGCAAGCCTGGGCTTGCCTTCCTCTACCGACTGTATCGCTTGCTGCTTACGCCAAGTGGCTACTCGTCACAAACGGATCCTCAACCGATCAGAACGAGTGGCTCACACCGAAGTACAGTGCGTTCATGTTCACGCCAGTGGCGCCAGTACCGGTTTCGATGCCGAAGTTGGTGTTAGCACCGTTGCGCAGTGTACCAACGCTCGCGTACAGCAAAGTGCGCTTGGACAGACTGTAGTTCGCACCCAGCATGAACAGGCTGGCACTGCCGACGTTGTCATTGACCGTGGTGTGATACGCCGCCGCAATCAGCAACAAGGCTGGCGTGAGCTGG
>Ga0302155_10000994_pt1 | contig 20966 bp, 18 predicted proteins | sample I_Bog_N3_1_FD_193508 | JGI IMG/M metagenome (GOLD analysis project Ga0302155, IMG submission 193508) | Peat permafrost microbial communities from Stordalen Mire near Abisko, Sweden - I_Bog_N3_1 | ecosystem: Environmental > Terrestrial > Soil > Wetlands > Peat | place: Sweden: Abisko, Stordalen...
GCATGCAGCGATCCTGCATGCGCCCACTGACAGTGGTGTCAATATCTTGCTGGCACATCAGCCGCGCAGCGCGGAGGCCGCCGCCGATGCCGGCTTCGACTTGCAGTTGTCTGGGCATACGCATGGCGGCCAGTTTTTCCCGTGGAATTTGTTCGTGCCGCTGCAGCAGCCTTATGTTGCCGGACTCAATAAATTGCGCAATCTGTGGATCTATACCAGCCGAGGTACCGGCTACTGGGGGCCGCCCAAGCGCTTGCTGGCGCCGTCGGAAATTACCCGCTTGCGCCTGATTGTTGCTTGATTACTGCCTGAATCGCTTCACTGATACTGCGATGTCTGCTGCCGCATGGCTCTGCGAATTGCCTGCGGCGGATAGCCAAACACGCGCAGGAAGGCACGGCGCATACGTTCCGGATCATCGAAACCGACGGCGCGTGCAATGACTTCCAATGACTCCTCTCCCGTCTCTACACGTGGTCGCGCTGCTTCGGCACGCAGTTTTTCGATCGCTTTGGCCGGCGTTTGTCCGGTCTCGGCACTGAAGGCGCGGTCGAACTGACGGCGGCTCAGGCAGGCAATTTCTGCCAGTCGTTCGGCGCTCAGTGCTTCATGCAGATGGTCGCGCGCAAAACTGAGCGCTTGGCGAATGCGTCCTGATGGCGGATCCATTTCGAGCAAATTGGAAAACTGCGACTGACCGCCCGGGCGGCGGTGATATACCACCAGTTCGCGTGCCACTGCCCGCGCCAACGACGCACCATGATCTTCTTCGATGAGCGCCAGCGCCAGATCAATGCCGGCGGAAATACCGGCAGAGGTCCAGATCTTGCCATCTTTGATAAAAATCTTGTCACTGTCGACTTGCACCGCCGGATGCATGCGCTGTAGACGCGTTGCCATGCGCCAGTGGGTGGTCGCCCGTTTACCGTCGAGCAGGCCGGCTGCCGCCAGTACGAAGGCGCCGGTACAGACGCTGGCAACCCGCCGCGCCTGGCCTGCCGCATGGCGTGTGTAGTCGAGCAGCGTGGTTGATAGCAGCCCCTCACGTGGTCCTGCACCACCGGCCACGATGAGTGTGTCAAAGGGCGCAGGTTCGAGCGGATGGGTGATGACGGCAGTGCCAGAGGCGCTCTCGAGCATGCCGCCATGTTCCGACATGACATGCAGTTGATAGAGTTTGCCGCCGTTGATCCGGTTGGCAACGTCGAAGGCAGTCAGCGGCCCGGTAAAGTCGAGCAGGCTGCAATCGAGGAAGAGCAGAAAACCGATTGTGCGCATGATGATCTTGGAATGGCTTAAAACGAGGGATTAATGTCATTTTAGTCGGATGCTGTCACGGCAAACTGTTCCTGTCAATTCACTACGGAGCACTTATGACCGCCAGCACCACTTCCATTGTGCCAACCCCAGCCTTGTCCGCGCATAGTGCTGACCAATATCGCCATCGCTGGAAAATTCTCGGTATCGGGGTGTTGGCCAATGCCAGTTTTTCCGCCGCTTTTGCCGGTATACCGGTGACCGCGATTTTCATGCGCAGCGATTACCGGCTCGACAATACCCAATTGGGCCTGGTGCTGGGTGCGTTGGGACTGGGCGTGGCCTTGAGTGAATTGCCCTGGGGCGTGCTCACCGACCGTTGGGGCGACCGGCGTGTGCTCTTGTGCGGCTTGTTTGCCACCGCGCTGGCGCTGGTAGCGCTGGCCTTGTGGGGTGTGCCGAGCGCTGCCGGTGTGCCGCCGATGTGGTTGCTGGCAGCAGGCTTGTTACTGGTTGGCTTGCTTGGCGGCAGCGTCAATGGTGCTAGCGGACGCGCGGTGATGGGCTGGTTTCGGGAGGGCGAGCGTGGCATGGCCATGAGTATCCGGCAGACCGCCGTGCCGTTGGGTGGCGGCATCGGTGCGGTACTGTTGCCACCGCTGGCTGTCGCACATGGATTCGCATCGGTGTTTGGCTTGCTGGCCTTGTTCTGTGCGTTCAGTGGCGCATTGGCCTGGCGCTGGCTGCATGAGCCGTCGGCACTGGCCGCCTCTGCTGCTGCCGTATCGACTGCGAGCAGTGCTCTGCGTGACATTGGCGTATGGCGCGTCGCGTTGGCCACAGGTATTTTGTGTTTTCCGCAGGTATCGGTGCTGACCTTCGCTGCGATCTTTTTGCATGATGTCGGGCATGCCAGTCTGGTGCTGATTTCGAGCAGCATGGCGGCTATTCAGATCGGTGCTGCACTCATGCGCATCTGGAGCGGGCGCTGGACTGATCGCCACGGCAACCGGCGCAGTTATCTGCGTACTTGCAGCCTGTTGAGTGCAATGCTGTATGCCGGCCTGGCGGCGTTGGTGGCAACTGCCTCTGGCGTGGCCGTGAATGGCAGTTGGCCGCAATGGATGTTGCCGCTCATCGTGTTGTTGCTGGTCACAGCCGCGATTTGCGCTTCAGCCTGGCACGGCGTTGCCTATACCGAGCTGGCGACGTTGGCAGGTGCCAGCCAGGTTGGCACGGCGCTGGGGCTGGGCAATACTTGTGTGTTCCTGGTGTTTTTTCTGGCGGCGCAGGCGGTACCTCTATTGTTGAAGTGGCAATCCTGGCCTGCGGTGTGGCTTGCTGGTGCGATGGCAGCCTTGCTGGCATGGCAGATTTTTCTGCGTCCGGAAAAGCCTCGATCTGAGGTGTGCTGACGACAGAACTTCACCTCCTTGCGCGACGATGTCGATTTTTGTGCAATCTTGCGCCAGCCTACTTTTGGACGCTTTACACGAGTGCGCGCATTTTTCTCTAGAATAGCCGCCTGGGTGCGCTACCTGTGCTCCGTTCAAAGGATATTCGTATGCCGCAATCTGCCACTACCAATCGCCGCATCGTGCTGGCGTCACGTCCTGCTGCCGCTCCTACGGCAGAAAATTTTCGACTTGAGGAAGTCGCTGTACCGGTGCCGTCAGCAGGGCAGTTTCTGCTGCGCGCCGATTACCTGTCGCTAGACCCTTACATGCGCGGCCGTATGAGCGATGCACCTTCTTATGCCGCGCCAGTCGAGATTGATGGTGTCATGACTGGCGGTACGGTCTCGCGCGTGGTGAGCTCGCAGCATCCTCAATATCAGACCGGCGATCTGGTGATGGCCTATACCGGCTGGCAAGACTATGCGCTTTCGGATGGCAGCGGTGTCACCAAGCTCGCACCGGATATGGCGCATCCTTCCTACGCATTGGGCCTGTTCGGCATGCCTGGCTTTACTGCCTATGCCGGCTTGCTTGACATCGGTCAACCGCAGCCGGGAGAAACGGTGGTGGTCGCTGCCGCCACCGGTGCGGTTGGTGCTGTCGTAGGACAAATCGCCAAAATCAAGGGATGCCGCGTGGTAGGCATTGCCGGCGGCGCTGAAAAATGTCGCTATGCCGTTGAAGAGCTCGGCTTTGATGCCTGTATCGATCATCGTGCTACTGATTTCCCCCAGCAGCTTGCACAAGCTTGTGTAAAAGGCATCGACGTGTATTTCGAAAACGTCGGTGGCACCGTGTTTGAGGCGGTGTTTCCCTTGCTTAACGTCCATGCACGTGTACCTCTGTGCGGACTGATTGCGCAATATAACGGCGTCGCACCAAATGCGGCCTTGCTCTCTGCCTTGCCGCGCACGCTGCTGACCAAACGCATGCATATGCAAGGTTTCATCATTTTCGATTATTACCAGCGTGCTGGTTACTATGCCGAATTTTTCCGCGACATGAGTAACTGGTTTGCCACAGGCAAGATCAAATATCGTGAAGACGTGGTGGCGGGGTTGGAGAATGCGCCGCAGGCGTTTATGGGTTTGCTGCAAGGGAAGAACTTCGGCAAGCTGGTTATCAAGTTGACTTGAGTACATACCGGAACACACTATGACTGTCTTTTCCGTCCTCGATTTATCGCCGATCAATCAGGGCAATACCGCCGCACACGCCTTCAATAACAGCAAGGAGTTGGCGCAAAAGGCTGAGCAATGGGGCTATCGGCGCTACTGGCTGGCTGAGCATCACAATATGCGTGGCATCGCCAGCGCCGCTACGGCAGTGGTGATCGGCCATATTGCCGCGCATACCAGCAGCATTCGCGTCGGCGCCGGCGGCATCATGTTACCCAACCATGCGCCGCTGGTGATCGCCGAGCAGTTCGGTACGCTCGAGTCGCTCTACCCTGGTCGCATCGATCTCGGTCTGGGTCGTGCGCCCGGTTCGGATCAGCGCACTGCACGGGCCTTGCGCCGCCACCTGGGTGACAGTGCCGAGAGCTTTGCGCAGGATGTGCTTGAGTTGCAGCAATACTTTAATGAAGCCACGCCCGATCAAGCAGTGCGTGCGGTGCCCGGCGCCGGACTGCATGTGCCCCTTTGGTTGCTCGGATCAAGCATGTACAGCGCGCAATTGGCTGCCGATATGGGCTTGCCGTTTGCGTTTGCTTCACATTTCGCGCCTGGCTTCATGAAGTCGGCCATTGAGATCTACCGCAGCCGCTTCAAACCGTCGGCGACACTGGCACGGCCGTATGTCATGTTGGGACTCAATGTCTTTGCCGCTGACACTGACGACGAAGGACAACGCTTGTTGACCTCGTTGCAACAGCAATTTGTCAATCTGGTGCGCGGTGTGCCGGGACAGTTGCAGCCGCCACGCGCCAGCATGCAAGATTACTGGCGCCCAGAAGAGCAGGCTCATGTCGAACGGGCGTTGGCCTGCACCGTTGTCGGTTCGCCAGAGACGGTGCAAGCAGGCTTGCAAGCCTTTATTGACGACACCGGCGCCGATGAGCTGATGATCACGGCGCAGATATACGATCATGCGGCACGGCTGCGCTCATTTGAGATCGTCGCGCAGGCGCGTGCGGTACTGATGCCGACAGCGCGGCTATGAATGGATTGGCGGATGTGATTCTTGCTCGCATGCAATGTGCCTTAATCACCATGAAGGTTTAAGCTTAAAAATTACTTTTTAACAACAGGCATTGGCTTTTAAAAATCTTTTCCTTATTTATTTTGCAATGAATCACTGATTGCCCTTAAGCTAATTCGGTAGATAATATTCGGCCGAATGCCGATAAAAATACAAGGTATTTCCAAAACCAGCCTAGGCAGCCAATATGCGCCCGGTGATGATGGCCTGCGGATTTACTTCGAATAACCGCTGGAGCAAGTTTGATCAAAAAGAAATTATCATCGACGTTGAGTCTGTCTTCGTGGGTCACCATTGGTGTGGTGACGGCTATGTTGATCACGACCACTTCGATGTTGATCCTGGTGGATCAGTTCACGCGCAGTTATGCCCGTAGTGAGGCGCAATCGCGTCTGAGTCAACTGGCCTGGCAGATGCAGGAAGCGCTTGACCGCAGCATGGCGGAGCGTTGCGTCGAGGTGAAAATTTTGGCTAGCCGGCCGTCGATACGACAAGCCAGTGATGCGGGTCATATGCGGGTCATTTTCAACGAATTGCAAAAAAATGTTCCAAATTACGCATGGATTGGTTTTGCTGCGGCTGACGGCACCGTGCTGGCTGCTGCCAATGGCTTGTTAGAGGGGCAAAGTGTCATACAGCGGCCTTGGTTTCAGGAAGGCAAGAAAGAGTTTTTCGTCGGAGACTATCATCCGGCGCTGTTGCTGGAGAAAAAGCTGCCAGCCATGACCGAGCCTTGGCGGTTTGTCGATATTGCCATGCCGATCATGGGCAATGAAGGCAAACTCATAGGGGTGCTGGGTGTGCATCTGAGCTGGGGCTGGGCTCGTGAGGTGGTGCGAAAACTGCTGAATCCAGCCAATGACCGTTACGATGTCGAGACCATGCTGGTGCGCGATGATGGTACGGTGTTGTTGGGCCCTAAGGACCTGGAAGAAACCAAGATCAATACCGAGAGTTTTCGCGCTTCCTTGCGCATGCCCTCAGGCGTAGTGCGCGAAGTAGGTGATGACGGCCAGAAATACCTGACCGGCTTTGCCCGCACTGGTATGAATAGCGAATACAGCGGTCTGAAGTGGTCGGTGCTGGTGCGCCAGCCAGAGCAGGTCGCTATGGCTGGTTTCAAGGAGCTGCAACGCCAGGTTTTGTTCGTCGGCTGTATCATCAGCATCGCGCTCATGGCGCTGGCATTTTTTCTGACCCGACGTCTGGTGGCGCCGATGAATCAGCTCAGCGCTGCGTTGGAGCGTCGTGCCATGGGCGATCATGATATTGCCGTGCCGATCGTCAACACCTACTACGAAATTGAGCTGCTATCGACCACACTGGCAACCATGGTGCAGCGTGAAGAGATTTATCACAAGGACGTGCGTTTGCTCAACGAAGGCCTGGAGCAACGTGTCGAAGATCGTACCAAGCGCTTGCATGAAACTGCGATCGCCTTGCAGCAAGCACTCGATTCGCAACGCGAAAATCAAGTGCAACTGGAAGAAAGTGAAAATGAATTGCGGGCGATTCTGCTCAATGCCCACGATGCTTTTATCGCCATCGATCAGGATGGCATTGTGCAGGAATGGAACCGCCAAGCTGAAAAACTGCTGGGATGGTCGCGTACGGAAGCAATTGGACTGGAGTTGGCCGAGATGATTGTGCCGGTCGAACAGCGTGGTATGCATCGCGCCGGCATGAAGCACTTCATGGCCACCGGTGAAGGCATGATCATGAACCAGCGCGTCGAGCTCAATGCCGTGCGTCGTGATGGCGAGGAGTTGCCCATAGAAATGACAGTAGGTCACGTCCAGCGTCGCAGCGGCTATCTGTTCATTGCCTTCTTGCATGACATCACGGAACGTCTGGCTTTTCGCAATTCGTTGCAGGAAATGGCCTTGTCCGACATCCTGACGGGTCTGCCCAATCGGCGTGCATTCGCGCAAAAACTACCGGAAGCCATGGCGCGTGCCGGCCGCGATACCTTACAGATGGCTTTGCTGTTTATGGATATCGATGGTTTCAAGCAAATCAATGACAAGCATGGACACATTGCCGGCGATGAGTTGCTGATGCTGTTTGCTAGCCGCTTGCACGAAACGGTCCGTGATGTTGATACCGTGGCGCGCCTGGCAGGTGATGAATTCACGGTGATTTTGGAACGCCTGCACGACCGTGAAGATGCCATGGCAGTGGCGCAAAAAATACTCGCCGTCATGCATGCTCCCTTCTTTTTGCGCGATGCGACCATCACTGTGTCTGTCAGTATCGGCGTGGCCATGTACGATGCGCTCGCACATACGACACAGGATCGTCTGGTGGCGCAGGCCGACAATGCCATGTACGTCGCCAAAAAAGCTGGCAAGAATCGCGTTGAAGTCAGCGCCTGATCTGCATTTTCTGTCGGCTACATGATGACGCCGCTTTGTTGCAGCCGCTCACGCACGCGTTGCTGAATCAGTGGACTGATCATCTGTCCCCAGTGTTGTCCAACTGCAATCGAATCCTTCAGCAGCGTCGGTGAGACGCTCTGCATCTTGCGCCCTAGCGGACTGTTGTAAAAAACAGTGAGCTGCTTGATTTCATCACGCGTGAAATACTTGTGATACAGCTGCACATACAAATCCACCAATCCGCCTTTGCTCTCCAGCGAGGTGCTGACCACCTTGTTGACTTCATCTCCGATGAGGTCGAAAACGTTGGCGGGAATATCCGGCCGCGATTTTTTCAGCATTTCTGAAATCTGCAAGGTCAAGTTGACTGAAAACGTCCTGGCGATATTGATGGCGCCACTGGCGTGCAGCAGCTCGGTAATATCATTTCTTTCCTCAGCAGATATCGGTTGTGCAGCCGCCGGATTGCCTGATGCGGTCCGCGTGGTCACCGTACTTTCCGGCGCTAACGCTTCGCCACTCTGTGCTGACACAGTCTGGGCCAGGCCTGTGCTGCAACAGAGTGCCAGCAAGCAACTGCAAGCCGCGCTGCGGGCGACTGTCGAACTAGCATGCATGAAGAGTCTTTCGAGAAGCGGTTGAAGAGAATTCATTGTATGACGTACAAGAACCCTGGAGCGTCTGTTTACGAGAAATTTATACCGTCTAAGGATAGTTTTATCTCTATTTGATGTGCCTTCCGATATTGTTCGATCCGGAAGCTGCTGGACTAGCAGTTGTGATTATCAACATTGGAGTGGAACATGGATTTCATCTATATCGGCGGCCTGCTGCTATGCAGTGTCGTGATGTGGGCATTCATCGTGGCCTGTAAAAAACTGGAGGACATGCAATGACCATCATGCAAATTATCGGCTTGGCTGTCTCGGTTGGGGTGCTGGTGTACCTGATCGTGGCCTTGATCAAACCGGAGGTGTTCTGATGACTGATTCACTCACCCAATTGGCGCTGTATCTGGTGGTGCTGTTGTTGCTGGCGATACCATTTGGTTGGTACATGGCCCGTGCGATGGAGGGTAAATCTGCCGTCAATCGACTGTGTGGCGGCTTTGAACGCTTGTTTTACCGCCTCTCGGGCATCAAGTACGAGCTCGAGATGGGCTGGAAGCAATATGCGTTAGCGCTGTTGCTGTTTAATGTCATCGGTATGTTGGTTGTCTACGCTTTGCAGCGTTTGCAACTGTGGCTGCCGCTCAATCCACAAGCGATAGTCAATCTGAGCGAAGACTCTTCGTTCAATACCGCCATCAGCTTCGTCACCAATACCAACTGGCAAGGTTATTCGGGCGAAAGCGCGATGAGCTATCTGACGCAAATGTTGGCGCTGGCGGTGCAAAACTTCTTCTCGGCGGCGACCGGTATTGCAGTGGCGTTTGCGCTCATTCGAGGTTTTGCGCGTCATAGCAGCAAGAGCATCGGTAACTTTTGGGTCGACCTGACGCGTTCAACGCTGTATATCCTGTTGCCGTTGTCGGTGGTGGTGGCCATGATACTGATGAGCCAGGGTGTGATTCAAAATTTCAGTGGCTATCAAGAACTCACAACGATGGAAACCACGACCTACACGCAACCGAAAGTGGATGCGCAAGGTCAGCCGCTCAAGGATGCTCAGGGGCAGCCAGTGATGGAAACGCTGCAAACCAACAAGCAGAGTCTGCCAATGGGACCGGTTGCATCGCAGGAAGCCATCAAGATGGTCGGTACCAACGGCGGTGGTTTCTTCAATGCCAACTCCGCACATCCTTATGAAAATCCGACACCGTTGTCGAACTTCGTACAGATGCTGTCCATTTTGATCATTCCAGCCGGCCTGTGTGCCAGCTTCGGCGTGCTGGTGGGAGACCGTCGTCAAGGCTGGGCAATTCTGGCGGCGATGAGTTTGCTGTTTGTGGTCATGACGGCCACGCTGATGTATTTCGAACAGCAGCCCAATCCGATCATGAGTCACCTGCATGCGGTCTCCACGCATGGTCTTGCCGATACCGGCACCATGATGGAAGGTAAGGAAACCCGCTTCGGTATTGCTGCATCGAGTTTATTTGCTGCCATCACGACAGCTGCTTCGTGCGGCGCCGTCAATGCCATGCATGATTCGCTTTCGCCTATCGGTGGTTTGGTGCCGATGTTGCAGATGCAACTGGGTGAAGTGGTCTTCGGCGGTGTCGGCTCCGGCTTCTACGGCATGTTGATCTTCGCGGTGCTGGCAGTGTTCATCGCCGGTCTGATGATTGGTCGCACACCAGAATATCTGGGTAAGAAAATCGGTGTATTCGACATGAAGATGATGTCTATCGCGATTTTGATGACACCGGCGCTGGTGCTGGTGTTTACCGCGATTTCAGTGTTGGTGGAAAACGGCCTGGCCGGCATTGCCAATCCTGGTGCGCACGGCTTCTCTGAAATTCTGTATGCCTTCAGTTCGGCCGCCAATAACAACGGCAGCGCCTTTGCCGGCCTCAATGCCAATACCCCGTACTACAACGTGACCACTGGCATCGCCATGTGGCTGGGTCGCTTCGGCATCATCGTACCGGTGCTGGCCATGGCTGGATCACTGGCTGGCAAGAAACGCCTGGCGGCAACCTCTGGCACCTTGCCTACGCATGGTCCGCTGTTCGTCACACTGTTGATCGGTGCGGTGCTGCTGGTTGGTGCGCTGACCTATGTCCCGGCGCTGGCGCTGGGCCCGGTGATCGAGCATTTGCAAATGCTGGCAGTGCATTAATTGCCAGGCATGAACGCTGAAAATGGAGAAAACAATGGCAAATAATTCTGCCACGCAATGGATGTTCGATCCGGTGATTGTAAAACCGGCTCTGATCGATTCTTTCAAAAAGCTGTCACCCCGTGCGCAATGGCGCAATCCGGTGATGTTCGTGGTGTACCTGGGCAGTATTCTGACCACGCTGCTGTACCTGCAGGCTTTGGCCGGCCAGGGCGAGGCGCCATCCGGCTTCATTCTGGCCGTCACCGTATGGCTGTGGTTCACAGTCCTGTTTGCCAACTTCGCCGAAGCGCTGGCCGAGGGACGCAGCAAAGCGCAAGCGGCATCGTTGCGCAGCGCCAAGAAGAGCGTCATGGCCAAGAAGCTACAACGCGCCAACCGTGCCGATAAGCCTGAACTGGTCGAAGGCGGTAGCCTGCGTAAGGGCGATCTGGTCTACATCGAAGCGGGCGACACTGTACCTGCTGACGGTGAGGTCGTCGAAGGTGTGGCGACCGTTGACGAAAGCGCCATCACCGGCGAATCGGCACCGGTCATCCGTGAATCCGGCGGTGACTTCACTGCGGTCACTGGCGGCACTCGCGTGCTGTCGGACTGGATCATTGTGCGCGTCAGCGTCAATCCTGGCGAAGCCTTCCTGGACCGCATGATCGCCATGGTTGAGAGCGCCAAGCGTCAAAAGACACCTAACGAAATCGCCCTGACCTTGTTGCTGGTGGCGCTGACCATTGTGTTCTTGCTGGTGACAGTGACCTTGCTGCCGTTCTCGGTATTTAGCGTCAACGTCAACCATAGCGGCTCGCCGGTCACAGTGACCGCCTTGATTGCGCTGTTGGTGTGTCTGATTCCAACCACCATCGGCGGTTTGTTGTCGGCCATCGGTGTGGCCGGTATGAGCCGCATGATGCAAGCCAACGTGATTGCCACTTCCGGTCGCGCCGTGGAAGCTGCCGGTGACGTTGACGTGTTGTTACTGGATAAAACCGGCACCATCACGCTTGGTAATCGCCAGGCTTCCGAATTCATCCCGGCCAATGGGGTGAGCGAGCAAGAACTGGCTGACGTGGCACAACTGGCTTCGCTAGCCGATGAAACACCGGAAGGCCGTAGCATCGTGGTGCTGGCCAAGAAACGCTTCAATTTGCGCGAACGTGAAATGGCGAGCCTGGATGCACAGTTCATTGCGTTCAGCGCCCAGACCCGGCTCTCCGGTGTGAATATCGGCTCTCGTCTCATCCGCAAGGGTGCAGCCGAAGCGATTCGCAAGCTGGCCGAGGAGGCTGGTCAGAGCGTGCCGGCGGAAGTAGCAGCCGCAGTTGATATTGTGGCGCGTCGCGGCAGCACACCGTTGGTGGTGGCTGAGAGCAATGGCAAGGTATTCCGCGTGTTGGGTGTGATCGAGCTCAAGGACATCGTCAAGGGTGGCATCAAGGAGCGTTTCTCGGAACTGCGTCGTATGGGTATCAAGACCATCATGATCACCGGCGACAACCGTCTGACGGCAGCGGCGATTGCGGCTGAAGCCGGGGTCGACGATTTTCTCGCCGAAGCCACGCCCGAAAACAAGCTCTCGCTGATTCGTCAGCATCAGGCCGAAGGCAAGCTGGTGGCGATGACTGGCGACGGCACCAACGATGCACCGGCACTGGCACAGGCAGACGTGGCGGTGGCCATGAATACCGGTACTCAGGCGGCCAAGGAAGCTGGCAACATGGTCGATCTGGATTCCAATCCGACCAAGTTGATCGAGATCGTCGAAATCGGCAAGCAAATGCTGATGACACGTGGCAGCTTGACGACCTTCAGTATTGCCAATGACGTGGCGAAGTATTTCGCCATTATTCCGGCCATGTTTGCGACCACCTATCCGCAACTGGCGGCGCTGGATGTGATGCATCTGAATAATCCGGCGTCGGCGATTTTGTCGGCCGTGATTTTCAATGCGCTGGTGATCGTGGTACTGATTCCGCTGGCCTTGCGTGGCGTGCGTTATCGGGCGCTGGGTGCGGCTGTGCTGTTGCGCCGCAATCTGCTGATCTATGGCTTGGGTGGTTTGCTGGTGCCGTTCGTTGGCATCAAGCTGATCGACGTGTTACTGGGCCTGTTCGGGCTGGCCTGATTGTATTTTGACCAAGGAGTCATTCATGAAAACTTATTTTCGTCCGGCCTTGTCGCTGTTTCTCTTGTTATCGGTTCTGCTGGGTGGTGTTTATCCGGTACTGGTGACGCTGGCAGGGCAAGCGTTTTTCCCTAAGCAGGCCAACGGCAGTCTGATCAAGCATGATGGTGTGCTGGTCGGCTCTGAACTGATCGGTCAGAACTTCACTCTGCCGAAGTACTTCTGGGGCCGAATTTCGGCTGCTGGCACCTTCCCTTACAACGGGTTAGCTTCAGGCGGCAGCAATCTGGGACCGACCAATCCGGCGCTGGCAGATGCTGCCAAGGGACGCGCTGACGCATTGCTGCAGGCAGACCCCGAGCACAAGAAGGACATTCCGGTGGACTTGTTGACGTCCTCGGGCAGTGGTTTGGATCCGCACATCAGCCCGGCTGCCGCAGAGTATCAGGTGGCGCGGGTGGCGCAAGAACGTGGTCTGGCGGCCGACAAGATCCGTGCGTTGGTACAGCAGCAGACTGAAACACCGCAATGGGGTTTGTTTGGCGAGCCACGTGTGAATGTCTTGAAGTTGAATCTGGCATTGGATGCGTTGACTCGCTCTTGATCCTCATTTCCAGTCGGGAAATCTTGTCTTGTATTTCTTCGGACGAGAGTGCGTTGCCGGGGGCGGCCCGGCAGCCGCTTACTTTTTTTGTCTCGCCCTTCCGGCGAAGCAAGAAAAGTGAGTAGCTGCCGGGCTACCCCCGGCGAGCTCGTCCGAAGAACATAACGTATTAGCAGCAACAAGCAACAAGCAACAAGCAACAAGCAATAAGCAATAAGCAATAAGCAAAACAATAAGCAATAACAGACAGCAACAAGCTCTTCGAAACCGAGCTCAGCAAACAAATCCACTACAATACCTCCACCATGACCAATCGCCCCGATCCCGACGAACTGCTAGACCGAGTCATGCGTGATGAAGACCGTCAGGCGCGAGGCCGTCTGAAGATTTTCTTTGGCGCATCGGCCGGTGTGGGCAAGACCTACGCCATGCTGGCGGCAGCACAAACGCTGCACGAACAAGGTGTCGATGTCGTTGCCGGGATAGTTGAAACGCACGGTCGTGCCGATACTGAAAGCATGCTAGCCGGACTAGAACGACTACCTTTGCGTACGCAACAATACCGTGGTCACACATTGTCAGAATTCGATATCGACGCCGCCTTGATGCGTCGCCCTCATGTGATCCTGGTGGATGAACTGGCCCATTCGAACATTCCCGAATCACGTCATGCCAAACGCTGGCAAGACATCGAAGAACTCTTGCATGCCGGCATTCACGTCTACACCACCGTCAATGTCCAGCATCTCGAAAGCCTCAATGATGTCGTCGGTCAGATCACTGGCATCCGGGTGCAGGAAACCATTCCCGATCATGTCCTTGATGATGCCGATGAAGTCACTCTGGTGGACTTGCCGCCCGACGAACTACTGCTGCGTCTTAAAGCAGGTAAGGTCTATCTGCCGCACCAGGCCGAAAAGGCCAGCCGGAATTTTTTTCGCAAAGGCAACTTGCTGGCCTTACGCGAAATCGCCCTGCGTCGCACCGCCGACCGGGTCGATGCTGACATGCGCGCTTACCGCGCCGATCGCTCCATTGCCCAATTGTGGCAAACCAAGGAACGTATCGTGGTAGCGGTTGGCGCCGGCGCTGACGAAGATAAGCTGGTCCGTGCAGCAGCGCGTCTGGCAGCCAAACTGCAGGCCGACTGGCTGGCCGTCTATGTTGATGCACCGACCTGGCCGCGCGTGACGCTGGCACGACGCGAACGCATGTTGAAAACACTCAAGCTGGCGCAGTCGCTGGGTGCGGAAACGGCCAGCATTACCGGCGATGATGTGGCGCAGGCGCTGGTGCAGTTCGCGCGCAGTCGTAATGCTGGCAAGCTGGTCATCGGACAGTCGCAGCGCCGGCGTTGGCTCGGCCGCTGGCGCATCAGCCTGATCGAACGCATCGCCGCGCTGGGCGAAGAAATTGACGTCTATGCCGTGGCACGTGAAGACAAGGATGACGAGCTCAGAGCGCTCGACTCGGTACAAGGCAGTTTCGCCACCGGAGGGCAGCGCCGCCGCCAGGGCTACCTATGGGCGTGTATCAGTTGTGCCGTCACCACAGTACTGGCCTGGTGGCTGATCGGCTTTCTCCATCCGGCCAATGTGATCATGGTGTATCTGGTGGGCGTGATGATTGTTGCGGTACGTTATGGCCGCTCGGCATCGGCCTTGGCATCGGTTCTCAGTGTGCTGGCATTTGACTTCTTTTTTGTTGAACCGCGTTTTTCGATCAGCGTATCGGACGCGCAATATCTGGTGACCCTGCTGGTGATGCTGGCGGTCTCGCTCTTCATCAGTACGCTGGCCTCACGTTTGCGCCATCAAGCCCATGTAGCGATGTTGCGCGAGGCCCGTTCCGGGAATCTGTACATGCTTGGCAAGGAGCTCGCTGCGGTGTTGACGTTAGAGCAGATTCTCGAAATCGGGCGCCGTCACCTGGGTGCTGTATTTGGCGCCAAGACCGCATTCCTGTTGCCTGATAGTAATGAAAGCGTTCGTGTTGTCGGGTCTAATGAGCAGGATCAACAAGCTTTGCAAGAAGCTGACCTAGGTGTAGCGCAATGGGTCTACGATAATGGCCAGCCAGCCGGTAACGGCACCGCAACCTTGCCGGCGGCGCAAGCCTTGTACCTGCCGCTTAACGCCACCATGCGCACGCGCGGGGTGCTGGCGTTCGTCAGCGATACCTCAATGACGGCAGGCCGTGATACGCAACTGGCACTACCTGAGAACCGTCAGATGCTGGAGATTTTTGCGTCGCAAATCGCGATGGGCGTCGAGCGTTTACATTATGCCGAAGTGGCTCAGGATGCCTTGCTGACGATGGAGTCGGAACGCTTGCGTAACTCGCTGCTGTCGGCGATTTCACATGATTTGCGCACACCGCTGACGTCCTTGGTCGGCAGTGCCGATGCGCTGGCCAGCTTACCCTCGCTGGGCCCGGCTGAACGCGCCATGGCGATGGTCATCAGCGAGCAGTCGCAACGTATGTCCGGACTGGTGGAAAATATGTTGGATATGGCACGCCTGCAGTCCGGCGGGGTTACCCTGAACCGGCAATGGAATGCCATCGAAGAAGTGGTCGGGACGGCCTTGCGGTTACTGCAAAAAATTCTTGGCGAACGCAAAGTCGAAGTACATCTGCCGACTGATCTGCCACTGGTACGTTTTGATGCGGTGCTATTGGAGCGGGTGTTTGCTAATCTGATCGAAAATGCCGTTAAATACGCTCCGGCCAACCAGGCCATTGTGATTGAGGCGCGTGCTGTCGCAGGCAATCCGGGCATGCTGGAAATTGAAGTGATCGATCATGGTCCGGGTTTTCCAGCCGGTATGGAAGAACGCGTATTCGAAAAATTTACGCGCGGCGATAGCGAGTCCAGCACGCCCGGTGTGGGTCTGGGACTGGCGATTTGTCGCGCCATTGTAGAGGCACATGGCGGCACTATCCGGGCACTGCCAGCCGATCCTGCAAATCCGGGCGCTCACGTGCGTTTCACGCTACCACTGGAACAACCACCCGCATTGCCGGAGGAAAATTAATCATCATGCTCGATCATGCAGGCAATATTGTTTTCGTAGAGGATGATGCGCACATCCGCAAACTGGTGCGTGGTGCGCTGGAGCAAGAGGGATTCATCGTCCATGAGGCTCGCACCGCGCGCGAAGGTATGGTCGAGGCTGGTACGCGCAAACCCGATCTGGTCATTCTTGATCTGGGCTTGCCGGATATGGATGGCAAGCAGGTCATTACCGATATCCGTCTGTGGAGCGATGTGCCGATCGTGATTTTGTCGGCACGTACGCAAGAAACAGAAAAGGTGGCAGCACTCAATGCAGGAGCCGATGATTTTCTGACCAAACCGTTTGGCATGCCAGAGTTGCTCGCACGTATTCGCGTGCAGTTGCGCCGACGCAGTCAGTCGGGTGCAACCGCCGGACGTTTTCATCTGGGTGATCTGGCTATTGATTTGCCGGCGCGCACCGTCACCAAGAACGGTGAGCCGGTGCATCTGACTCAGATTGAGCACCGCCTGCTGGCAACACTGCTGCGTGATGCGGGGCGCGTCATTACACACCGGCAACTGTTGATTGCTGGTTGGGGCCCTAGCCACACCGATGACCATCATTACCTGCGTATTTACATGCAGCGTCTGCGCCAGAAGCTGGAGCAAGATTCAACCCAGCCACAATATCTGCTGACCGAAATTGGCGTGGGCTATCGAGTGGTCAATGTTGAGCCGGTTTGATACGGTAGTCTTTCAGACCATCGTATGATGTTTCTCAAAAAAGCAAAGGTGTCATCGCGGCACCCTTGCTACGTGCGCGCAGGCAGTAGTAATTAGAGAGTGCGTGATACGGATAGCACGAACTGCTTGCGGCCCAGATTTTTGCCATTGACCAAATAGCCAGCATCCTTGGCATTGCTGTCGGTGTAGAACGCACCGACGACATAGCCGGAGAAGTCACGCGTGGCGCCGAGCTTCCAGTCGGTATAGCTCAGATTGGCAGCGTTGGGGCCGGTGTAGCGCTGGCGGCCAATATGCGCAACGCCATTGATGCCGGCAAATAATTCCTGACTGACTGACAAATCAATATAGTTGGTGCCACGTGTATTTGCGCTGCCAAAGGTGTTGCCCAGGCTATACGAATAGCGCAGCGTGATCCATTTGGCATCTACGCCGAGATAGAGCTCGTTGGTGTCAGCCTTGGTATAACCCGCAGGAAAATTGCCCGGATAGGCGTAGTGTAAAAAGCCGATATCGCCCGAGATGGCGCTATTCAAGGCTTGCTTGTAACCGCCGTAAAGATCCGCTTCAAGACTGGCCGAAGCACTTGGCGTTGCATCGCTGATCCAACTGATATTCGAACCCCAGATGCCGGCGTATAAACCGCTGTCATGCGAGACATCGAACCCCCCTTGCAATGCTGGTTTTTCATTGGTCTGAGTCAAGCCGCGAAAGACGTACTGACTGTACAGGCCGATGTTGCCGCTGGCAGTGAATGCAGAGGCTGCTGGTGCGATGGCGGCCTCCGCATTGGTTGCCGCGGCTTCCTGCGCACTTGTCGGCAGTACTTGCAGCAGGAGGGCGGCAACGGCTGCTGTTGTGATGGTCTTTAGATGGGAAAATTCAGATGTCATGTGCTTGTCTCTACAAGGTTGGTTGAGGTGGCACATAAGATAGGCAATCTGGCATTGATTCCTTATAAACGTTTCGGCTTTACCGATAAACAAAAAATAAAAAGCCTGTTTTCACACGAAGTCGATACCGGTTCGGAGGTTTTTTTCTTTTACCTCATTTGATGCAGAGGCGTTTTTTAGTGGTTCTGCCGCAGTGCCTGCTCTAGCATCAGACGCAATGTGTTCTGGGTTATTGCCGATATGTTTTGATTATGTTGAGAGGGAGCGATGAAAAAGAAATTGATCATCAACGCCATGCTGATACATGGCATCTTCGTCGGACATGCCTATGCCATGAATGTGGACGATGCGCAAATCATGGATACCAAGGCCTGCCAACTCGAAAGTGTTGTGAAATTCAATCACGATGGCACCGAGCGCTGGCTCAGCCCGGCCTGCGGATTGACCGACAAATTGGAAGTCTCAATGGGACACTCTTGGCAGCGCGATGCTGCAGGCATGTACTTGAGCGGTAGTCAGTTGCAGGGCAAGACCGTGTTGCGTGAGCTCTCACCCGATGGCATTGGTGTCGGTATGTTGGGTGGTGTGGAGTATCAGACCGAGGGCCTGGAAGCAGATGATCCCGAAGGTGTGCGACGCGGCTCGTGGAATTATTACTCTAAATTGCTGACAACTCTTTCCTTGCGGGACGACATGTTGTTGCATACCAATATCGGCTTGCAGCACACCGGTAATGACCAGTACATGCGTATGACCTGGGGATTGGGCAGCGAAATGCGGTGGTCCGAGCAATTTACATTCATCGCCGAAGTATTCGGTGAAAACAAGGGCAAGCCTTCTTACTACACCGGCGTCAGAGCAGCTCTGCTGCCGGAACGTGTTGAACTTGATCTGGGCTACGGCAACACCTTTGGTCGCTCGACACAGGACAATTACGTCATTTTTGGCCTGCGTTTCATTATGCCGGCGCTGCTTCGGTGAGCGCACGCAGCTGGTTTTTCCGCATTGTTTATTGTGCTTGGCCGATGGCGTGGTAAATTAGTGCCTGTGCATGCTGCCGCACTCAAGAGTTGCTAACAAAATTGTCACCTGTTTTCGCATTTGCGATCCATATTGCGACATGCGCATCCTCAGCACCGCCTGTAGGACTTCGCGCTGTTTTGTTAGCTGCTCTTCAGAACCTGTCTTCATGGCTGTCGATGACCGTTGTTCTGGCACGCACGACTTCGTCACTACACAATAGGAACTCTCGTTGGAAAACATCCTGCTGATCGTCGCGGCCCTTCTTCTGGTTGCGCTGAACGGTTTTTTCGTTGCCGCTGAATTTGGCCTTGTCAAACTACGTCAGACGCGCATCCGCGCCATTGTCAAAACACAAGGTCTGCGCGGACGCATACTTGCCATCGTGCATCATGATCTTGATGTCTACCTGTCGGCTTGTCAGCTTGGCATTACATTGGCATCACTCGGCTTGGGCTGGATCGGCGAACCGGCCTTCGCGAGTTTGTTCGAGCCGGTGTTTTCCTTGCTCGGGGTGGCTTCGCCAGCAATGATTGAGGGCGTGTCTTTTGCGATCGCTTTTTTCCTCATCTCCTTTCTGCACATCGTCGTCGGCGAGTTAGTGCCGAAGTCGATGGCCATTCGCAGCCCCGAGCGCATCGGTTTATGGTGTGCCCTGCCGCTGTATGGTTTTTACTGGATCATGTACCCGGCGATCTGGTTGCTTAACTTGAGTTCCAACTGGGTCTTGAAGGTGAGTGGACTGGGTCGGGAATTAGGCCATGATGCGCAATATTCTTCGGATGAGCTCAAGCTGATCCTGCGTTCCAGTGCCAGACAGGCTCAAGGAATTCAGGGTAGCGGTAGCAAGTTCACGCGCGACGAATGGAATTTATTAGCCCATACGCTCGATTTCGGCGAGCTCAAAGTCGCTGATCTGATGCGCCCGGCCCATGAGATTATCGGCCTGAGCGCGGCTAATACGCTGCAAGAAAATCTGCAGATCATTTATCGCAACCGTTTCAGTCGTTATCCCTATTTTGATGCAGAGCATCAACAAGTACTGGGTTTGCTGCATCTAAAGGATGTCTTCATCGCGCAACAAGACAGCAAGCCTATCGTTAATCTGACCGATTATTTGCGACCAGTGCAGTACATTGCACCGAACCTGTCGGCGCAGGAATTGTTACGGCAGTTTCGCACTGGCGCGCCACATTTTGCGGTGATTGGCCGCACCGGTCAGCCGCCACAAGGCTTCGTTACGCTTGACAACCTCCTGAGCGTGCTCGTGGGTGAGATTCGTGATGAATTTCGCCACAATAACAACGAATGGACGCGCGCCGAGGACGGTACCTTGCAGGGCAAGGGCAGTTTGCCTATCGTTACGCTCGAACACATGCTGGGAAGTGATCTGGAATATGACGATAGTGTCGATTCGGTGGGTGGACTGGTGATGGCACAGTTGGGTGAGGTGCCAAAGGAAGGGCAGACGGTCAACTTTGATGCCTTCGATATTGTGGTTGAAAAGATGAAGGGGCCGAAGATATTGTTGGTCAAAGTGTATCCAAAAATACAAGATGACCAGCTGGTGGAAGGCAATCGTTGAGGCGAGCGTGAAATGATACTTTTCTAGATAGGCGATGGTATTTGACAAAATGCCGCTAACGGCGATTTATCTGTTTTTCAGTATCTTTTCTGAAAAATGAAAGGCATGGATGAAATGAGTTCTACTAACCAAGGAGTGGATATGTCTGATGCAATTCTCAAAAAATTCATGGTGTTCTATTCCATCCCACTGGCAACCATGACCGATTGGAAAAATGTCGACCCAAAACAAAGGGAAGCTGCTGAAAAAAACATGATGCAAGAATGGGGGAAATGGACTGAGGCGCATGCCGAGATGATTCTCAGCACCGAGGTCGCGGGCAAGACGAAAAATGTCACTGCCGGTACCGTGAGCGATACCCGCAATGACATCGTTCTATTTTCTTTGGTGCAAGGCGAATCGCATGAAGCGGTGACGCAAGAGTTTCAGAATCATCCGCATCTGCAAATCCCGAACTCATCCATTCAGGTCATGGAAGTCAAACCCATGGAATGGATGTGACTGGAAAGGCTGCCGGGCTTGGTTTTTCAAATGGTTTTTTTCACTACGGCATAGCGTAATAATGTGCGTGCTCTGGCCGCAGCATGATCGACCACCGGCAATGGATAATCGACTCCCAGAGTGATGCCGGCGGCTTCGCATAGCGCCGACGGACATTGCCACGGTGCATGCAAATATTTGTTTGGCAGCCCCGCCAGTTGCGGCAGATAGCGGCGGATGAACTTGCCTTCGGCGTCGAATTTTTCAGACTGAGTCACCGGATTGAAAATACGGAAGTAAGGCTGCGCATCGCAACCTGATGAGGCTGCCCACTGCCAGCCGCCGTTGTTGGCGGCCAGATCGAAATCATTGAGGTGGTTGGCAAAGTAGCGTTCGCCCCAGCGCCAACTGATACCCAAATCCTTGGTTAGAAAACTGGCCGTCA